>Ga0126339_10000264_pt1 | contig 25912 bp, 18 predicted proteins | sample OrbTmetagenome_2_FD_92532 | JGI IMG/M metagenome (GOLD analysis project Ga0126339, IMG submission 92532) | Coral microbial communities from Petempiche,Puerto Morelos, Mexico - Orbicella T R C metagenome | ecosystem: Host-associated > Invertebrates > Cnidaria > Coral | place: Petempiche,Puerto...
AAAACTAACCCAGGACAGTTTTGAAAACAATTTTTTCTTTTAAACAAGTGATTTAAGAACATCTTGGCTAAATTTCACCTAAACTCAGTTGGAAGGTGCATGTCTGTAAACATAAAACCTGTGCATAGCCATAGCAAATTTTATTTTACTTTCAGACAAAGAAGAAAACATCTTAGCACCTGTACTTCTTTTTCAGACACCATAAGCACAAGATTTGATCACCTCTTGGGAGACAACTAGAAATTATGCAATAATGGCAACATTCATATATAACACACTTACACAGCTGAAAATTATAAGTTTATCTACCCTGCAGAATTGAATGTTTGTTTATAATGTGAGAATAAAAACCAAAAATTAAATTTGCCTTTCAGTCTCAAATTAGTAATGAGACTTCACTGAATACAATGTACATGCGAAAATCATCCCTAAAAGAAATGCACGACTCACAGACACAACACATTCAGTACTAGTCTTGCAATTTATTTCAGCAGCACTCTGCAAGTGGTAATTAAATTTCTAAATATATTTTATCAGGATTTCAATATTGTAGACAGTTCTTTTTTTAGATTTTTGTTTTGGAAAGTAGAGATAATGACCCTGCCCTTCATATGGCTAAAATAGCATTATTTATAGTTTGAAAAAAAAAATGCTATGCCTGCTTCTTAAATTAAGTTTGCAATTCATTTCCATCATAAATTATACTGTCTTGTAAAACAACAGAAAAGAAAAATCAACCTGGTTTATATAATTTTAACCCAAAAAATAATTCAAAACTACAAGACACTGGAAGTTTAACAAAAGTAATGAAGCTTGTAAACTTTTAACCCAAAGCATAAATTTGAACCACAACAGATGCATGAACAGCTGTACATAGCATCAGAAAAATGGATTTAAACACAAGAAGATTTTAGTAGGTAAGGGTAAAGTCTGCAGGAGGCCAATGCTTATCCCAGTTTCTGTAGCATAAAGCAACTAAGAGTATTTCTACTCCCAAGCAACTACGAATATTTCTAATACTCACTGGATGAGATGCTTGCCCATCACAGAAGATCTTAGCCCCATCAAAATTGACTCATACAATACATAATCGCTGCTAACAACATACATGTAAGAAAGGCAATCGAAATACATGACTTTTTGCAATATTATTTTTTACATAACTTAGAAAAAATAAAACTACACGTATGTCATTTTTGCCGATGCCAAAGATTATTTTTAATTACTGCCAACTCACCTTTTCCAAAACTATTGTTTTTCTTTCCCACATGTACTGTTCAGTGGGCTGTTAAAAACAAGAAAGTTACAAATTAAAGCTAAGAAATATTTATAACACCATGTATGGCCTATAGTACAACAAGAACAGCACTATATCTACCTGAATACTGTATACATGTACAAAAGGATGCTACACACACCAAGCCTAACAACACACTAAAAATGATTTAAATCACTACATTGTAAACCTAAACCTGACAGGCAAATAAAGTAGACAATGTGCACATTTACTAAAATGTTTCTGTGTACTTAATCTAACTTCATGTTGACATACGACATCTGTTCTGGGAGCATAGTCTAACAACTAGAAAATTTGACCCATTAACTTAGAATGGGTAAATAGGGATTTGTTTACCAAAACAAAGATTAACCTCTCAAAGGACTTTAGACTAACAGGTACATGGGTTTGTCCAGGCACTCCTCATGATTGTGACCCCAGATGAAATGTTTTCAATATTTTTTTTTTCCCTTAAGATAGTAAACACTTCAGACATGTTGTCTGATGGCAGTCTCTTTACTGGGAGAGTGACAAGTTAGATTGCAACCAACATGACAGAACTTTGGTGATGTACAGTGCAAGGTAACACTAGAAGAGCTATATGAGGATGCATGGTTGGTAAAATGACTGAGAATCAAAGTAACATCTAACTGACCACGAGTAAATTAACGCAAAAAGGAAACCATGGTAGTTGCCAGTAAATTTCTAAAGAGACGGACATAATTCTGAAAGGAAAATCACACAGATGACATAATCTTGAATACAGCTAGAAAGCAATGAATGCTGTCAGCAACAAGATGCACACTACCTTCATTGTATTTCTTTTTTAACAAAATTATGCTGAATGAATGATACAGTCTGTAAATACTTTTAAGACCACTCTTATCTCACTCAGTTGCCAGTTAACATCCGGACAAGGTTGTTATTGACCAACTTGAAAGCATATTAGTTTATATTTAGTTAATTGGTCACTGTTTTACTCATTGCTAAGAGTATAATATTAATTAATACACAGAGTCACCTAGCTATTTTATTTTGGTTAACACTCCTTCCATTACATACACGATTTGTAAATCTGATTGGCTCTCTTATTTCTTATTTTAATATTTCCTGATCAATAGATCATGTTTAGACTACACATTCTACCCATAAAAGGGAACTCATTTATTATATACCTTTTCTAACTTTTAAATATTAAAATGCTTAAGATAGTTCACCCAGGCAATGTATATATAACTTGGACATATGTCTTTTGATGCGAGTTCAAGCACTAAAATAATCTTTTATTGAAAAACAAAACTTGAAAATTTTCCCATTTCTAGTAACTTTTTTATTTGATAATGTAGTGATCGAGTCAGAAGAAAGTATTATGTTGAGAATAACAGCAAGCAGATGTTTTTAAAATGAGCTCAACTACATATCCTGGTTTGTGACAAGGATCAAAACTATTTATTTACTGTACATGGTGCATTATTGACAACAACTATCACTTTTCCTGGTAATGGAAACAGATGCCCCTGTTTATTCAAAACAACCTGCTACTTGCATGACATCAAGAACTTAGATACAACCAACCACCTCTTAACATTATAGAAATATGGCAAATGATGAGATGAATTAACCAATTGGTGTTAAATTTTCTAGTGCAATTTTCTCAGCTTGTGTAACTCCAAGATATTTTTTATTTCCAGATCCTGTTGCAAAGGAAGCTTGATTAATTATTACATCTCTGACAAGTTGCCAAATTGGAAACACTATAATTGGTAAATACATGTATTATTATTCCAAAAATAGTAAATGTAAAACAGAGTTCTTTCCTTTTATAACTATCCTTTCACAGCTGTTACAAGTTCTAAAAAAAGAAAACTTGTGAAAAAAACTTGAATACTAATAAATAGTCTTCAAAACCCCTGGCAAGTACTTGGCACAAGTTACATTGTTAAAGAGAAAGTTAAGAACTGCATTTTGATAAACTTGTCATTTTATTCTTTCCATTTCCATTTTTTCCTAGGAATAGCCAGTCCATGATCTAGCAGGATTGGGCAAAAAAGCACACATTTTACTTTCATTCAAATGTCCAAAGCCATAAATATTATTTGTTTTGGAATCCTAGGAGTTTCAAAAAGACTACATATTGTTTTAGTTATTCCCTGCCAAAAACACAGCTATTAAAAATGGATAATTGCAACAGGTTCTCTTCAAAAACAGTCCCAATGCCATCATTCCACTGCATAATGGAGTTTGTTTAAGCATAAGGGCAGAAAGATTTTCCCAGATAAGACAATCGCTGTCTAAATATTTTGAGCAATATATGTTGATAAAGGGCTTAAGAGATGTGCATTCCAATAATTTTGTAGTTGGGTAATTTAGATTTGCATTTAACCTAGCTTCATTGTGTTAATACAGTACCATTAACAACAACTTTTCAACTGGGTAAAAAAAAAAGAAAGTTCCCTAGAGAGCTGTAACAACTCCGACATAAACTAACCACATTGACGAAAACAAAATTGAGAACTGCTCATAGTTTTCGCCCTGACATCAGGGCAACTGTCACCTATTGTAAAATCGTGATTTAAGTGCAAATATATTTATTGCTGCCAAATATATTTTACTACCAAAGCTCGGGCGTCTTTCGAGGTGTGATAAACAAAAAGCACAACAATAAAACTCTTCCCAAACAACAAAAGCGACGCGAACGAATATTGATGCCATACGTGACGATATTTAGCTGAGCAGTTATCAGTAGATGTATTCGTCGACACATTAACGTCTACTGCCTTCGTTCTGTTTACTTTCCAAACCGTACTTCCACGATCCACTTAGCGATAAAATAGTTTTTATCGACTACGACTCGACTTTGTAACTGGACCTGACCCGAATAATCTAGCAGCTAGAAAAGTCACTGGGCCATGAAAGACTATTCAACTGTAATATAAACGAAAAAGCGTTGCTAAATTTTACATATTTGATAGGAACGAACACAAACATTTTACTCACTGTGTTTCTCCCGCGGTTTCTTGTTGCAATGATTGATGGTTCGAAACGAAGAAAACACTGATCAGTATAAAATTCCCAGAGAAGTTAGTGACCCAAAGCACCGAAAATACAAGGCGGGGTTTAAATGCTGGCTAAAGTACAATAAATTTTAGTGTCGTATCAAGGACTTCGTTGAACGAAACTCTAATAATCAGTCAAAGACATGACATCATTTAACCCTCCGTCAGGAATATTCTTGCACGTTTAACACCTCTCTGACTTGCGACTCGAAAAACGACGGGAATTGAGGAAAGAATTTTCTTCACACAACGGATTAGCGTCAGTCAAAGTAATCGATGGATAAATTGTACCTAATAACCTTTATTCGAGCCTCAAATTATAACTGACCCTTTGATACGATTTGCTGTACGTCAATTCGATCGAAACATTCAGCCGCACTTAGCTAATTCTACTAAGCTTTTCGGGCATAAACAACGCCTCGTCATACACACAATTCTAGTTTCATTTTTTTCTAATTCGTGACAGCATAGTGGGTTTTTAATTGTAAAACACTAATTTTAGATGTGATCTACACTACGTAAACCCACACATGAGCGGCTGTAGTTACCACATGCGCTTACTAAACGCTCACAAACACGCATACTCTACATTCCCCGCGTTCAAAATATTTCATTGTCAATTTCACACAACAACCCCGCGGAACATACACATATCAAGTTCCCAGATAACCAACCGTATCAGTCAGTCCGAGATACTCTAAACGCAAGTTGTTTTCCTCATACCAATAAAAAGAATGTGGTTATTCTGAAAACCCCAAATTGATATTGAATGCTGTGAAGTGTAGTAAACCTTTAAAAATATGGGGGTTGATAACATCAAAACTTACGCTAGCGTCGCCAACGGACTTTCGATAGTTTCGTTCACTTCCAGTGTCATTCTCCACAAAGTTTCGTCCATTACTATTACCGTGCTTTTCTGTGATATACTGAGGTACTTCTCGTCCTCGGTCGTAAGAGTAGTCTCTCCCTCTATGCTCTTCACCTCTCATGTCCTTGCGAGGTTGTTCTTCCGAGTTGAAGCTTCTCTCGGGTGGGTAATAATCAGGGTCGCGTTTAACGTTGTAAAAATCGTTGTTGTTATTTTCTCGCTGCTCAAACTCTCGAACCCTCTGAGGGCTGGAATACCTTGGATAAGACTCCCTCGGTTTACCTTCTGAAATTATACAACGGAGGAAAGAGAAGGCTTGGTGTCAGAACTAGAAAGTAATAAGCATGAATTTACTCCAGTCCATAAACATATGCGAACGACAATTCCCGTGTCATGACTCAAACCAATAAACGCTGGATAGCCTGTTTTGCATACATTAACAAATCCGTATCAACAAAAACCTGCATAAAAACAAAACAAATTGCCGCGAAGAGAAAAGAGAATAAAGCTAAATGAATACAGTTTGAACCAATGTTCGAAATGCACGAACTATGCAAAGCGAGTGCCCTCGCAAGCGTATCGAAGAGCCCTTTAAAACTCTCAATGACAGAACCTCAATAATTACCAAAAGAGCTCACCTAAAACTTCAACTTGCGGGTTTTTGGCCCTTAGCTTGGTTGCTAAATGTGGATGAGAGTCTTCTAACGCAACACACAGCTCGTGAAATCCGTTCGGCCCCTTGTAATGCAGTATGTCCAGCAAGCTTTCCGTTCGTTCTTGAGGGGTTCGCCCGATGTTTATACCATCGATTTCCTTCTGGGTCAACACACCGCTCACATACAACAACGGACAAACTTCATTTGTCCTGACATCTCGAAGAATAAGATCTCGATTTTCAAGCAAAGCACTCTGATATGGCTTTAACGCAGCCATCTTGGCGTTAGGAAGTTCGCTTGGTGCGGCGTCGTTTCCTAGTGCCCCTGTCAATCAAGCCAGAATTAATTGTGAGCTTTGTTTTTTAACCAATCAGCGCTGAGAAATGAGCAATGTATCCCGCAGGGACAGTTAATAACAATAGAAAAATATGCACAAGTTCCACAGTGTTTCGAAGTATTTCATCAAAATATTCTCGCGTTTGCTCGGTGTTCGGTAATTATAATTTCGCTACATCCTTCCCAGTGAACAAGGTCTCCAGGAAACGGACGATGAGTCAACAAAGTGAAATTACTATAGGGTTACATCACTGAAAGCTGATAACAAACCCACACAAACATTTTTTCCTCAAAATCCAGTGGTTTCAAATGATGCAGCTGCATAACAGCACAAACGACAAAATTCCAACGGCATCGCTGTCTTCCGGGCCATAAATATGCCTTGAGGCAGTCATGACCAAGACCTCTTTCACAAATAGCGTGATATTCAATGTTGTACAAATATTTTTGGTAAAAGTTTTCTAAAATTTATTTCTGGTAAATTGGCGCTAACAGGATAGTTTTCATTTCACTCCTTGTTAATTTCACACTTAGGAAACAAAGAAATTAGGACCTTGGCGCCCTGTGAAACGAAACCCAAAGAGGAAAAACTCGACTTGCCGCAGAAAAATCATTAACTATTTAATATTGATAATCTAGCTGAAAAAGGCCAACTTTCGCCGTTTCTCCCATGATAGAGCCGAATATTTTTGCACTTTTGTTATTTGCTCTCGTTTATTTACACAAGTGACCACAACGGGATTCCTGAAAAACAATTAAAATCTAGCCGACCGAAACAACCTTGTTTATATTTTTGAATATTCGCTCGAGTGTTTAAATATTCATATTCGTTCATCTGAAACTTCAGTACCATGTCAATGTACTATGAGCTTGTTGACTTTAAAATATAATATTCCATCGGCAATTTAGCCCACAGAAATAATAAGGTGACCAATATGTGACAGATAACACGCACGATTATTATCATGGTTTTAGAATTTATTTTTTTTGGAGACTTGTGGATTTATAATCATTTGCCGGTATGGACCACAAGTTTACGAATGACCCCTCAAGACTTCCTGCACCGCCAAAGAGTTTCTTTTCTCTTTTTTGTTTTGTTTTTTGTTTTTTGGTTTTTTTTTGTGCGGGGGCATGTCAGCTAATAGGCCAATTTCGAAATACTCGTTACATTCCTGTTGCATTTTTACATGGCGCTGAGGCTTACGGGACTAAAACAAAAGAAATTATTTATTCGTGCCTCAACCGCAATGCTATTTGCCTTGTTCCCTAAGCCTCGCTGCAATGTCCCAGAATTTAAATACATCGAACTTGGCCCATATTTGGATTATTTTCTCTATGAGCACAGAAGTTATCCGAACTCTTCAGCTTAACAGGCCGATATCTATTGTTCTCAAGAGCCATCCTTAATTTTCTCGACAGGAAATGAATCACTTTCATACTCTCCGGGATACTCTATGTTAAACATAGGTCTGAACTAAGGAACTAATTATAAGGCAGGTCTGCAATGAAAACGCAGATTTTGGTCTTAAATACGGTAAGGGTTTTGGGAAGCGGGCCGCACCCCTCTAGCCAATTTTTCTGGGAGTACCCTCCTCATCGGCTCGATCCAACTGTAACTCTCAGGTCCCTTTTGTTTACAAGTATTTTCTTTCTGCAAATTCATGGCGAAAACCAGGAACACTTAAGCCCATCATCTTATGAAAGAGAAAAGGGATTCTCGAAACTGCTGGGACAAGATGTCATTCTGCTTTTGTCATGTTGTAGTTTCATTTGACTAGTCAGCCCAATGATCGCAACAAAGAAGTAATTAGTCACGTACTCTCTTTCTTTTCTATCAGAATAAACTTTATAAGAATATTGAGACTGAAATTTGCAAAATTTTAACTGAATATTTTAAGCCTAAACTCGAGACTGAGATTTTGAAAAGAATACAGTTTTGTATGTCGATAATTTGTAAATACAATTGTTTTTAACTAAACCGTATTAAACTTCGTCCTTCCCAAAAACGGCAAAACAAGCCAAAAAACAACAAAAACAGCATTAGTTGTATGCCCGATGCTAACAACATTTCTGCATAACGTTGTGTGTCTTATCAGGCTTTATTTCCTGCAGCCTAGCTTCAAATTACGTCAACGTCATCAAAGTTATTGTAACACAGATAATCCGACGTTGTATCGGTAGAATCCAGCCGTGTATTCCTATAATCTAAGAATATTCACAAGAATATTTTCAGCCTAAAATCGGCAGAAAAATAAGAATATTCAGCTTGGGCTGGTAAAACATTACTATATAATAGAGTGTATACCTCTCATGAACACTGTCATAACGAAAATATTCGACAATTTCATGTTTCGTGTGAAGCATAAACGTTTTCTAAAGACGGAAGGGAGCCGGAAGTCGAATTTTCTCTTCTTTGGCGCATATTATCGACTTTTTGTTAAAGAACAACAAGCCTTAATTGCTAAAATAAGGGCTTTCCAACTGGGTATTATAAAAGGGTTATTAATTAATTATAAAGAAAAAAAAACGCGCGAACATGATCGTAAACTTCCGGCTAAGGTCGGTGGTTCAAACTCTTCAAATTGCACTCGCCTAACTTGGGGCTCGTAAAATTTTCAAATATCTTAACTCATCACCATGGTGGGAATGGTAGGCCAGCATTCCTATCAACCTCGTTCCCAGGGTCTCTCTTCCGCTTGCTCGCTCAGGGGGCCGGGAATGTGGTTGCATTCCCGTATTGGCATAATCATCTCACCAAAGTACCTGGCTTTTTTTTAACAAACGGACTCACAAATAATGAAACCATGAATGTGTCAACGTCTGACTAAATTTTATTACATACAAGAATTATTTTTCTATACAAGTTTGCGACGAATATCACAAGCAACCTTCAATATACGCGCTTGATCTGTAAACTGGCGTCCAACACTGGCAAGTCTACCAAAAATATTTTTTCCTGTAAAAATACAAAACGTTCTCACTAGGTATCCTACGAAATAACTCCCGCCACACTGAAAAGCCCTAAACATTGTTCACGGTCGAGTATGCCACGTTGAGCACTAACATATCCCCTAACATAAGACTAACAGCTGTAAAGTTCTTCAACTTCAAGGATCAAATTGACTTTTGACTTCAGCAGAATTGTAATTTTGGGAACAAACTGCAAGCTCGTTCAACATATAGGTACTATGATGAGAGTAATATTTACTATGCTCTGTTCTGAGGTTTCTATGTCATCAGATAATATTTACAGAAATATTGCTATTTTTGTTTGACCGATCGAAGAACAGTTTCTGCGAAGTTTTTTGTATCACGTAACTGGACAATTGCGGGTAGTGACATCACGTTGCTAAGCAACCTCGCTGACCAACTATTTAGCATCGCAGGTGGACTAGACGTTTATTTCGCGCAGATTTCTCGTCCAGAACCACCTTGTCACAAGTGTGGGCTTGTCATTCACATGCTGCACACGAGTTAAACTAGTGGGCAAGCAGCTGAGCGTCTACTACAGAGGTGCTATGCACCAAATAACTGAAGATAGTTACTTAATTAAACCTAATCTGATCGTAGGCGCTAACCAATCCAAAAATATATATTCGTCCCCGATGAATTGCTATTACATACTCAAAAATAATTTTTATATATCATCTCCTTATTTGACGTCAAATGAATCAAATCTCTATACTCAACACAAAAATAAAATAACTATTTCGTGAGCTTTGTGTTGTCTGATAGGATGGTCCGATTTTGAAAGCAGAACCGTAATACCCAGGGTAAAGAACTGCGGAAAATATCGAGTAACCAACGATGAACGGTTGCTGTGTTCACAGACGCTATGACAGAAGACTTGCTAACCGGGTATAACATATTACAAACATAATACATACACACACAAAATTACTTTTTGTCGTTAATAAATGTAAAATACTTAATAAATCTCTAGTTTATAGGATTCAACGCCTTTTTGTTTGTCCGGTTATTCATTTGGGTGCTGCACCGGGCTGTTTAGACCACCTTCTCAAGCTTAGGATGAGGACTGTTTGCAAACCGAAACAACATATCATGACGATGCCACTGGTCGGGAGTAAACCAACAGTTTTCCTGCTACTTTCTCTGTTCTTCGTCTTCTTCTCGACCTTTTGGAAAAAGAAAAGAAAATAACGATGTACTTAAGCACTCTCAGAGAGACGAATACACCAAAATAAGAGTTCACTATGGCAGAAAGACGCCAATGAGGTCACAACAAACCAAAACCGAACAAGGATGGTTAATATTGAGCAAGATTCGGACGGATTACGAACGAGAAACTTGAAAGAAAATTACCAGCTAAACATTTAAAGCTGTTTCATCTGTGACGCAACCCCGTATAATTTTGAGTTTGTAATAAAACTTGACACGTGTTCTAACTAATCTCTTCATCCAATCAGATACATTCTGTGAAGCAGTCGCGATGAATCTTTCCCGCGCTTTCTGTCTGCGTGCAGGCAGGTTGCAAGCTTTTGGTTGGTTAAGCTGCACTGATTAGCTCTGTGATTACGTTAGTTTCTTTCCCAGTAGCATTATCGATATCGCTTTCGATACACAAACAACTTTCATAACAAACATTGAAGGAGAGCCTTCCACAACACGAAAATAGTAATACTAACTAAAACAACTTACAGTTGTAAAAACATAAGGTCTATAATAAAGCGTTCCCTGGTTGAAATATTTACAACCTGTACCACTTTCTCTCATTTTAATCAGGTCGTCGAATGCTCAAAGTTATTAAATATTTCGCCACAAAACGGTTTGCTTTATTTTATTTTCTAGCAATATTAAGTATTGTGTAGCACAGTAGTTTAGACGCACCATGTTAGACTAAATAATCTCCAGCAGTGATTTCATTAAGATCTCTCAAAGCTCAAAGTTATTAAATATTTCACCACATGTCGATTTACTACATTTTTTTTCCTAGCAATAGTAATTATTGTGTCCGCAATAGTTTAGACACACCGTGTTGGACTAAATCATCTCCAGCAGTGATTTCATTAGGATCTATCAAAGCTTTACGTTATTAAATATTCCACCACCTAACGGTTTGCTATATTCTTTTTCTAGGAATACTTGAATAGTAAGTATTGTGTAGTACAGTAGTTTAGACGTACCATGTCAGACCAAATAATCTCCGGCAGTGATTTCATTAAGATCTCTCATAAGGCCCTCTAGCCCTGCTATTTCTTTATCAAGGTCTGCTACTACCACATCCTGTAACAAATCAGAATAAAACTGTCAACAAAAGTTTGACTGATCCACCATGTTGCTTGAGCATAGTTTATATGAGGGAATGGTTATGAAACCCGGAAAAGTTCTTTGTTTGTATGTTTTTGTTTTGTTTTGTTTTGTTTTGTTTTGTTTTTTCACTTTCTTGGCCTTCACCGTGTATAAGACACAATAGTTGTTAACCTGTGACTGAGGAACTAACAAAAAGAAACGTTTCGGTTAAGTAATTCATGCATAGTGAATGAGGACAAAACAAAAGATTGTGTACGGTTTTGGACCTTCCAACAAATCTAGCCATGTTTGTTTGTTCCTTTGACATTTACCTGGCCTCATAACCATTCCCCTCTATTAACTATGGCCAGAGCAATACACAGTTCGGTGGAAGATGGCAAAAGAGAGATAAGGAAAACAAGTGATGTGAACAAGCTTGACTTGTTTACCTGGTCTCTTGGTGGCGACGGAGGAGGATTTGATCGTCGAGCGAAGATATCTTCGTATTTTGGAGGCGGGGTCCAATAGCCATTAGGCGGCGTCCTTCGGTTGTAACCCACTGGTGGTAACTGGATGTCGTCCGCGGGGGCCACCGGAGGTTTGGGTTTGGGTTTTGGTAACGTTGCAGGAGGAGACGTGTGGAGCATTGGATAGACTGGCACCTGTCAATATGCAACAACATGGTTATCGTAAAATACCTATCAAAAAGGCTTATGAATGATGCACAAACATTGGTGGGGGTGGGGGGGAAGGGCTACTTACTGGACACAAGAATTCGCGTCTCGATATTTTTATGAACGTTTTTCGAGGTACAAGTAGAGATACTGCGGTCAACTGTTCAAACAAAACCTGACCGCGTGTGGATATAACGATACGAAACGTACAACAAGCATTGCAGCAGTTCTATATTGACAAATAGAACTCTCCCAACATAGCGTAGGGAAACCCAAAACTAAATACGTTTACCGTCAGAGGGCTTAGTTCTGTAAAAAGGACCATGAGTCCAAGATGCGGGAGAATTCTGGACGACTTCACGATAGAGTAATTGCTACGAATGACTTTGGTCCCCCATGGAAAATTAGAGAACGGTAGCCTATTGCAGGCGTTCAGTCAGCTGAAAAACGGCGAGAGAAAAAACTAGTAATGAGGGCAGTACGAGGAAAGCCCTTCGAACCGCTGCACACTAAGTTGACCGCCTGGAAGTGGCTAGCAGAACTTATATAAAGAAGCGAGAGGTAAAGGAAAGAACACATCGTGGAGTTACCCACCTTCGAGCTCGGCGCCCTGAAATCTGGGTCATACGATCTGGACCTCTGTGGAGGACGGGGATCTGCCACATCAAGAGTATTCTCACATGAGCCTGTGCGCGGAAGGTGCATTTGATATCTTGGTGTACTTGTTTTGGGATATATCGGCTGTTTAACTGAAAATCAACAAGACAAACAGATTAACGTATTGTAAATGACTTATGACCTCGGATTAAAGCGCCAGTGTTTTTTGTTTTTTTTTTTTGAAACGCTAAAACTCCGTATAATGTTACAACCACAAGCGGGCCTGTCGGTTTATTTGTCTTCCTTTTAGTAGAACTAACAACGGATCTGTTTTACGGTTTCTTCCAGAGTAATGTTTAGACGCAAAGGCTTTTCATCGCTGAGAAGTTTGCAAAGGGAATGTAGAACATCCAGTAGCGTTATTCCGGTAAGACTAGGCAGGTAAAGTCAGCTGCTTCACAAATGTCCAATATGCAATGATAAATATAAAACAGCTCAGCTCGGAGCCTGCCAAAAACTAACTTCACAGCTACGTTACTGTACATGAGAAGATTCTAAGCAGTTCACAGCAAAGTTACGGTACCATTATCGGGCGTGACCACTCTTGGGGGTAGGAAGGGTGACACTCCAGGGGACGGGGGAGGTGTTGGAGTCCTGTCTTCATCGGCGCACTCCGGGTAGGGATCCCATTTACTGTCAATCACTGGAGGAGGAGGTAGGTCTGCAAAATCGTCAGGATCAGCCTCGCTGCCATTCAGAAACGAGCTCCTCTCATGGTCAACCTTGATGTGGTCGAGGGGAGAATCATCCAAGGGCTTCATTTCCTCCGAGCTCCTGTACAGATTAAAACAGGTCAAGTATAATGATCAATGTGACCATAATTAACAGAAGGGCGTGGTTATGAAGCCTAGCAAACTTCAAATGTGCAGGCAAAAATACCAAAATTATGCCCCAGGGGAGTATAGTTGTTCTATGTTTTCTAATAGAGCAGCCGCCGTGAGTTTCAAATCATGTCCCTGTTGGACAAAAGTGGAAGGTGCACGACAGTCTTTGGTTTGGCGCTCATATACTTTGCATGAAATACATAACCGAAACGTTCCTCAGTAAATCCTAAGACAGATGTAAACGGCTACTGTGTTTGTACACGGTCAAGGCCAAAAAAAGCGGACAAAAACATACGAAGAACTTTGTCGGCTCGTAACCACGCCCCTGCACGAACTGTGATGTGGGCGAGAGATTGCGTGTATGGCACGGTTTGTTCAGCATGCACTGACCTCCCTTGTCTCTCCTTTGCAGAAGGGAACGATCATTTATAAATTCTTCTCTACCACTTTCTCACCTGGGTATTGTTGACGTGTTTGTGACATCAGGAGCAGGATTAACAGCCTCGACTGGTTTCATTTCAATGTTATCTGTGTGGTTGATCCACAGATCTGGGGGTTTCTCCTCTTTATGTTTCTTCTTCGCCGAGCCATTGGCTTGAATAACTGACTTGTAAGTTGGCGGTTTTCTGTGATTTGTGAAAAAAAAGACGAGTGAACAACGAAAAAAAAGTTGTGTTCAAAATGACTGAGCAGCTTTGCTCGTACAAAAAGGCTCCCAGAAACCGGCAGGATGAAGAAATTCAGTGAATGGCTAATTCCCTCTACAAAGAGAAAATGTCCAGGGAAAATATTGTTCAAATAAAAAAAAATAAGTAAACAAATACTGTGTTGTAAATAACGGTTCACCTCTGTATGTCATCTCCTGATCTTTTCTTACAGAGTATAACACTAATAATGATGATAGCAATAAGCGTGATGCCAGCCACAGCAGCTATTACAATCCACAGTGTCTTGTTCTTGAGTCCTGCAGCTCCCTGCTGTGCCTCAGGATCAGGCTCACTAGGTACAGGTGTCAAACTCAGGGCTGTAAAGTCGCAAAACCACACGGTTAAATTGCCCATTTGGGAGTTTGTAAAACTTCATAAGGGTTGGGTGGGCTTATAAAGGGAGGGGGGAAAGGGATATCGTGAGGGGGAAGGGTTATAAGCTGCAACACTGGAAGTGGGGTCACAAAAACTGACTTACAGAGAATGATGGTAGATAACCACTGGGATTACTCTCTCCTTGCAACTAACTCACTGTGAATTTCTATTTGAAGTAAAATTTTCTGTGTGAAAGTAGGTTAATATAGAAACTTGACAGGGGAGGGGGTAAATCCTTAGGGGCTAATTTTATTTACAAGCAGAAGACATGTGAACATACAAATGAAGAAGCTTATAAGTGTGGCATTACAAACAGCCTTGCTGTTGTTTGATAACAGTAAATCACTTAACTACATAAATTAACAAGGGTAAATAGTTGATTGCATAAGCTGTACACCTCACGAGGTTAACAAACCTGTTGTTGTAGGGGTAACTTTTGTTTCTGGAAAATCTGAAACAACGACACAGGAAAATAATATGTAATTAGACCAAATAAAAGCACTGAGTACTTTATCTGCAGTTTGCATTTTCTTTTCTGTCAATTTAAATAAATGTACCAGGCGAGAGTCCAAAAGAAACAGCCATTGATACTGGACAGGCTGTGGGTGGGGGTGGGGGTGGGGGAGAAGAGGTGGGGGTGGGGGTGGGGGAGAAGAGGTGAAATCTGGTTTTTGGATTTCGTATGACATTTTATGGAGGCCAACATTTTCTACGAATTTTATTTGATCAGTATTTCAAGAAGAATGCTGAATTTTGCACCCTGAAAAACATTCAAACTGATTGTCTCATCTTATTTCAGATAACATACTGTAATCTTACACAGTGGTAAAAAAGTCAAACTCCACCCAGTGTTCCTGCCAACTTGCTGTTTAAAGAAAATGAATATTACAGATATATTACCTGTGAGAGTGGAGACCTCTTCCTTTTCTGACATAGGTCCCCAGCCTTTTATAGTTTTTGCTTGCATTTGGAAGTAATAAGCTGTTCCTGGCTTCAGATTGGTGATTTGCTTCGTCAATTTGGAGCCTTCAGCTTCCACAACTTGCCAAGTCTTGAGAGAAGCATTGACATTTGTTGAGTAATAAATGCGGTATTTAACAATGTGGCCATTCAGTTCTAGTGGAGGCTGCCAGTGCAACGACAACTGAGTAAAGTTCTTTTCATGTGGGTCTCCTGTAAGATCTGTAGGAGGGCCTGGTTCTTAGAGATGAAAAGAGTCCAGATTACAATCAGAGAATATTTGACAGTTTTTGAACAATCACAGAGAAATCAAAGAGAAGAGCTTGTAGAGGAATCATCTCAAAAGTAGCTATCAAGTCCTGAGAGCTTACATTGATGTTTTCCCTCAATGGTAATTTCTATGATATTAGTTTGGATTTTTTCAGCACTCTTTATCAAAATAGCAAGTGCAATGGCATTTGGACTGGAACTGGCCTAGACTGGCCTGTCTAGACTGGCCCACCTAGACTAGCATAGCTATCCACAGGCCATACCAAGTGTAAAATGTAGATTTTATTAAGAAATAAAATGATGATGATGATGATGATATATTGCACAAGCTGATCGCTTTAAATCAGGTTCTATCCATCAACAGATTTACCACTTACTTAGGAGTCTCTTATTATTACAGCTTGCATTATGGAACAGGGTTAGCAAAGCTTGTGGAAAAAATGTCACGTCAATAAGAAAATAAGCACGAATAAAACAAAATGTTTCAACATGGAGCAAAGTGAAGCAAAGTCAAAGGAATTCCAGATGACTTCTGACAGTATTCTGTTAAACAAATTTACACTACATGGAAGACAATTTAATGCTGTTAAATGCAATTTAACGAAAATAACAACAAAGAGTAGCTGGTATTTCTGATCAGCCATATTCATATGGTATTGCAGGCTCAGTCTCCTTCACTAGGGTGTAACGTTGTACTAGCGTGTTTCAGCGGCATGGTCCTTGCCACGTTTTGGTCATAGGATTGAGCAGTTTCCTGCACATCTCTGGTCTATTCCTCAACGCCTTTCTACCCCCCGCCCCCCCTCCCCCCCCTGTCCCCTCCCCGTCTCTACTGTTAACTCAGTGTGATGGGTGCCTGGGAGACTGCATGAGGCTCATGGCTGGGTCGCAGGGATTGCCAGCTATGGGAGAGTTATACTGTCTAGCGGCCAGCTGGTCACAGTGGAGGCCCCTGGATATCCCAGGCACCTATCTTCCTTACAGCACGATGCAGTTGTTAACGATTTACTTACTGTCTTCCATTGTGAAATTGCCGACAGTCACATTTATTGCCTCATCATTGCGTCTCACATAAAAAGTGTATTTAGTATAAGGTTTCAATTTGGAGCACTTGATTGTCTTCTCTGTTGTATTTCCACAGTAACTCAGTTTTTTGCGCAGAGCGTAGTATACATGATAAATCCTTGGAACAGGGCCAGAAACCTGTGTGTCCCGCCATGATAATCTCATTACTTTTGAAGATAAAGGAATTGCCCGAACACCTTTAACAGGTTCCAGTTTTCCTAAAAACAAAATAGGAACTTTTAAGTACTTTTTGTAGCACATTTCATCCGTCAACATTCATCACAACATTAAGGGGGAGATCAGGTACAAAGTAAACTAGAGCTTTGTGGATAAGCTGTTGATTAAATATCCACAAGTTGTTTGAATGCAAAAAAGAGTCATGACACTACCAAGATGAAATGTGAAAATTTGACATCAACATTTTAACGAGACAGAGGCAAAAGCTCTATTTAGAAAGAAATTAGACTGTTAGAATTTAGCGTGTGTTTCATGTAATGCAAACACTAACCTTTGTAAGAAGGCAGACAACAGAAAATGAGTATAGTAGACCGATTCCCCACGAAGTTCATCAATTGTTTATTTACTGTTTAGCAACACATTTACAGTGCCTTGTTCTGACAATTTCTTGTTGTACATATTTCAAGGCTACATGATAAGTAACCCAATTGATTTCTTTTTTTTGATATGTGTATTTACCTTTGCTATCCGAGGTTTGTACTTCAGTTTGGATGTCTGGGCCATTCCCATTGCTGTTGACTGCTTTAAGTAAGATAACATACTTCCTGTTTGGGCCTGTACACAAAAATGCAACACTAACCATAAGTATGAGTAGTTATTCATGTTGCTCAGGGCCTGAAACATGTTCAAAGGATATCAAAATTACTGCAACTCCACAAGTTTAGTGTAACTACACTGTGGATTAATGTGCAAAGTCACAAATGTATTGAAAAATTTGTCATCTCCTAATTATTAGTATTGATTTTCCTCTGAAGGCTGTAGAAGAACTCACAGCAAAGAAGCCCAGCCACATGAAACTCGGGCATAGTTCAAAATTAAGGACAGAAGTCGCAAGGCATGTGATCTTGGGTAGTCTGTTGAAGACCCATTTTCCCTTATATCATCAAGAGATGTGCAACATAAAACAGCATGGGACTGAACAAGTGTGAATCTTGCATTTATGTGTTTTTACTAAACTGGAAAAAAGGGAAAAACGAGGAAATGCCCATGGACAGACTACATGATGGGGGAACTCAAGAAAGCCTGAGACAAAACCCTACTTCCACATTCAAAACGATCATCATGTATTTAAATATTTATACCACAAAATATAAAAGTGAAGAAGAACTCCTTGGCTGGGTATTCTGAAAACCAGTTAATGCTAACCCAGGATTAAAAGTTAACCAAAATATTAATTTTTCTTGCATAAGAATGTTTTCCAATGTTAACGTTTTGTGTTTAGTGAGATAAGTCAAACTCAAACCTGAAAGACAAACAATAAAGACTGCAGAAAACCTCACCACAAAGTTACAAAACTGTATTCAAAATCCTCACTAAGCCTGGGTTAGGTTAATTGGGCTTTGAACATTGCAGCCCTGCATTACAAAATAATGGTTCTAGTGAATGTAAAAACCCAAGTAAAAATAGCAAATTATGTACTTACTAAGTCCCTTGATGAGGTACTGCGTTTTGTCACTACTCAAATCTACATTGACCTGATAAGGACTGTTTTCCCCCCACTCTATCTTGTAGCCAGTAATGCAGACCAGGCCAGCATTTTCTGGTGGTTGCCAGCCCACTAGAATAGTATTTGAGAACTCCTTCAGCAAATTGAATTCTGGTTTCCCTGGGGTTGTATCTTCTGTGGATATCAAGAAATCAAAAGAAATCAGTAACACAATCCCAGCAAAAGGGTTAGAGCCTATCAATAGAGGAATCAAAGTTTGCAACTTTTGTCTCCTTAGCATAAACATTTTAGTTTCCAATCGAGCTACAAAAAAATCAGTTCTGAGTATTGAAAGCAAATCATGATTAACTATTCCTGGGAAGTTACACCCAACTTATATCACATGTTTTGTGTTTCACCTGTTTGAAAACACAAAATTTTACAAAGAATTTATGGGCTCATCATTTTGCCATGCAGAAATTTTGTAGTTTTTGAAAGCAAATATCTCCCTCAGTATTACATCCAAAGTAGAAAGGGCGAAAAATTTCACCATATACCAGGGCTTGACTTTCAGGAAAAAGCCTTGGTGCCAGCTGGCTCCAACATTTTCAGATTTAGTCACCAGCAAAAGTATTTCAGTGAAAAGTGTGAAAAGTTAGTTGCCAGTGAAAAAAAAAAACGGTCACATTGCAGGCCCCAGCGGTCGCAATGTCGAGCTCTGTGTACTAAGTTCCACTAGCTCTTTAGTCATATGCTACTGAGGCAAAATGCAAACTATGACGTCAGCAAAGATTGTCAACCTACATTTTACCCACCTTTGCATTTGGTGACATTTGTGCTTGCTTCCACCCAGTTTCTTGTATATACTCCAAGCCCTGAGTCAGTCCCTGCTGCTATTTTAGCTTCGTATCTTGTACTTGGCATCAGCCCTTTAATACTGTAGCTCTGTCTGTCAGCCTTTAATGGAAGCAGGACCAAAATCCATCAGCATCAACATAACTCTAATTTAAAATTTACCAGAGTTGACTAGCAAATACTAGGAAGTTAAGTCCTGAAATAGCATCATTCACAAAATTAGTAAAAAATGTTTTTTTTTCCACAGTTGTTTCAATATGTAACGTTTCTTTGCCATGTGCACAGAATACACTTTTCTGTTACTTTATGACAGTGTCATCTTCATTGTGCCATTGGTTTACATGTCCCCCGTCTCAATTTCAAACTTCTCCAGAAGGCCATCAAATCACTGTCAAAAATTCTACAATTAAGGTCATTCCACTGAAATAGAACCTGCACTGTGATTTTTGTCAAACTCTGCCTATTTACTGTTTATATTGTAAGAACTTTAATTTGGAAATAAAACTGAGGGTTCTCCATGTTTGTTTAGGAGCAACAGCACCTTGTTTATACCATACAAATCCTTACAATAGCACCGTGATTATAGTCAAGATAACTTGCTAAATTCACGTTTCCGACAATTGTTTCTTGCTCAACACTGAGAATTGGCCCATATTTAATTTACACAGAGAAATTTATTACTCAATTCAATACAACAGAGAAAAATGATAGGTCACCGTACCCGTTTTCGAGAAGATGACGATTTACCTCTATGACGAGGTCCTGCCGCGAAGAAAAAGCCGCCATTTTTTAATACGCGCACGCTAATCACATGTGGAATCATGCGCAGTAGGGATGCACAATGCAATACTGGGGAATGACCTTAAGGTCATGCTGTTCCTCGTCATTTTATCAGCCTCCCTGTCATTGCTTCAGAACCATGTCATACTGTATGTTGGAATTTTACCTAGGTAACAAGGCCTCATATGTACATGCAGGGCTTAAAATTAACAAAATCCTCAAGTCGCCATTTGACGACCAAGTGGTAAAAAATAGTTGCTAAATGTAAATTTTTAGTTGCAAAATCAAATAGAAGAAACACAATCCATAGACATACATGATGTACTCAATCCTCCAGGGTTTGCAATGCATTATATGGCAATTTCGAACGGGGGTAGCCATTTTGAAGTTTTCATGTGTGAGAGTGAGAGAGAGAGAGAGAGCCATTTACTTTAGTGTGCCTTGGAATAATCCGACATGGCAATCCAGTTCGCGATCAAAGAATCATGGGTTTGTTTATTATATCTATTGGAATAAATTGTCTTTCATCCACAAGTAATGTTCTTTTTCCTTTGAGGTTACTGCAACTACTCTCGTTTTTCTAGTCGCAAATAAGTAAAGTTAAGTTACAAATGCGACTGTATTGGTCGCAATTTCAAGCCCTGACATGGTATTTTCTTTCTTAGACAATACATTGCATTTGTACTGTGCCACACTGCACCGCACCGCAACGCACTGCACCACACTGTACTGTAAAGTTGTACTGCACTGTACTGTACTAGCATACTTGGGTGTTTTATAGTAGGGTGTAAATTGAAGTAACTGACATATTTACATACTTCTATGGTTGCAGTTGTATTCTCCCCTTGGCTGCCAACTTTCCTGAACTTAATGATGTAGAAGGAGATTCTTCCATTCACTTTGGTTGGATCTGGAGCCTTCCAAGTTGCTATAAGACTTCTCCCTGAACTGTCAGGCTTTAGAACAAAGTCAGTGGGTGGTACTCTTGGAACTGCAAACAAACATTGTATAAATCTTCAATAAAGTCATCAGTGACAGTATTTCGAGAAGTTCTTTGTTTGCTACTTTTTAGCTTCTAATGATAATATGATGCTTAGTTTTCTATGATTGAATAGCTAACAAAACCCAGCCAAGTTAGCTACCACCAATAGAAAACAAGGGAAAGAAGTTTAGAATTATTGTTTTAAAGGATAGAAGTCAGAGACTGACAATTCAGAAGATAACAGGGAGCTCAAGAAATGAGAACAGGGATGCCCAGGTTGACACCTTGGGAAAAAAATGGATTTATATTTTGTCTTTGAATGTCACATTTGTCTAGATCTGTTCAGATCACCTATCAGTCTAAAACTTACTCAGTCTAAATAATGCAATGACAGCATTCAGTTCCATAAGGAAATACAAAAAAAAAAAGCCATCGACATTCATTCTCAAAGATACAAAGAACTTTGGTTATTTCAAGTTGTTGTTTTGTAGGCCAAGAAATGTACAAAGGTTTACAGAGCACATGTACAGCCATAGTTCTTTTGTCTTTAGATGCTCCTATTGCTGTTGCCATTGTGGTTTACCGAAGCTCCCTAATAGTAAATGTGGAAAACCAACCAGCTCAGGCTTGTGATACTAACTTAACAAATTCAAAGACCACCAACCATCATACATAGAAGACCAATGAAGCTGCTAAACAAATTAAATAGAAGTACCTCCTCCTTTGGTTGTTGCCTCTGTTATTGTCGATGCCCCTTTTTTTCCTCTTCTATTTTCAGCATACACACTAATTATGTATTTGGTGTAGGTTTTAAGGTTGCGCAGGAGTCTTGTTTGTTGCTTAGTGATTTCCTGCATCTCTCCAGACATACCACTTGCATCTTTGTAAACAATTACATATCTAAATACTGAGCTTGGCCTGTAAAGAGTAATCAGATGTTAAGGAAAAATGAGTTTATTATTAGAATGTTTTTATTCTTTTCATACTAATATGATGTTAATTTAGCTATATATATTGATTTTTTTTTATTTTCATGTGTTTAAGTTTTAACTTTGGCACGATTGAAGGTAAGTTGTTTCAGACTGTGTACTTCCATCAAACATAATTTACACTTAACAACAAACAATTCTCTGTTTGCAACATCTGTGTTGAGAATAAAAGGACCTAGTACATACTATATCAACATAACAGTCTTTTAGGGAAACGTGATGTAATAAAAAAGATTTAGAGTTTCTTTGTTAATTCATCTGCAATAAATTAACAATTTTCATCACATTAGGTCAAAATTATCATGCCAAAAGATTGCACCAAGGCAATTCAAAAAAAATTTCTTAAAATTTGGAAATTGAAGGTGGCTCTGAACCCCACATGTACACAGATTTTTTAAAAAAACTTTGCTAACAGTATATTGCATCTCATTCTTCTGATCAAAACGTTATAATACAAAATGGGGGTCACAGAGCTCATTTTCAACTGACTAGCAATTGAAGCTAAGATTAAGGGTGGTTTTAGCAGATCAGACTGTTGCTATGGTAACCTATTGTGTCATGAAAAGGATTGTTACCAGCATTGTAGCATCAACTGATAATGACCCATCAAAATCTAAGTCATAGAAAGTGCTGGAAACTGTTACTGAAACCCCTGCCTTAATGCAACTTACCCAGTAGCTGGTTCTGCCCATGTGACCCTTATTGATGAATCTGTTTCTGCCTGAGCCGACAAGTCAAGAGGTTTTCCTGGCACCTGTGAGCTTAGCAATGTCCTGGTTGATGCTTCAATAGAAATAGCTCCTGCACCTTGCTTGTTTTTAGCAAACACATTGAAATGGTACATTGTGTCAGGTTTGAGGTCAGACAGCAGTATTCTCAAGTTGTCTCCTGACGTGTTGACAGTCTTAAAATCAACAGGACCAGGACCTGTCACAAGTAATTACACATAAATAAGGTACATAAATAAGACTGGCCAAATGAAACAAGAAAGATGAAAAATGGTATTTTCTCATGCACTGCTGGGGCCTGGGTACAGGGCAGGCAGCCGTTTCTGTTGTTTCTGCCATTACCAACTTTCCCACCCACCCAACCAAAGATTTTAAGTTTCCATACAATGCACAAGCCTGAACTTTTTTCATTATTTCCAGTCTTCAGCGTAATTTGCTATTTGTATTAGCTTCAATTTTGCAATAAAGGTCAGGTAGCAGCAGTAAGCTTGACATGGCTACCAGTGGTGTGTGACAAATAACTATTAGATAAATAAGTAAATATAGAGATGTAGAATAACCAGTTGAAGACTCATGCACATTGACAGGATTCATTGACAAGAACCAGGATTCTGCAGTTAGTAACAAACAATTATAAATTGTTTTTCCATAAGCTTTTACACTATCTTTTATACAGCATTTTATTATGCAACTGCAGCAAATATTGTCCAAATAACATTACAAATATACAGCAATGTTGTACAGTTATTTGTACAGTAGAAAACCTGTTTGCCAGAGAGGTCGGCACAAGCATGCAAAACTGTCACACTATCCCTCTTTCACTGATAAATGTATTGATTATAGCAGTTGGATAATGAATCTCTTATAATTTAGAGGTTTTGATGTGTAGTATCTCAATGATTCTTACCATCTGCTACGATATTATAGTAGATAATGTACTGCAAAATTTTGCCATTTGTTACTACTGGAGGTGCCCAGGTCAACTCTATTTCAGTATCAGAACGAGCCAGGGCAACAACATTCTCTGGCTGCTCTGGAACTCGAGGTTTAGGTGTAGTTGACCGCAGTGTTGTACTGGCAGTTGTTGTAGTCTCTGGTGTTGTTGTTGTTGGTGCAGGTGTAGTCGTGGGAATACGGTCTCCTGCATAACAGATAAACACAAGTTAGAAATAACCGATAGGCAAACAATTGATCAGCAAGACACTGACAAATGATGAGGTTTTGCGATAACCAAGTTCGATAATTGTTTTATCATTCAATCACCAAGTTTGTTTTAATATTTAAATCACTCTGACAGCTCAGGGAAGCCATCTGCCATTTTTTACATAACAGCATGGTTACAATAATATGCTTGAGCAGAATATTATTTTTAGCAAAATAAAATTAGATGGTATTATGCACGAGCAGACCATTTTTTGATTAGCAGTTATCTGCTGGTCATGGGGTGATTTCTCCGCCAATGTAAAGGAAGGAAGATATGCATCAAATGATAATCACAGCTACACATTAGAATGGGTTTGGAATTCAGCCTGCTCTTTGTGAATAATATTTACCTTTCCTGTAAACATAAAGTTCTGCAGTTGCTTGAACTCTCCCGAGGTCATTCTCTGCAAAGCACTGATAGGAACCCATATCTGATAAGGCCACTTCTAAAATAAGCAAGAAACCTTCCCCAACAGTGGTAAAAGGTGTATTTGTAATGATGTCACCAGTTTTACTCCATGTGATGCGCGGTTTAGGCATCCCATCTGCCAAACAGTCAAACCGTACATCGGTATGTTGGTAAGCATGGACAGCTCTCGGTTTCTTCGTAAAAACAGGAGGAGCTAATAAAAGGAGAAACTTATGACTCACAGACTGAACTATTAAATTGAAACAGCTGAAAGATTAACTTCTCATTAAAGAGTTAAACAAGACATGAAGTAAATATAACTACAAGAATCAAGTCTAAGAAGTAACATAGATTTGCTAAATTTGCATATAATAGTCAGAGTGGTTTTTTACCGAGTATCATAAAACCAAAACCAGAGTAATCACAAGGGCCGATCACAAACAGCATGGACAAACCAGTGAACTACTCAAATTTCAAAGCAAGCACATGTAGGTGACAGGAAGTGCAGATTGTGCCATATACATGTAGAGTCACAATTGAAGGGGTGAGTGCAAAACCATGCTAAGTGACGATTTGGGTGAAAAAAAAATTTTTCGCAAAAGGGCTTGAATTTTTGCATGTGGTCTTCAATGTAATAGAAAAACGTGGTCCTGTATTTTTTTCGCTGGTTTTTGCTTTGTTTATAAAGACGCCGCTAGGAAAACCAAGTGGTTTTTCTGCATACGCAATATCTCGAAAACGAAGCAAAGCTTAGCAGAAAAACTACGGGACATTGTTAAACATACCTAAACAAAACTGCATGCAAAATTTGGAGTGTTTCCGACAAAGTTCAATTTTGATTAAAATACCTAGCGCCCTTTTCCCGCCAAGGTCTTCAAATAAATGAAGCTGGGCCTTTGTTATGATAAACAGAGCCAATCCTTTGTTATAATAGCCAAGCCAAGCCTTTGTTAGAAGTCGAAGTCTCGCCTCGGTTTATCATAACAAAGGATCGGCCCGCCGCGTCCGCAAGGATTTTGATTTCACTTAGAAAGCAGCAAAATGTCAATTTCACGCAACATATAAGCTCCAAAATGTTGATTTTAGGTCACAAAAGGTTTAAATGTTGATTTCACGTTAACGCATGACAGCAAGGAGGTTGAGTTCTCTTAGAAACGAGCAAAATGTCAATTTCACGCAACGCATAAGCTCAATGATGTTGATTTCAGGTCTAAATAGGTTAAAATGTTGATTTGATGTTAACGCGTGACAGCAAGGAGGTTGATTTCACTTAGAAACCAACAAAATGTCAATTTCACGCAGCGCATAAGCTCAATGATGTTGATTTCA
>Ga0126339_10000265_pt1 | contig 25904 bp, 14 predicted proteins | sample OrbTmetagenome_2_FD_92532 | JGI IMG/M metagenome (GOLD analysis project Ga0126339, IMG submission 92532) | Coral microbial communities from Petempiche,Puerto Morelos, Mexico - Orbicella T R C metagenome | ecosystem: Host-associated > Invertebrates > Cnidaria > Coral | place: Petempiche,Puerto...
GAAAGCTAGCCGTTAGGCGTCCTTGTTACGCGTCTTCGAGCAATATTTTACCGCTAAATAAAGCGTGCAACGCTAGCATTGTGTTCTGCTTCTATTGTTGAGAGATAATCCAGTTCTCGCCTCAACAAAAGTATTGGCTTCTTTACGGATCGTTTGTTACAAGACTGTTTGAATTGCGCCTTTCATGTTCAGTAGGGTCGGTCGAGTCAGACATATTGTTGATATGCTGGGTTGAACACGAGCTTCTGTGGGTCACTAAACTATCCGAGCGCGCGTCCGAGCGCGGGAATGCGGGCTTATGTCATCAATGGTCGCTCGATTATCATTAGATGTGATTGAACCAAGCCAACCCGCCAAAACCCTCAGCCATGACATCACATCGCCCTCGCGACTGCATCAACTCTTATTTGAATGTGAAAGAGGTAGCTGTACTTAATTTAACCACTTGATTTCTAGGTTACAAGAAATTAACAAACAGTTGTTTTTTCTTTTAGGAGACAAAGTCAAGGTTAAGATTGCCATTGGCTTTGCCATCGCTTGCGCTGTGCTCTTACTAGGAATCTTCATATTGTTGTTGTACAAGGTGTTGTGGTTTCGATCCAATAGCAATGGTACGAGCAAACCGCCAGCCAAGGCCGTCGTACAGGGACGCGCGCCAAGTGTGACGGAACAAGATTTTCGGCGGACCCGCCAGCAACGCAGGCACCAACCTCTGATGAGATCCGACAGCTCTGCGTCTGAGATCGACTTCGATAATTCTTGGCTGAGAAACAACAATCTGACCTCGTCTGAATCAGACAGCAGCACCGAGCCAAGTCTAAACTTAGGAAAACTCGAATTTAACATCAGTTATGATACAGAGACAGAGTGTCTGCGAGTGACGGTAGTGGCCGCGCACAATCTACCGTCAATTCACAGCACGAGTTACGTGGAATTGTACCTGTTACCGGAGAGAGTGGAAAAACACCAGACAAAAATTCATTATTCTAACTGCAGTCCTGTTTACAATGAAGAATTCCAGTTTGATATTGGATTTTCGGAGTTGCCGGAGCGTACCTTGCAATGCTGTGTGTATAGTTACGACGGATTTTCTCGGCATCAGTCCATTGGAGAAGTTTTTTACTCATTTGACGAGGATGATCAATTGACTGAGTATTCAGGTGTATCACTGTGTAAGGATATCAAGAGAGATGTGTTTTTGATGAAGGTCAGTTTTGTAAATAATTCCAACTGCTTGTTTATCATTTTATTTGAGGTCTGAACAGGTTGATCTCTTTAATTCGAGAACATTCTAATTTTTAAGTTTTTACAACACTTGTAAGCTACCCTTGCTGGTCGATGAAAATGTTTGGGCAGAAAGTAATGCTGTTTTGTTTCGCTGTAAAATTTAATAGTTGTAACATGATCAGCTTGTTTGCTGTTTTGCCTGATTCGTGTAAATCACAAATTTAACTTTCAGAAACTGATTTTGAAGGAGCTACCTCCTGGTTTGTGCATCTTGAAAAGTTTAGCCTAAATTTTAACTTCCTCATCCTTAACCTTTATGATTTATTATTATCTACTTGTATCTGGTGTTTTTCGATCTTAGCCAACTACTATTTTCAGGTTGCCTTAAATTTAAAAGGTAATTTTTGTACGTGGCCAAATTTTATTGCTTAGTAAACATAGCATTCATGTCTAAATGAACTTCCACCACCGGTTCCTTAATTGTATGCAGACTGTGTTAACGTTTCTGTCTCATTGTTGTGAATGTTTTTTCCATCTCGTTGTTTTAGGAGGATAGTCCAACCCGTGTAGGGGAGGTGTTGGTGTCACTGTGCTATCTCCCTACCACCAACAGACTCACATTTGTGGTCCTGAAAGCGAGACTTTCAAAAAGCACATTTCCAGATGAATTGCCAAGTGAGTTAATATTTTTTATATAAAAATAGTGTTTGTTTTACAATAGTACGAGTAGTCCTAAATACGAGAAATTTAGGTCTTATTTACGCGCCCATGCACACGAGAATAATTGGTTTCAATAAGATCTGCATGGGTATCTTTTGTGGAAAATGTGTTATTCATTTGGTAAGACCGTAAACTTTACTAGTGAGTCCTGTGGTATCATAAATTTTGGGTGTCCTCTCTACGTATAACATTTTCGTATCTGTGACCACTAGTTCTTTTGTGTTTTTTGTCACCTTTGGAGGGAGGAAAAAATAATAAACAAAATAATTTTTTTTCGCCTGTTCGCTGGGTTATGTTTAATTAACCTGTTTAACTTCTTATTTTGACCAATATCTAATAACAATGCACAGTCAAGCAGAGACGTAATAAGAATATCGCCGAAAATTAGCGAGTGGGGAATGTTTTTTCTTGATACACTACCACTGAACTCTCCGCACGTGCATTTTAGTATTAAAAGAAATTTTCGACGATAATTAACCTAGGAGAGTCTACAGAATCAATATAGCCAAGGTAGAACTTTAATATATCGAAATTGACCTATTTAGAAGTCAAAGGGTTCACCGAAAAAAAATCCTTAGGTATTAACGCTTAATTCATTCGTAACCTGTACAAATACATGTTTAACAAGTCTCAGAAGATCTAGGTACTATTCATAGCAAAGTCTGTTGTTAGATTTAATGAAATTCAAAACTCACTCAAATTCAAAACTCACAAACATGACCTTTTCACGCCCGTTCTTAACAGCTCTACCTTTTTTTGTGTATTTATTCATTATTACTTCCCTTCAAAATCAACCAGATTTATTTGATATTTTTTGACCACAAAAACACAACAATTGTCCCAATGTAAGGTCTCTCAGCTGGAGTATTTTGTGAAATGTTTTAATTTCTTGCGGCGCAATAATAATGTAGAACTGTATTTTTATTCATCTTGTTTGTCCCCGCAGGCCAATTCATCTGAACGGAGTTATTATCTATTGTTTTAAAGTAATTAATTCATATTTCCAATGAGTCGTTGCCACGTTATATTGTAGAAGCAAGCAATTCAGATATTGCCTTATTCCAAATTCTTTGTGTACACCTGACTTCTTAAGCAAAAAAAAAAAAAACTTCTAGCTTTCGAGAAGACCCTTTTTAATCAGAGTTTTATTTTTGGAAAGAGTACATTTTAGTGGTACGCGGTTCTTGGCATGATTAATATACAATATTAACAGCAGGTACAAACTCTTCCCTCCCTTGATATGTTAAACGTTCGTCTGGTTTAGTCCTTTTTTTATTTACCGAGTTGGCACGAAAATATTCAATCTTTCTTAGTTTGCACGGAGATCTGAAGCTGTGGAATACCATTTATGCCAAAGTGTCGTGTACTTTGATAGTTCTAGAAAGAGAGCTTAGCATCACTTCGAAATTGGTGGAAGATTCTTGTTTCTCTCGAAAAGATGCTTAATTTTTAATTCATTGGCATTTGTTACACCCTTGCAACATGAATGTGAGCTTTATTTCGCATGCAAGTATTAAATTTCTGACTGTAATGTTTTGTACTTTCTTTTCATTTGAAGTATAACTTTTGCGGTTTTTCTCCTCAATATTACGGTGGATGTATTTTCATCAAATTGCGTATGCCATAAGCCAATATCAGCAATTTATTATATTGTAGTTCTCGCAAAGCATTTGTTCAGTAAAACCTGGAAGGAAGAGTTTCCATTTGTTTGTCCTTCGTTTTCGCTTGACTGCAAAATTGAAGGGTAACATTAAACTGTAGGAACAAAAACTTAAAACCACATGATTTCGTTTTATTCATCAGCCGCCATGGTGGGTTGCGTACCTGAACCTAATCTCTGTCGAACACTGTTTCTTATAAATTGCAGTGCCTCCGTGCTTTGGGTCATAAATTTGTCTAATAACGTCAAATCTTCACGGCTGCCTGAGTTTGAAGGCAAATGGGTCAGATTTCGCTTTCTATGATTTCTTGAATGTGATAGATCTGAGGTAGAACGTGTCCTTCTACCTTGTAAAGGTGGCGTTCGCTTAGCCAATCCCTCAGCCGTCTCAACTCGAAGATCCCATTGACTAGCTGCTGTGGAAGTTGGAAACCGGTTGGATCTCAAACGATGCGTTTGCCGCGAGGTTTCCTCGTTAATTCTTAAATTACTCCTCGAGAAAAGTTTGAAATCAAGTTGTGCCACCTCTGGCAGTCTGGCATACTCAGACAGAAGTTGAAAATCGTCGTCGTCGTGCGATGGTTTTCCATTCAACACGCGCTCGGACCGCAATGCAATCAAAAGCGCTTGCTTCTGTGCTTGAGACTGGCGAAGCTGGGACTTCACCAGCCTGATCTCCGACGCTAGTTCCTGATGTCTGTTCCTCATCTCATTCACTGTGTCTTCTAACGTTTCAATGAACGCTCTACTTTCTTCAAGGCTATCGTGCGGTCCGGGTGGATCGTCGAAGCAAAAGAACTCCACAGCCGGCCGTGCTGATATAACGTCTTGTCTTATGATAACGTTGTCGATGTACTCTTGAAGTCCTTGCTTTCTCATTTCGATGAAAGCAGGATCAAAATTGTCCCCAAAATACTTTTTAGGTGGAAGGATGCCGTGAAAATCATGGAAGAGCTTTCTCAATCCTTCGTCCAAGCGAACGAAGTCGGAATATCGTCGGAAAACATGCCAGCTTCGCTCTCCTGCCAGTTGCACAAAGATCTGGTACACCGTAAATCGTTTTCTTGCTTCCACAACTTCGTAGCCGACGATCGGAGCGTGAATGTCTAATTCTTCAATCGGTTGAAAAGATTCAAATTTATGATCGTTGTCGTCGATATCTGTTCCTGTGTGTTCAGCCATGTGCATTGTTTTTGAAAAAAAATAATATTCTTACTGTTGTCAGAACCTCTGCATTAGCTTCTCGGCACCATTGTATATATTGCATCGTGTCACGCTCGAGTACATTTCAGTTTCGACTCAGGTGTCAAGCACATTTAGATGTTGTGTTAGGTGTTTTTGTTTTATTTTGGTCCTCACTCGTGGACAATTTCAATTTCCAATTCAAATGAGACTGCAGTTCACTTCACTGCACATGTAACAATGATCACATGCAGCTGCCATTGTGCTCAACCGCTGATCATTAAAACGCCTATCCACAACTCTTATCCAGCAGTGAATAACAGAAAAAGAAAAGATACTTTTTCAGAGAAATCCATTTTAAGGACTAAAATCTGTTAAGGTTCGCAGTATTATTTTTTAAGCGAAGCATATTTACTTTTTAACTTTTAATGGGTTTCTTGACCAAAATCCATCTTTCAGCTGGAATAACAATAAACTGTCTGTCTTTCAATATTGAAGTTTTTACTGACTCGACAAATTATCTCGTACTTCGTAACAAGAGAAGCCTTGTCTATTTTCAATTTAAAGAGTAATTTTTGAAAGAACTGATTAATCTTTATGGAAATTAAGCTTTTCTATGGAAAAAAAAAAGGAAAAAATAGTCATTTTAAAACCCCGTTTTCAACCAACCGAGGGCGTTCTAAAATTAAACCGTTTTTGTGTCAATCTAAGGACGGGTTGTTTTTCGCAGGTTACCTTTATCACATGTCAATATTTACCCTGAACTTAAATCCCTATGGAAACAACATGCTCTCTTACATTTGTAAGGCTACCAATACAATTTGTAAGACGCACAAGTAATTAAATTCGTGTCACTAAATTAAGAACATGAAAGTTGTGAAACGTGTGTGCGAATATCTGAAACAAACGAATGTCTGAAAGATAATGCATGTGTATGCTTACATGTATGTAAACTGATCCTAGCAAGAGCATGGGGCATAGCCAACGATCCCTATCCTCTGTAACATATAACAAACCTGGTGAAGCCTGGATGTTGAAAACGTTACCAGGTCAGCTAAAATGGTTCTACGGTTGAACCATGAAAGGACGTTGAACAACATTGAAGACCCGGCCGAAATCGGCCATTATAACAATAGAAGTGTATAAATTAAGCGTTTTTCCTCCGTATCTAGGACATTTTTCAGCGACCCAAAACCTCGATCATGAGACACGTGTACCCCTCTATTTATATAAATCTCTAGTAAATATCTTTCCGGAAATCCTCAAAAAAATTAAATATCACACAAATTTAGAAAATATCTAGAAAACCCCTCAATATTTCAGTTTTGTTTAAAAAAATAAACCGATTTTGAATAACCTTAAGCCAAATATTTCAAAATTTTCCAATTTTTATTGCAATAATAAGGGTAAAGGAAAGGATTCAGGCGCATCGATGTTACCATTGGTTACCAGCGTCCGCCATTTTGGATGATTGCTGCTTTATTGCTTTTAGTGATATGGGAGACATTTTGCACGTGGGATTGCTGAAATGGATTGTTCAGGCTTAGAACTGAGTATTGGTGCAAGAAAATAGCGAGGAAAACACAGGGCTCAGCCATAGAAAAGCTCTGAGTATTTCTAGATATCCTTAAATTCTCAAAATATCTCTATTTTCTAAATATCTCGGAAACTTCTAAATATTACAACCCACCTAGACGGGGAGAGTGAGTGTGTGTGTGTGTGTGTGTGTGTGGCGGGGGGATGCCATCCAGGCTGGGTTACACTAAGTCTGTTACAGGTGGGTGTTCTATTTTTCCTGTCGCATTACCAGTTCACATTGGTGACTTTCTGTTAATATATAGTGTCCGTATTGTAATGCAGATGAAAGTGATTGGCGTTTAATCTATTATTCTTTTAAATCCCTGAAGGTCCATTTGTCAAAGTCTCCCTGATGCTGGCCGGTCGGCAAATGAAAAAAACCAAGACCTCTGTAGCAAGAAACACCCTACTTCCGGTCTATAACGAGGCGTTCGTCTTTGATGTCCCAATCGATCGCCTAAGTGACGTCAGCTTGCTAGTGCGCGTGCTCGACTCATACCACGAAGATGGGAGGCGGCCTCAGACCCGAACCATTGGCAAGACAATTGTAGGACCTGATGCCCAGACAAGCATTGGTTTGCATCACTGGAACTGTATGATGACAACTCCCAGGAAACCCATTGCTCAGTGGCATCCACTGGTAAAGTCGTGACTGACGATCAAGAATATCATCAGAAAATTTACCAGTAACGCTTCTGTGACTAAATGTTCTTTTCAGTCCCAATACCTCTGGTTTTTTTGTTACCTCGGTAAACTGGACGCGAACGAGGTCAAATGTTATTTAAATACAATATGATAGCGCTCGAGGTTCGATTGCTCTTGTTGTATATATACCACTGAACATTTTGAAAATCAAGTTAAATACAATTTCAGACCTGACCAGAAGGGTCAAATTAATGGTTCAACAAATTTCTGAAAAATGAATGTAATTTATTGGGGTATTTTTTGAACTTTTTTTTTTTAACTGTTTATATTCTAATATATATACTTGCATATCCAGCGTAATGTTTGGGTTTTATAAAATATTTTGCTATAGCCAAAGTTTTTGAACGACATAAACGGTAAATTTGATGAGTTACTGCTTTTAATTAAATGAATTCAGTTGGAGTTTTTCGGGGAACGGTTTGTAAGGTATCGAAATATTTGCTATTTGAAACAACTTCTTTGATGTACCATGTGATAATTTGGAGAAGAAAGTTTGGTCCAAGGACCGCATCTTATCGGTTATGTGGTCGAGTAACTGAGAGATTGGGAAAATAGACCAAACAACGAAATTTATTGCCTGGTTGTTAGTTTAGTTATTTATGTATTTATATGATTTACAACTGTATTTACACGTTGGTTTAGCACTCCGAAACAAATCTTTTGCAAACTGCGCTCTGCAGTATCCTGATCAGCGGTCTTTACAATCAAGAATCTAAAACCCGGAAGAGATAGTTACATCGTTCAATGGGTTACAATTTTTTTCTGTTCTTGTTGACAGAAAGCAAAATAAGAAGAAAATCTCGTTTAAGTTTGTAAACGTTTTTTGCCAGTAGTTAGTCAACAATTTGAATTTGTATGCGAATTTTGTATGTAATAAAGAACTTTCGATGTGAACCGTTTAATCTAGTAATACTTTGTACATTGAAGCTATCGCTCGCGATGAAAACCTCAAACTCCGGCGTGGCCTAATTGTTAAATAAGACACCCTTCAAGACGACTGAATAATCCCGTTTCTTTCCTCGTTTAAACACACCTGAAATCTTGGTAGGTTTTGGACTGCAATCCTTTTTAGTGTCTGCTAAAAAAACTAGACTCCTCATCCGAGATTTCTTAGAGTAGTGGTCAAACACGGCTGTACCTCCGGTCATCCACTTGACTTTCGCTCAAAGAAACCTCGGGCTCGTGTTAGCGGTCGCTATATATTATTACTATCGTAACTTTTCTATTTTAAAATAAATTATGAACAGACAATTTAACATAACTATGATGTCCCCAAAATCTCTCTAATGTCACGAGCTATGACCAAAGTCATCTTCCTCAACTGAATATTTTCCCGACTATGCTGAAGGTGGTCAGTTGACAATGGACCTTTAAGCCTAGGATCCCAGACAAAAGTAGTTCGAACATTTAAGCTGGATCACATATTCCCCTCATCAATGTTGGAAAATGTCGCGTTTTTTTTAACTAAAAGGGAAAAGAAAACCAATTTTCTACATTGTATGTAGGGGGAGGGGAACAACTTGCTTGGTGTCCCAATATTTTGTCCGGGATTGTAGCTTACAACACTGAGTGTGAAGAACACCAGTAAAGAGGTTACTCTAAAAATATCATCTCAGGTGATTGAAAGACAGTTATAAGTCGTACACTTGCTTTGACGGCTGAATATTCAAATACATGTCGAGAGACATTTTTCAGCCATTTTAAAACTCTTAGTTCGGCTTTCGATTGCAGTTATGACTTCCTGTTCCGAAGGCATGTGTGGCATTCAGTGCCTTTGCAATACTCTTCCTGTTCTGATAGCAGCGGGTCTCGGCTGCACGTGATAATATGCTTGCTGCATGAGTTTATCTTCCAGTATTGCAAAAAAACGTTAATCCAATTGTAGTGCCAACCATAGAAAGTTCTGTCCCATTATTCTTCGGTTGATTTCCTGCAGAGCGCTGGGAAATCTAGACAGCAGTTCTGGTGGAACCGTGCTTTTGCCTGCTTGCTGCTTTGTTGATGTCGATGACAGACCTGCCCGCAAGCGAGGCATTTTTTTGTTTCTTTTTCTTCTGTTTGGCGTTCTTGTCACTGCTGATCGTTGTTTCTCGGGTTTGAAACTCAGCTTTCGTGAATCTGTTCCTGAAATTTGATTCTTGAGAAAAAAAAATACTTGTTAGCAACTTTGTTCTTAGCTTTTTAACCATCTTCAGTCTAAATTGTCTGTGGTCTTCTGTTAGTTCAGTGTTCACAACACTGAGAACTAAGAGATAAATAACTTCCGTGTCCAGTTTCGAGGAAAATCTCACAGGTGCTTAAAACCAGGGTCGCTAGTTTCGAATTTCTGTCAACAGGAAGTTTTAACTATCTTAGGTTGACGGCTTCTTCAGACGATCGTAGAAGGGAAGAGCAAGACTACGATAGGAACTTGTGCGACTTGTGTCCCTTCCACGATACACGAATTTTATTTCAATACAAATTTAAGGTAGTTATACATTAAGCTTATGTCTCCGAGCAAAATATACAACACAAGGTACTCTTACCAAAACTATAATGAATTTTATCTTATGACTAATTCCGACTTTGTCAGACACTAAGATTGTCTAGGCTATGGATCTCATTCTTAAACTCGTACAACTGGGCAGGTTCGCAAATTGTTTGAAAGAGAATTCTACCTAGTTTTGCTCATAAATAACTAGACGAGTCGAGGTACGAGACCATGAGTAGTAGTAGTTCGTGGCTTGAGAAGAGATAAGATGTGGCTTCCACGAAAGTTATAATTTGCAAGGCGGAGGTTAACATGTTAAAACGTGACTTCTACACACTGAGTAAAATCAGCATAGTCTGGGAAGCACTGTACATGTTTTGCAGTTCTAAGAGCTCATTGTCTCTTATATAGGTAGAGAAAATAATTACCTTCCTTTCTTGAAGCGGCCGCGTCCGCTCGCGGATTTCCCGTAATTCTTTCTTCTCTCTTCTATTTTCCAGACGAGAATAAAGCTTTGCACGGTATTCTATTAAAACGAAGACGATAATTCATTAGAACAGTTCACTTGTTTCACATTTTGATTCCTGTGGACATCACATGAAGTAAACACTATTTAAATGTACCTGAAAAACGTTTTCCACCAATGTATCGGTTGGCATCTTCGAGCACATGGCCACACACGCATGATCTTGATGATTCTGTAATCTGCGAATGAGATAATTTGATAGTTATGCTCATGCCTGAGACTTTCATAATTTGAGATTATCGGCCACTGTAGTTCACTGGCACTCGACGGACACTATGTATATCTCCGACACTCGGCCTCAGTGATAAGGTACACATGATCTATTTCCTGTAATGCTGATTTTCTGGTTAAATAACATTTGACCTGGAAAGCCCGATTCTTCGCAAACGGAAATTGACTGAAGTAGTTTCTAGCGAATAGTTTTATAATTTTACCCGCTTCAATAATCTTTAAATTTCAAAAGAAAAGTTTCCTCAGAAAGAAAGGGATATTGCTGAGATAGACCAAATCTTTTACTCGAGATCGTACAAGATTCAAGGATCTGCAATCTGACTGACATTTGAAACGATAGCAGACCCCTTCCGCATAGTTCTCAGAAATGCCTTTGATCGCATTGATGTCACACACCAGTGTCCGTAATTTCCGCACGGAAAGTTTGAAGATTTGCATGCATTCGTAATTACTTTTATTGCACAGCGAACCAAACGATCTAATTCTAATACTTTGATGAAATGGATAAACTCAGTTGTCGTTATGAAAACAGCAGAGTGTGATTCAGCTCGGAAATGTCTCATCACCACTGCATCAGCTGCATCGATCGATCTTGCGAACTGAACTGCAATTTCTGCGGCAGTGTTTAATCGAAGTAATACGCCGGACGCTTCATACAAAGCAGGTCGCAGCCGTACGAGCGAATTTAAAATTTCAAAACATTATGTAACTGGAATAAATTTGTAATGGACGGCCGGAAACAAGTCGTAATAATCATTTACTGCAGCTCTCGAGCAGCTTTCGGGTAGCTCGTTCTTATGGTTACCTACCAGTATATTGCAGGCAAGACACTGTCGAAGCACCATTATGACTCCGCTTTTTTTCGTCTTCTTCAGCTGCAGTGTTCGTTTTAAGCCTCCTTTGCTTGGCAACGTTGACACTCCTCTGTGACAGTGTTTGCACCTTTATAGCTGTGGCCAGCCACGTGTGACGTCAGTTTCAAAAATAGCAAGAGCCACTTGACAACCGTGACGTATCAAGATCGGCATTATGACGAAACAAATCTATATTCATCACACTCTCTCGAGTCTTCTCTTGCAGTAAACATTCAAGGCATTTAATTCTGTCACGGTTGTCGCAATATTCATCGCATTCAGCAAAATTAAAGCTGAAACACACTAAAACGAAAACAGGCTGTGTTTGTGATCCATTTTGAGAAAGGTATACTTAATTAGTCACGGGAACACAAAAATAACAACAGATTACGGATTGAATATCACAACGTTGAGCTGGTCCTATTAGCGGTATCTTTTATAATCCTCTTACGACGCTGACTAAAACGGCAATTGAATACTTTTATTGTATAATACTGTACAAGTTAACAGGTTTTTAAGGACGGTACAATTCTCTTCAGTTCCGATTAATGATGTGCATTTAACAGTGACAACGATAAAGCAACTAGTCTTACGTATTTTAACTCTGTTCGCCATTCCGTGTCAGCAAACAGACATTGAGAAGATAGGCATGTATCATGGAAAAGAAGACAGTTTGCACCTGTTATTTCCCGAAAACCTGAAACAACAGGCGAAAAAAACCAGTTGGCGGCCTTGCAGACTCAGAAGTCGGACCGAGCTAGTTAGAATGCAACCAGTCCGGCATAGCAACAGCCCGGTATGCAAGACAATAACATCAACAAACAAGCAGAGAGCAAATATTGTAAGTGTGTGAGCAAGAGATTATTGAGCATGAAGAAAATACACGTGGCAAAAGCTGGATTGTCTCCCTATATAATTTGAAAACGTATAAATATATTAGCTCTGGCACCTTCTGTCGTAAGTTTCACCACATTTAAACCTATTTCGATGTCTCAAGCCAGGTTTAGCTAAGTTTGTTGCTAGCACTGCGTTTAAAATAACCGTGACGACAGAGAATGACAGAGCTCTTAAGCTTGCTAGAGTGGGCATACGTGTTTTGTGGCAACGTGTACTGGAGAAATTCATTGTCATTCCAGACACACGTTATAATAGTCATTGCTAGTCTGTACTAGATAAAATGATAAATAAAAAATAATAATAAATCATTTTATTAAGTGTCGAAGTGTTTAGCACTAGTGAACTGAAACAAGCACACAAATATTTTAAATTGAACAGAAACTTGTTAAAAATCTCAACTGGTGGGAGGCTGACCAGTTAGCTACGGTTACAAAATGCGGAGGAGTTGAATCTGGGACCACCAAACACAAATTCATCTAGTGGCAGGGAGGAGAAGTTGAACTCGGGACCTCCGGATCACAAATGCAGCGCTCTTGACCATTACGCAACGCTGAGGATCATTTAAGTCTAAAATAATCGCTACGGTCAGCTCCTGCTACGGTTCGACTGGCGAGACAACCGAAAATTCACTGACATGTTTTCTACAATTGCTTTTTCTCTTCCTGAGTATATTGAGCAGCGAATTTGATTTTCAAACCTTTCATAGTTTATTCCTCGCCGGTCCTAAAATCACCTGCAAATAATCCATTCTTCCTGCGCTGATGAAGGCTATTTAAAAATAAACTACTTACGAATCTGATGGAACGTGCTTTAACACTAAAGGGATGCTATGGATTTCTGATATTAGAAATAACTTAAATCGGGGAAAGAACCTAACCCGACCACACGGGAATATACTTATAGATTTCCGGTTTCAGATGAAAATAACTTAATAATTTATGAAGTCTTTTATGACGTTTCCATTTATAAATGGTCACGGTTCACAGATTCTGCTGAATAACGTTGCGGTATTCCTTTACTGTGCAAAATTTGGAGTTTCCATTTGTCACCTCCTCTAGACGGTGCATTCAGGAAGATGCCTCCTGCTGATACCAACCCGAAACTATACCAATTTAAATGTAGACTCTCTCGAATTGGTTATCCAGTTCCATTTCGTGGATTTCTTGTCACGGCATCTAGCGGCTCTGAGCCTTTCCTACTCTAATTGTAAACCTAACCACATGAAGTTCTGTCCCATTATTCTTCGGTTTATTTCCTGGAGTGCGCTGGGAAATCTTGACAGCACTTCTGGTGGAACTGTTACACTTTTGACAATTGCACGATGTGGTTTCAGTGTACACGATGACTTCCGTGTGTTTTTTCTATTTGATGTTTTTTTCACCACCGTTCCTCGCTTGACCGGCTTAAAGTTGGTGCGCTCTGATACTACTTGCATTTGGTCCTGAAGAAATTAGACGAGTAACAAACAAAGATTATTTCTGTGTTAAGTTTACGCGCTTCCTTTGCTTCTGTTAAGGAGATCTAGTAATAAGCAACAGTTGTGTACGAATATAAGGTTGATACCCGAATTGTCTGGAAACAGAGCCATATGACAACCCAATAAAGCATAACCGAAATCTAATTTCTCGCTAACATACTTTGATAGATTAGCGACAAATGAACAACTGTGTCAAAAAAAGGGGCAATTTAAAGCTGTACGGAGAGTTTATGTCTTAGCGATAAATGGCTTCCGCCGGTATTAGAAATATTTACCTCGGGTTCTTCATGTGTCTTTTGCCGTTTTGCTCTCGGTGGATTATATTTTCGTTCCTCTCTCTTCTTCTTTTGGGTTTCCAGACGAGAATACAACATGGCGCGATATTCTAGTGAAAAAAACGCCTAGTGAGGTCAGGCCGGCCAAACTAACGCGTTTTCGCTTGAAAACGCATAGTATTCAATGCGTTTCGCCCATCGTCCACACTAAAACGCTCCGTGAAGCTTTGATGAAAATGACGACCTTCGAAAATGCTTTCAAAAGTGGATTGCTTTGAAAACGCATTGTTTCTAGTGTGGACAGGCGAAAACGAAGACTTTTGAAAACGCTGCGTTTTCCTGCGTTCTAGTGTGGACGATAGGCAAAACGCATCGTAAAGTCTGCACAGTTTTCGAAAGAAAACGCATTAGTGTGGACAGGTGAAATCAAAACGAAAACGCTAGTGTGGGCGAAAATATTTTGCTTCGTTTTGGTTGAGACGAAAACGGATACTTATAAAAAACGCATCAGTGGGACACGGGGCCAAGTGGGGTTTACCAGCGGACGTGTTTTGCGGTTTGCGGTGTGTAGTAAATTTTTTTTTTTTTTGAAATGTTATTAAAATACGTTTTTCACAGTAAATTCCGATCCACTATTTCAGTCAAAGCAAAAAAGAGAAACGGTGTGATGTAGAAAAAAAATTCTGTGCTTCATTACAGAACCATAAATTTGATCCCTAAAAACCTAAAAAAATGTTTCAGGTAATAGATTTGTAGATCAAATTTTAGCGAGACTGTCTTTTTGACTTCATACTGATCATAATACACTACATTTTTTGGCGGAAGTTGATTAAAACGATTTCACCGGCAAATTTTGGGTAAGAAAATCTTAAAGGGTGACTGTATCTAACCACCACATCAAGAGTACTGCTCAAATTTGATCAGGAAAATCTGTTGTTTGAATTACGATATTATTGTATTTACCCTGAATTTCGTGCCATGTTTTTCGTTCCGTTTTAAAGATAGTCCACGATTTTTCTGAGAACAGGCATAAAAATATTTATCTCAAGCGGGGGAGAGGAAAATAAGCGTTTTATAACTATATAATAAAATTTGAATACCTGAAAATCGTTTCCCGTCAATACAGCGAGTCGCATCTTCGAGGACGTGACCACACGCACACGACCTTGACAATTCTGCTATCTGTAGATTGAATCATTCGCCAAGCAGGTTAATCCTCCAATTAGTTTTTATAGTTATTTTCGATAGAGACTGGCCTCCCTACAAGAGGAAGGTAATCCAAAACTATAAAAAAGTGCTGAGTTTAAAAAGGTAAGGATAAAACACCGAAGAATTAAGAAGGAACGGTGAATTCTAACTGAAAGATACGTCACCGACCTAATCGCTAGTTATATGCGCGGAATTCATTTCTTTTTTGGAAGATTTCTCTTTTTGGGAGAAGACCCCAGAATAATAGACTGCAATTGTATAAGAACGTCTAAGAGTATAACAAGTCAAAAACTGAGCAACGATCGATATTGGTTAAGACTGGAAATGATTGACACAGATTACAACGACGACCGACGGACTCGGAAATCTTTAAGTTAAATAAGCCCTTCGTGACGTGTGGGTTATTACACTTGACAATTAAAGTTTGACTTCCACAGAGCACAAAATTCTTATTTTTTTTCTATAAATGAAGTTAGTTGAAATAAACAATAAATGAAATACGTTTAAGCTATCCTGGTTGTCTCAGCATAGTTTTTGATTCTAGGCCGCTTTAAAATGAATAAAAACGTTTTGATCGCCACTTCTATGGTATGATCCTGAGCTCTTCCGCTCGTATTTTAGATGTAGATCTTCAATGAAACATAAGGCTTTAATCCTGTAAATGCCTTTTGACAGCCTCTTGAAAAGAAACAAAATACACTCAGATTTGTTGTTCATAAATGAACACGAAAGCCGTGAACGGCAGAATGTCTGATACTACAGACGATGTGCCTTCCAATTTCCTTTGGGAAACTGATACGAAAGTATGTAGTTTTACATTCTATTATGTCCAGCGAAACAAAATTGACGCGGATGTACCTTCAGTTCAGCGAAATGGCAAGTTAATGCGACAAATTCCGTGTTCATCATGGAAAGTAGTTCAAAGTCTGATCGAGATTGACCAAAACTGGTTTCACTTACCAACAAATTACAGGCGAGACACTGTTGAAGTACCATGACTCAGACTGAAGTTTATTTCGTGTCCAGTTCACTAATTATAACGAAGTTTTCCTCTCGACTTCTTTGCTTGATGTTGATGTTGGTTTATTTCGATGTTGCCTGCGTCAATTTATATTGAAACGGTAACGCAGTGTGACGTCAATCCCAAAATAGGCATCCGCCGGATAGCCCCATTGTGATGCACCCAATCGCAAAAAGACGAATATGTTTAGCAGATTGCTAATACCTGCGTTTTGATAAAAGGAGCTAAGGCAAAACAAAACGAAAAAGAAGACAGAAAATATATCTATATACGGCGAGACAGAATTATTTTTAAAGGTTTCCAGGGATCCTATTATTGAGAGTTTGGAGGGCTTCGGTCAAACTGCAACCAAGCGGAGTGTGGTAGGTTATATATTTCATATCGCGTTTCAACAACAGCGGCTGAGTTTTTCCGCTATACTGAACAGTAAACACATTTCTGGTGCATGATCAGTTTCAAAACAAGCTTTATTTCCATTAGTTTTTCGCTGAGCGAAGTTTTATTTCAGCACATTTTATTTTGGTGCTTGTTTGCATGCATGCCATTTGGTGTGGATGTCTAAGCCGCACGGAGGTGAAGTAAATTGTCATGTATTATGCATTGAAATTTATGCAGATTTTAGACTTCGGGGGACTGAAACTCGGCTTTAGAAAACATCACAATGGCAAAACGAAACATGCTCGTCGGGCTGTTTACAAACAGGAAACGCATGCTATGATGACGGGGGAAAAGGGGGAAAGAGGCTTCCATGAACAAGAAATGGAGCTAAGTTTTAGTTTTCAGGTTTTTCGGGGAAAATGACTTAATTTGGCCGATTAATTGTCAAATTGATAACAAAACTAGGAAAATTGATCTACATCTAAGATAGAAAAATCAACTTTCTGCGTCATTTGTTATAGTTTCTAACAAAGCTGAATGAATAATAATGTCAGTTTTGACTTAAAATGTGTAAACAACTGAGTTGAGTGTCTTCCAAAGGATGCAGGAAGTTGAATATTCTGAAACTGTAATATTTATATAGTATTATTGACATTATTGGCCGTATATAATTACAGTGTGAGAGTAAATAATTTTAAAGGGAATAAATGTGGCAAAATGAGCCCGAAACAAATTAAGAGGAAGCGCATATCATTTATATCAAAGTCAAAAGTGTTGATTAATTCAATTCTATTGCTCAGTCATAACTCTTCGTAAATCTGACAAGCCTGATAATACCAAAGAAACGTTCCATTGCGTTTCTCGCTTCCTGTAGTTAAGTTTCAACAAAGAGTCTACAGTTTCCTGTTTCGAGACAGATGCTATTTTGGGCTTTCAACTCTTACTGTCCAATGACAAAATAGCGAGGGATATCCTCGAAATGTTAGCCCGTTCTATCGTCATCTCCTCAGAGACGGCTTTGGGTGAACAGAGAAATCCTCAGACTATCTTTCAAGACGATCCTCGTTGATTAATTACAAGCTACGAATTATGACTTTTGCAGGATTCGCTTGCATTTGAGTATCCCTCTAGTCCAATCATGATAACAAGAACCACATAAAGTTCTGTCCCATTATTCTTCAGTTTATTTCCTGGAGCGCTCTGGGAAATCTTGATAACAGTTCAGATGGAACTTTAACGCTTTTGCTGCCTTGTTGCTGCACTGTCGAGGTGGAAGACAGGTTTTTCTGCAAAGGGGCAAATCTCCTTCGTCTTCTTCTGTTTTTGTGGTTTGGCTGTCGTATAGGCTTGAAACTTGTACTCGTGCTGTTTTTGTCTGTTGATTGGTTCTATAAACGAAAAAATATTTGGTTTTTCGTTTGACTAATTTACAATTTTGCACAAGATGAACGAAGAAAACGATTGCCTAGCTACTAATGGCCTGGTGTTACAGTGAGGTGTAACATATCCAAGCATATCACTATCACTCTCTTCTTTCTATCTATCTTACCCTTTAATACAAATGTATAGCTGGTCATAGTTCTGTTCAGTCCTCGTGTCCCAGTACATAAGAAGCGATACAAAATACATACAAAGCATTCCAACTAAATAATGATGCGTAAACTAATGAAATACAATGGTTAATCCCTTGTTCAATTGCGCACAAGGGTGGAGCCATATTTTACGTTTACTTGCTCTTCCGGTCTGTCAATAGAATTACGTACATCATTGATCTCACCTTGCCTTCTTGAAATGATTCTGGCAGCCTGTTTTTCCTACTTCCGTTTTCCCTCACTTTCCTCGTTATTCTTTAATTTTATTTTCCAATCGAGAATACATCTTCGCGCGGTATTCTGATGGAAACGAAAGAATGTCGTAAATGAATGGTTATAAATAGAAGAAAATGGGTGTGGCGAATTAAGCTATCTCAGTTATGAGGTTGTTTTGGGGGTGAAGTTGATGTGCCAACAAATCTAACTGAGCCTATCCAAAAATCCCTAGGAGAATAGCTACCCAAATACAACGAATAAATGGACCAGACAGTTGTAAGAATCTAGCAACCAGAAAGGAGAAGTAAATTTAGAAACAAATTTATCTCAGGCTTTTATGATTTTATGATATTGTTTATGATTGGTTAACTTTGAAAACTTGATATGACTGTATTTCAAGTTTTGTATATTTGGGTAAATTAATGTTATCCTGAATCAGTGATTTAGGGACAGGAGACGATTTTCAAGGATTTAGACAATGTCAAATCAACCTCACTTGAACTCAGGAACACTGAAAACTCTCATAACAACCATTTTGATCACTTTCCAAGCACTTCCGCTGATCCTGTACGTGAGGTCCAAAGCAACGTTAGATCAAGTCGCTGAGATTATTAGATTATTTATTTCCGTCATCTTCCTGTTTGAATTCAGTGCCATTACATGCTACAGAAATATCAGTAACAACTTGATCACTACTGCTTGGTAAGTAACCACTACTAAGGTCCAATAGTTTAGGCCGAAAGATGTAACTGACACCAAAAATTAAAACTTCTTCGACCGTGCGATCCTCCTCGGATCCTTTTTGCTATCTACCCGACTAGTAATAGCAACATCGTCTATAACACAGCTGATGCTGACCATTGCCTGTGAGTCTACTGTCGAGAAGCACTTTACCTGTAAAGCGTTTTCCACAAACAAAACGGCGTGTATCGTCGAGCACGTGACCACATACGCAGGACTTTAACGGTGTAGTCATCTGGAATTCGGGGCGATAACATGTTTGTTAGCTGAAGCAATGTCAGCTAAATCTGGAAATAGCTAGGGGTTTTTTGTTCAAAAAGAACGATTTTATATTCGTGAGAGCGAGTAAGTACATTGCTTCAAATAGCTCACATAGAAATATCCTGAACGCACATCAATTAGACTCTGCAAACTGATATTACCATACTACTTGTAAATCAGTGTATTTGAGTTTTATTTTGGAGAACCGTCTAAAATTACAAACGCCATTCTTAGATACTACTCATCTATGTTTGGTTTTAGAGATACTAAGGTTTTCAATCTTCTTTATTGGATTGAAGTTAGAACACTGAACTTGGAAAGAGAAGAAACTGAACCAAACTCAATGAGGCGCTGACCTGGTTTCACATTCACTCCCTTAAACGTTATCACAACGCTTCACTATTCTATCGTTGCTAATAGATAAAATGTTGGCTGTTGACCACAGCTGAATAAATCTTGATAAAATGCGATAAAGAAACGACAGCTGAAGACGTTCCCAATCATTAGTTAAAACAGTGACTGAGCTTCAAGTCCAGAGGCAATGAACAGTGAGCGTTGGTATCTCATGATTGCACATTTGGAATGTAAAGACCGAGTTAAATGAAGATCAAAGCAAAATGAACCCAACACTCAAGCCTTTTAAAAGATTTGCTTCGTACGTTAAACGAAATATTAGTACAGCGTTTGTACTTACCAAAGTGTTACATGCAAGGCATTGCTGATGTGGTATCATGTCTCAGCTGGTTTCCTTGCCACCTCAGAAACTGGTATTTCGATGTCAGTCACGATTTCCTACTATTTATATCATTCAAGGGTTTCAGAGGAATGCAATATGCACGATCGCGGCAGGCGTTGGCGGTGTGACGTCACGCTTAAATAAAACAATAAGCATCTTCACCATGACGAGGAATGTTATGTTAACAATCAAGAAATGATGGCAGCGGAGTGCTTGACATTCCAAGATATGTGAGATCGAAACTTCGTGGAATGGGAAGGTCAGACTCAGCATTGTGGTCAAGAAAGATTAGAATTTTTCCACGCTGAATTTAACACACGTGCGTGTCAGTATGTAGGTTGGAAACGAAAGGACCTTTAGACAAAGTAAGACAACCACAAATGTTATGGTATAGTTGGCTAGTTTTATGAAAGAATTTTGTAATATTGTTACACTTTGGCAGATGCTGTCATTGTGCTCAGTTCTTTGAGGTGCTGGACTTGTTTAATTATCAGCTCACAGCTCACAGCTGATCTTTCGACTCCACTAGAATTCTACTAAGCAGCTAGGTTACATTAAGGACTTAGAACGTACATGCGCAAGGTTATCACGAACTACTTCGGCCGCTGAAGTAAATCGCTGATGGCAATAGAGTCGAATCAGTTGTCAAACATCCTTTGAGCAGCACTATAGGTTTGCCAGTTTATCGACTATCATTATAGCCCAAGTACTGTATTGCGGTCAGCCGAGTTACGTGGCAATAAACGTTAGTTACGTTGTCTTAATAGAATAATTATAAATTAATTAGAGAGGTTTTACGTTTCTTCTAAAACTCAAAGAAAAACATGATCCCGAGAGATTTCAATAGTCTGCTCTGGAAGCCGGGCTTCGTTTCGATCTAGAATAGGATAGTTCAACTTGTTTCAGTTTAGGCGGTTTAACACGAATTTCCCGGCAATTACGTTTGCTTTCCAAAAGTTATTTTACCTTTTCTTTTGTACTGATTCATAGCCAGACAGGCAGACGAGGTAGAGAAAATTGTCAAGTATAGGCCAAGGTTAAAAAATATTGACCAGAAGAACTAAATTAGACTAGTATAAAAGACATGTCTGCTGACCAGAAATGTGAAATAATATTGGAGCTATCCATAAACCCCTATCGTTACTAAACGCCTAAGGGGTTTTTCGTGAAAATATAATGAGGCACCTGGTGCGATATGGAAAAAAAACTGATTATTACTGTAGGAAGGGAAATTTTAACAAGTTTAAAAGTGTTACCATTTGGCAAAAGATCTTATCTTTTGGTCATAAGAATTCTAGCAATCTCCAATTCTAGCTCTTTTGTTTAATTTCTGTTGTTGCGCTCACTTGGTTTCATGGCGGTGACAGCAACTAGAGCTACCAGGGCAACAAAATATCTAGTCTAGATGTGAGTGTGAGATGGACGTTAAAACTGACTAAATTTCATAGCTTCATGTTCGGTTTGAAGTAACAAAGTTTGAAAAGAAATTATTGCCAAAGAAAATGCCTTGCTTGGTTGGCCCTTATTTAACGGACACGTATCATGTGCCATATTATTTCGCGCAGTTGACCTATCTGCATTTGAATTTTCATTGACATGTTTTTTAAGGGATTGTGCTAAATCCGTGCGTTGTTTTCAATACAGTGACGTCATATGTTGTGTTACTGCCTGATCCACGCAAAGACAGACTCGGGTCAAACCACGGCCGACTTGAAACACCAACGACACGTTGAACTTTCACGAAACTACTCGGTGGTTTCGAACGCAGTCGAGTTGGGAACATTCTTGCCATGTCTGTTCAACAGTGTTTAGCTTGCAACGCAGTGGTGAGTAGAGCGTGTCTTGAAAATCGTTTTATACTGTTTAACATGTACAATTTTCCACTGTCGACTGATTTTAAATACATGTGCTTCTGCTTGTCTGTCGAAAACTGCCAACTTGACGGCGCCTTACAATTTTGCTCTTCGCGGACATCGCATCCAATTTTTTATTCACTTCATTTGATTTTACAACAAAACAACAAATTGCATTCATTATACAGGTACATCATGTGCTGCGCGTAACAAATTTGTCGTTTGCTGGCAAGATATTGATTCTGCCACTGAGATTACAGGGTTAACAAGCACGGATTCATGAATATTGGGCAATGTAATTTATGCTGTTTTTACGGATTAAACGCGCCGAAATTGTAGAAGCAAAGACGCGTGCTAGAAAGTGAAGCGGACAGCTGTCGCGCGTGGACTCCGAGTCTATATTTAGTCTAAAAGTTGGCCGCGCTTAAGAGAGGTTATGACTTAAGTGATGTCGGAAGAAGATACTCCAATAAAGTTACGATTCGTGGCTGTTTGTCGAAGCTGAAGGTTCTGATATCTTGTTTAGCTTATCCTTCAAATATCTTCGATGGTTACGTCATACTTTTACTGCAAAAGTGAATGAACATCAAGGGAATTGCATCCTTAATTACTAAAGGCAAGCTTGAGTTGCTCTTCATCTGAGAAACTGAATGAGTTAAGATAAGAAATGAATCAGTTTTTTCGCCTTCCTACCTAAGTATCCAAGAAACCGAATGCTAATTTGTTTAGCCCGAGACAAGATCTTAGTTATTGTGGTTTATTCTTAGAAATCATGACGATTCTTCTGTCCGTTTCCTCATTTCCGTCATTAGAACATCATGCCTGGACCTTCAGTGTTTAGTGCTCGCAGTTCAATTAACGTGATCAGTAACTATGATAGCGGTTGTACCTTGGTTCCAGGCCGAAGAAAACATTATTCCAGTTGACTTCACTCCGAAATCACTGACTTGTCAAATAAACTAGGGCGAATTATCCAAAGTCCTCAAGAATAAAGACTGGAAAACAAAACTGAAGCGCGTGCTTGTAGGCGAGGGACTGCGAGCGAGAATTGGTTCGGAATTTAACACACTTGCGACTGAAGAAATTGATGGATAGTAAGCCGTTGATTGCACTTCAAGATGAACTATCTGCTTCTATAGCACGTCCTGAAAGACGAACTAACGCCCCGTCCACACTACATGAGAGAAATTGAGAACGAAGCTTTATTTCCACGGTTAGGCCTACCGTTCACACTAAACTGTCACGAAAACGAATCTTTTCGAAAAGGCTCTTCAAACCGGAGAAGATGAAAACGCGGGCTGTACGTTTTAGTGTGGACGGGAACATTTTGAAAATGGAGCTTTTCGAAAACGAGGACTTCACGATAATCACGGGATTTCCCTGCTCGAGTTTCCTCCCGCACAAATCCAAATGACCAGTGATTACTGCGTTTTGAAATTTCTCCGGCATAGTGTGAACGGAACACCCTCGATGCGTAAAAACGCCGTTTTCAGATTTCTCCGGCGTAGCATGGACGGGGTCTAGGAGACGAACTTGTCTACACCGGATAATTTCCCTCCTTGAGCAAAGAAGAGCATCAGACAGAAAAACTATGCCCCCGTATGGTTATGCGTGTCAGAATAAAAAAGTTGGACAGTACATGGATGATTCGTCAAGACTAACTATCTGATTTTGTACGTGATTTTGAACGACGAATTGAAGGTTTAGTGCGTTTGATAGCTGATCCCGTTTTGACACAAGACGCATCTTGATATAACAGCAGACGCAAAATCTGCCTGTACGGATTATGCCACTTAGAGTTAGGATTAGACGGATTATGCCCCTCAAGTATAAAAACGGTCATTTTTTTATACTGATTGTCTGTCACGGTACTCGTATTATACTCATATTGTACTCATGGTACTCATATTGAGAAATATTGATAGGTCTAAGGGCTATTAACAAGATAATAAAAAGGAAAAGTGGTAGAATCTGTCTTGCGCCCCGGCTTTATACTGAAATGCATTATAAGAGGCACTAAAAAAAAAACCCTTGTCCAAATTCGTTCACACGGATCAGCTTATGCGCCAGTGAGGACGGCCGCGACAAAAGCATAAGTATAAGAATATCAAAACCTTGAAGTTTTTCTTATGCTTACATGTTGGCATAAGCATAAGCATGGGTGAAAGACTTGAGCCAATGAGCCAACATTTTATGCTCATACCAACCATGTCCTCACTGAACACAATACCGATATCAGCATATGCATAAGATGAACACTTATTATGTTTATGCTTGTGTCGCAAGTGAGGACCGGGCTTAATCATTTTTAAGTCTCTCCGCCACGAGGAGTTTTTAATTTCGTCAAATTACTGTGCCTTTCAATAACATGCGGACTCTAAAATTCAGAGCTCAACCGACAAATGCGTTTTTCGCTACCGTCAATCAAATGTTCGGCAGCTCCTCCCAGCTTCCGACTACTGTCGGGCACTGTTTCGTTGTCTGAACTGTGCTCAACGATTTCATTACCGCGCGCTCGGCAGTAGTCGGAAGCTGGGAGGAGCCGCCAAACATTTAATTGACGGTCGCGAAAAACGCATTTGTCAGTTGAGCTTTGAATTTTAGAGTCCGCATGTTATTGAAAGGCGCAGTAATTATTTCAGACGTGACCCAGGAGGTCATCGCGGTAAAAATCCATTAGAGAAGCTGGTTAATTAGAACAAATCTCGTGGTACTGTGTCTAATTAACCTAATTTTCACACACCCCATTAGCTACAGTTTAAAAGTGCAAAGAGCTTTTAAATCAATGAAGAAAACTCATACAAACCCTCGTCTCCCGGCGGAAAATTGGAGTAAGCGCTTAGCCCGTATAGTTTGGATGCTTGCGTTTTGTGTTTTCACTCCAGTCTCTCCTCCACCAACCAACAGGTTCCCAGATCAAGCAAGTCATGTCAGTGTGGTCACGTGTTCGAAGACGTCAGACAAATTGCAGGGAAGAGATTTTCAGGTAAACATCGGGTGCCTACCACTTGTCAGAATAAATCTGTTGGGATGACCGGTTAATAATGGTAAGGAATTATCCAAAATCAGCAAACCAACCGAACGAGATGGCGCTAATACCATTTGCAATTCGATTTCTCGGCGTTATTGCCTTCGACTGATTAGAGATTGGAAACTGGAAAATGTTCGAAATGGTAAGGAAATTTGCACCGTTCCGATCCGAACGGAAATAGAGGACCACCTCTGGAGGTAGTCTACAATTTCCGAACGGTTTTCCCGGAAAATTTCAACTGCTCCATTTGACTTTCAACCGAAATTTCCGAATTTTTTTGGCTAAATAGTAAGGATTCCATCATCTCTTGCATGATAAATGTCCTAGTTCAGCTGGAATTACGTTAATACATAATTTTAGGGTTTATTCCTTTTTTTTATTCCTTTTTTTATTCCTTTTTTTAGAATATCGCGCCGAGTTGTACTGGCGACTGGAAAGCAAACGAATGAAAGCCTTGTCAAAGGAAAATACGCCATTTGTAAACGAGGTGACGCCTACGGACCAAAACAATAACGTGCGGGACGAGGACAACAAAGGATCGAATAAGGAGGTAAATTTAGATAACTCGAGAGAAAAGAAACTATTTTGTCTATATATTTTTGTAAATACTACTTTTCGTGATTCATGCTGGGTACGGTTGGCGCGGTGGACTTGTAGTTAGTTTCACCTGGGTGGTCTCCGGATGGAAAAGTGCAGCTTAAATCCCGGCAAGTTAGTGTTGTGTACCTCGGCACAGACACTTTACTCTTACCCTTCTCTCTTTACCCGGGAGACTCCAGAGCATCAATGTGTACCGGCACACCGATGGAGAAACCTGACAAACGCTAGGGAAGAGCTGAGCAACCCATCCAAGGAAAGTTTAAGCTGAGCGACCGACCGCCGTCTGATTACGTGACTGACTGACTGACTGACTGACTGACTGACTGACTGACTGACTGACTGACTGACTGATTGACTGGCTGGCTGGCTGGCTGGCTGGCTGGCTGGCTGGCTGGCTGGCTGACTGGCTGGCTGGCTGGCTGACTGGCTGGCTGGCTGGCTGGTTGGCTGGCGGGCTGGCGGGC
>Ga0126339_10000267_pt1 | contig 25683 bp, 13 predicted proteins | sample OrbTmetagenome_2_FD_92532 | JGI IMG/M metagenome (GOLD analysis project Ga0126339, IMG submission 92532) | Coral microbial communities from Petempiche,Puerto Morelos, Mexico - Orbicella T R C metagenome | ecosystem: Host-associated > Invertebrates > Cnidaria > Coral | place: Petempiche,Puerto...
ATATTGTATTTCCCAGAGTACTAGTTGGGCTGAGAAGCCGAGAAGACCTTTTAAGTTGGGCTGAGAAGCCAAGAAGACTTTTTAAGTTGGGCTGAGAAGCCAAGAAGACTTGTTAGATTGGGGTAGTATCGAAAATGAAGACCCCTAGACCGAAGACCCCTACGAAAGAGAAGACCCTGTACGAAAATGAAGACCCTTTTATTTTTTTATAACTCGTCTCAGCTAAAATTGATGAATTAGTTAGAGTCTTGGATGTAGTAAGTCTATTTTTTATCCGGAATAACAACAGTTCATCTAGGAATAAAAAATATCTTTCAATTGCACAAAGTCTTGCTTGTTGTAAGTCTATTTTTTACCAGGAATAACAGTTCATCTAGGAATAAACTCAACAAGGATTCGTGACCTATCAACTGGAATATCAATCAAATACTACTACAAACGTAATGGTTCCTCCTTGTGACGAGTTTGGACTAAAGAAACTGGAACAAGAACAAACTACTTGTACGAAACTCATTTGGTATACAAATGTGTTACTACATAATCAAGAGTTCATCTAGAAATAAACATCAACAAGGTTTCGTGATCTATCAAAAGGAATATCAATCAAATTCTAACGCAAACGTAATTTTTCCTCTTCGTAACGAGTTTGGACTAAAGAAGCTGGAAAAGTCCAAAAACTGCAACAATTACAAACCACTGCAATTTAAATGTGTCAGGTAGACATCTTACAATGTTATTACAAACTAAAATCCATCGGTTGTAAAACAGAGCTCCTCCCATCAAAATTCTGATAATCCAGAGTTAATCAATTCACTGGAGGGTTGCCTTCTCACGAAAAGAGGAAGCTTTTTGGCCATTTTTGGGCCATGCACACCTGGCTACTTAGAACCTGTGTGCGTATAAATTTGACAGCGGCAGCTCAAAGGTTTGTGTGGAATATTTGATTGCAGGAAACGTCACTCAAAATGATTTGTGCCATTGAGGTCACCACTGCGTTTAATGTGTTACTTAGATCACAATGTTTGTTTCTCCTTATCAATTTTCTTAAGTCAATCTAAGGTTCATTTTCCCATGTATTGAACACCATTTAGTTCAGTGTCAACATTCGCATGCGTTAGTTGATGCTTACTTCCACCCAACAGCAAACGTGACATAACCGACACCCAGTCACGTTGCTCCAATCAAAAGTCGTACACTATCAGAACTTTGAAATGCCACCGCACCTTTCAAATTTGACACATAACAGACATCGACATGAAAGAAAGCTTTACAAATGTCGAAATAATTCCATTGTAAGTATTACAATATTTCATGCTACGTCCGTTGGTCTTCTGTATTCGCTCATTTGTACTCTTTTCAGTTTCTTTATTATTTTACAAAGAGGAACCGTTACATTTGTGTTTATTATTTGATCAATATTCCAGTTGATAGATCTCGAAACCTTGTTAATGTCTATTCTAGATGAAATGTTGTTATTCTTGATATATGATATACTCACTACAAGACTTTGTTTGTGCAAGCAATCGAAAGATATTAACTGATTCATCAATTCTGGCCGAGAAGAGTTATATTGAAATTATTTCGTTTCCTACAAAAAAATAAAAGGGTCTTCATTTTTGTAGAGGATCTTTATTTTTGTTGGGGGTCTTTGTTATCGTGGGGGGTCTTCGTTTTCGTAGGGTCTTCAGTCTTCTGGTTTCGTTTTCGGGGTCTTCATTTTCGATACTACGGTTAGGTTGGGCTGAGAAGCCAATGAGGCCTTATTATTTTGGACATGTTGGGCTGAGAAGCCAAGAAGATTTTATTGTAATTTCTTTCCCCGATGTGTGTTGACAGGGCTGAGAATCCAAGAAAGTCTTTAAACTTGGGCTGAGAAGCCGAAAAGGTTTTTTAAAATTGCATTTCTCAGAGTATGAGTTGGGCTCAATATTTGATCTGTTAATAGTTTAGTTTAGTTTACTGATATACTGATCATTGGTTTATACCAGCGTCTTCCTCCCGGACTTTGCTGATCAGTCTTTCAGTTTTAAATAAAGCTTTTATTTATTCATTATTAATTTACTATGTATTACTGCTGTTTGTCTTGACTTTTGGGTATTAAAATTAAACTGAAACTTTAAGGCATTGGGTTTCTTTTCAGTGAAGAAGGAAGAAGAACTTAAGAGGTCCTTGGAGGAAAAAAATTCTCAAATCTACATTCGTAGGTCACAGGTAAGTCTCTAAAGCCTTGTTTACCCTAGCACATAACAACATAAACATAATGACATGGGATAGAAGTTATGTTTGCAGTGTGAACATCCTGACATAATAACGTACATGTAATAACGACATAACATTATGAACTTGAGAAAATAAGGAAAAAACTGATCATTTCCTTATAATGTTATTGTTAAATCAAGAGTGAACAACATTGACATAGCAACATAACAAAGGACCAATCAGAGCAGCACAAGAACTGTTAAACACAGTCTGCCACAAGTACTTTTTTCAAAAAGGTAGCGACTGTTAAGCGAGATCATGAAATGTAGTTCCCATTTACTTGAAATAATATTCTCAATCACCCAAACTAAGCCCTCTGACGTGGTTTTGGTACTGGCTGTGTGCTCTCCTAACTTCTTGTTGAAAGATCAGACACATCCACTCTTTTCTTCTGGCATTTTGTCCCTTTGTTTTCTTTGATGACACCATTGTGTGTAAGGTCAATCAAATGTACCCTTAATCTTACTTCTTACTGCAGAAACAAGGGTTAAATTATTTACTCGCATTGAGGGGTTGCAACGTTTGTCTGATCCCTATTTTGTTAGTTAACAGTGAGAGGTAACCTTTGTTGTGTTGTTACCATGCAACAGACACTGTATGAGCAGACTCCAATGAGAACTGCTCTGCTTACCTGGGAATTCAAGAGCTTGGATCTCATAGTGTTGGCAGATGAGTCTTATCATGACCAGGAAAAGGCAGTGGAGGTTATGAAACAACTCAACAGTGACAGGTGTGCACCTTCCACCAGCTGTGTCACATTGCTTCATATCAGCTACAGCTAAGATTTCTTTAACTGTACAGCAATAATAAAATGTTATTTTCATACATGTAATTACTGCCACATACTCCTTTTCCATCTTATCGTCAATACTCCCCACAATGTGTACATTGTTACCATGGTTGCATGCTTTTTTTAAGTTGATCATTTAAAACTATATTTAGAGGGCTACTTGCTGATATTACATCTTCTCTCAACTAGCCCATACCCAGCCTGCCTCATATTCACAACACTTTGGTGTCGTGCAGTTCAAGGAAAACTTCAGTCACATAAGGTTTGTTTTTTCCACCAGTCTTTCTAGAAAATACTATTGTCCAGATTCAAGTTAAAGCATTTAAAAAGCTGAGAAAGAGTGGACTGATCGTTTCTAATCGTTTTCATGTGGAGCTTTCACAGTTGGTCAGCTGGCCACTTCCAAGCCTTTGTTAACCATAGCTGATCCTATTGCCACATCACCACGTGCTGAGAGAGCTGTAAGTTAGGATATAAAGTATGGCTACCAAGCTGACTGTGACAGATTCCAACCAATTAAAAAATGCATGTCTCAGCCATATTTAGCCCAGTTTTGTGAATGATTTACCCTCTAGTAGCATATTATTGTAACCGAAACTATGGAAGCATATTATTGAAACCAAGCCTTAATTACACTTGTTTTGTGGTCAAATTATGTTAACAAAGGGTCTTTGTAACCATGGTTAGACGGAGGCTAAATTGCAGTATTTCAATGAAATGTTGGATGTTTTGATAAAAAATAACATTTGACATGTGGCAGTCAAGACTAATAATCACCATGACACTGACATATGACAATTTTAATACAATGAAAATAAGCTTGAATTCTTAATGTGTAATTTTCTTTTGCTAAATTGCAGTGCTGTCTTAGGGATTTCCCTCAAGCCATATTTACTTCACGTTCAGTGGAATTAAAGGGAATCCTCCTTGGTGCAGAACAAAAGCCTGCAGATAGAGGTATGTTAATTTTCTCGATGTGTTTATTTACCACCTATCCAAATTATTATTACTCCAAGAAAATAACAGTTCAGTAACAGTGGAGCTGTGAATGTTTTTTGCAGTTGTTTAGGGACATTTCATGCTTTAGGGTAGTACTAAATTGAAGTAACAGATGTACAAGTCTTGTTCATGCTCAAAAGAATATTTGATTAGTGATAGTTTTCCCCAATTTGTAGTCATTCAGAATCGCTGTTGGTTGTGTTATAAAGAGGACCTGGTCTGGTCATTTCAGCCAGGTATGAAGGCATGAACAGCTGACAATCAAACCACAACTTGGATTTGCAACAGATGACATAATTTGAGAAATCAATTTGCTTTTCACACCTGGAAGGTACCAAATGTAAGAGGCTCTATCGTTTTCAGAGCAGAACATCTTTATATGAGGCCTGCCTTCTCTGGCAATCAACCCAATGACTTGCAAGAAATTTATTTATCTACAAAGAACCCAAAACTACCCAGTGCAAGTTGTATAACCTTGAGAAATATCTTATAAATTTTCCTTTCAGCTAAGAGAGAAGCCACAGTGGAAATTGGCAAGCCTTGGAGCAATATAACAATTTTACGGAGCTTGAGTTCTCTCAAGTACTTTTATGATCTAAAGTTTGGTATGTGAAGGATGGGATATCGCAAGATATAAGTTTTTCAGGACATACACAGTGTGAATTAGATGTATTGAAATAGTATTGTTTGTATCTGTTTTGATTACCAGAGTTAACCACTCTGTAAGTTAATTGTAATCCATTATATTTTAACAAAATTTTAAAGGGGGGTGTATAGACATGTTTTGTGTAGCGGTTGCATGGTTAGAGAGTGGCTGAGGGTTATTAGATATGCAGGTATGTGGAATTTGATGGTTACTGTAAGATTGTTTTCTTTGTAAAGAAACATAACCTCTCGTGTTTGGTCTTCAGACATTGATACTATGGAGATGGCTTGGGGTGTGGACATTGAACCTGTGTTGGCAATGTTGTCTTTGGCATTTGGTAAGAATTACAAGTTGCACTTATGTTAGATCTCTTATCTTTACAAGTGAATATATGAAAGATTATATATTTGAACTACAGAGAAAGATATGAAGATATGATTGATCATCACAATAATAAAAACAACTTAAGTAGTCGTGAAAGTAAAGCCTGAAAAAAATTCAGGCCTGAACAGGATTTGAACCCATGACCTCTATGATACCAGTGCAGTGTTCTACCAAATGAGCTTTCAAGCCATCTGGGAGCAGGTCACAATGTGAGTTCATAATATACCCATAGATTGTGAAGAATGCACGTGAATATATGAAAGATCATATATATTTGAACTGTGGAGAAAGATACAAAGGTGTGATTGATCATCACAGTTATACACACAACTTGATCCTTTCCCAGCTGGCCATCTGGGAATGCGACTTGAGAGTGATAGAGCTTGTGAAAACATGCCTAAAAGTTGACCTATTAACACATAGAGATTCAATGCTGTCTTATTCAAATTATTAATAAAGAAACCTATAAATATCATTTTGGAAATAACAGTGAATTCCATAGAATAGAATCAACCTTTGCTTTACTTTAAACCAAAAACACATGAAATTTAATCCTTTCAGAAAATTTGAGTTCTCCAAGTCGTGATGCAAGCAAACCTCTACCTTTCTTTGACAAGGTATGTCTGTGACAGTCTTTTAGTTAACAACCCAGATACAAAGATGGAAATCTTTGAAAAACAGTTGTCTGTTTATGGTAGGGTGTTTTGTCCAATGATGCAAATCAATCATACTTTTTTTGCTATTATAGCATTAAGTATCCTGTCCACCTTCATTTCACATTGATTTCAAGTAAGACCAATCTATATTTTGAACATGAATAGGGGAATTTACAATTTAGAAAAAGAAACAAAAACCTACCGAGAAAAGGGGGTTGTGTCCAATGAATCAATAAGCATCATTTCAAATTCATATTTCCAATCTGTGATACATGTAGTCAGACAGCACTGTTAAATTTTCATCTCAATGTCTTCAGTTTATCTGGATTCTAAGAGAACTGTTTCCTCTCTAAACTCTATAGATCCGTCTCCTTTACCATGGTCGTGTCCATTTGGCTATTAATGAATGGTACCTATACTTCAGTGCATCCAGAAATCCTTATGATACCACAGAGAGGATGCAGTGGGAGTGGAGACAAGCTAAATTTGACTGGACCAATGGTTTGTGAAGTTAGGGGTCTAGAAACCTATCAAACACTTGTCATGGGAGTAGGTGTCTTGAGCAAGACACTACTCTTATGGTGCCTCTCTATGCCCAGACTTATAAATGGGTGCTAGTATTTTAAATGCCTAGGGCCACCCTGTGATGGACTAGCATCCATTGTGAGCACCTCATGCTACTGAAACCAGAGATAAACACCCGCCTAAATGACCTCTAGTCTAAAATGCACACTTTACATTGGATATTTCTGTAGTTCCCTTCACAAAGCATATCTGGTCTCAGGTTTATCTGTAAAATAGCACCCTATCTCTATCAGATCCAAAAGACCCAACCTATACCCCTATTTGTTAATACTACCTCTGGAACACCATGCCTTTTTGTCTGGCAAATACCTAAACATCTTATATGCATCGTAGAAGAATCCCCTTGTAACCCTTCTATTGGCGTTTAGAACAATGTGTGGGACAGGAACAAGACATAGCACATTGTAGTTGGACATTGGGCAGAAAATCATCCCATCTTAGTTCAAAATAAATTAGACTAACTCCTTGTTTGAGGGTGATTAGATCCTTCACCTAAAACCACTATTACATAGCAGTCTGTAGTATTAAGTGGCTCAATAACCCCCAGTGTTACATACCTTCTACATTTAAAGTGGGTCGTAAGTGTAATACAATTTGCAAATGTCATTGTCTAGGTCGGATTGTCGTTGAAGGTGATTTTGACTTGCACACTAGAGCAGCATCAAAATATGATGATCGGCGAGTTCTACATTTGCCTGCATTGAAGTTGTGGTGAGTTGAGGGTCTTGAAGTTCGTACAGTTAGTCTAAATTTGTTTTAGGCCTGAGCAGGCATTTTCGGATGGGTACATGTAAATGGTAGAACTGGGGACTTTCAATAGCTAATGATTACTGCAACTGTTGATGGCAACCTGGCACATAAGGACTCAGCATAACATGGTCTTTTCTGCTTGGCAATTATGAAAGCTATATTATTTGAAGGTCAGTTTTTGCATAATATCCCCATTTATTTCTTAAATTACCTCTTGGACTTGAATTATGATAAGATCAATGTTTCAAAAGATGTCCTTATTCTTATATTACATACACTCTAAGTAAGGAGTAAATCAATACAGCTCTTTTGGAAATATATGTGTCATTGAAAGAGTAATATCGAGTTCTAATCTTAGTAGATCATCATGATATGATGACACAAAACATGTAGACCACTTACCCTGTCATGTCTGCTCTTGTCCCAGTACTAACATGAAGTGGCATTGTCAAGGAGATGCCAATGATCATCACTCAGTTATTCAGTGTGCTCCAGACAAGATTCCACAACTGGCTCCTAACCAAGTATGTGCATACAGCTGCAGCATTACTTGTAGTAAAAGGCGAGGATAGATACTCTGCAACTGTTCTGTTCTTGTTTTAGGTTCATGACTCTTATGCAGCTTTCAGGTCTCAGAACCTTACTTTGGACATTTCTCTAGAGACAGGATTGTGCAGTAGAAAGGTTTGTTTACTCATATCTTGTTGTCAGTAGTGGTTGTCAAATCCATATAACAACACATTTATTGTAAGATAATGTAGTGCTTTTTTACAGGTAAGATCCAGCTTTGAAATGTTTCTACCCTCTGTAAATGGACCAGTCTCTGTTCTTTCTTTAAAATCTGGCCCATGATTATGTTCAAATGTTGACAAACCTTTGTTCAATGTTCCATTTTGAACCCTTGTTTGACAGTATTTTTTCATCTACATGTAGTATGCACAAAAAACTCTTAGCTTAGTTTTTAGTTGTGCATATCTAGATTTAGATTTTTTAAATTTTTAACTTTTATCATATCTTTAAATTTTTAGCTGTATTCTATTTTGTAATTTTTATTATCTTACAAGTGTAAATAGTTTTTAATTTTTAACTTAGGATAGAGGGCCACTGGTTCATCAGTTTTTTCACTGTTATGTGTTACCCTCTGTAAATAAAGTTGTTACTTACTTACTTACCAATAGGCTTTGCAGAACACATGCGTGTGCAACAAGCGTGTGAATGTATGCTTGTGAAATGTGCGTGTGTATCATATCCTAGTAGTTGAATAAATGGATTCATTGGCTGAGGTTGTCCCTTGAAAACTACAATTGGGTTGCCAGTTCAGTTAAGAAGATTGTTCAAATGTGACTGTTGGTGAAATGATCAACTGAAAATATTGTTGAAAATGTTGATGAAATGATCTATTGGTACAATGAAAGAAAAAAACGATCATTGTTGTTGTTGAATGAGATCAGAAGGGAGATGGGAGTTCAGAGATTATGTTCATCATGTTTGTAAGCAGTAAACTTCCCTAAGTTAAAAAAATTTAATGGTCTCCTTCAATTCCAGGGAGTAGACCAACTTTACCTTGCCTAAATAAGACTGATCGCAATGATCCATTGGACTGCTTGAATAATACAGTGTTTTACAAATCAGCTTTTTTGGTATTGGAGTCTGTTTTGATATAGTATATCAAACTCAAGAGACAGTGTTTCATTTGGTTATCCCAACACAGAGAAGAGCTTCGAAGATACAACGTAGAGCAGAGTATTTTTTATGAAATTCGAGGTGTTTGAATAACAGATGAAACACTGTCTTGAGTGTTTCATATATCTTCTCAATCAAAACAAAAACTAAGGAGTAAACAGAGAAGTAAAATTGTCAAAATCTATGCTAATTAAGACTGGGTATCCACACTTCCTTCACTGTTGTGATTTTCTCTGTTTTAACTTGATGAATTTTTAATGAGTTTGAGAAATTTTCATCTCTTTACAGGATTATTCTCAGAGTGACCCACCTACATTGTTCATGTTTGCCAGTACATTTAGATGGCTTCAAAAATATCAGGTAAACCACAGAAAGCAATCTGACTAATACTTGTAGACATGAAAGTGCGATAACATGAACTCGTCTGTGTCTTTTGGTTAAAGGCTGTGGTATTGTGGTATGTGTCACGACCTATCAAGAGAGGAACTTATTTCCGGCGTGACCGAGTGAAGAAGAGATCACTTGGAAGACATTATAGGTTGGTGGTTAATTCAGCTAATTTTGATTAAGGAACAGGAGTATAACATTGTAAATGCCCTTTACTTAAATTGGAGAATAGTGTAGCTATTTTGCAAGTTGTAGATATGGGTGCAAATTTCGCTCCTTTTCCCTTTTGCTTCCTGCTCAGCTTTTTTCTGAACCTGTTGACCAATGTATATCGCTTTCACATTACTTGCACACATAATATGGAGGTCTAAGATGAAACAATTTCCTCAATATTTAAGGTGGCTCTGCACCCTATGTACAGAATTACCAAAAAGTTGCATCTTATCCTGCTTATCAAAATTTGATAATATAACAACAATTCAACGTTGCTGTTTCTGAATTATTAGCCCTTAAAGCTATAATGAAGGGTGTTTTTAGCAGGTCATACTGTTCCTATGGGAACCTATGGTGTCACGAAAATTATAACATGTTGACCAATTATTTGGCAGGGGTTTGATACTATGATTGTTGCAAAAACTGATAAATCGCAGTTACAATGACCCATCAAAATCTAAGTGCTGAAAATTGTTTTGAGCCACCTTAATGGAAAAAGATGTTTATGAACTGATGCCTTGCATGTTGACGAGTCTGCCTGGGTATGAATTGAACAGCTGGATTTTTTAATGATCCCAGCATGCTAAAGGACGTTCTGCAGTCATTTATGTGGGCTTGGATAAGGAGCAGAGCTAACTTTGCTGATCAGAGGAAACATTGTTTTTTCCTTGTGGTATACTGTACAAGGATTGTACATGTACTTGTCATGATCAATGATTTCCTCACTAGCAAAGTATTTTATTCTTAAGATCTCTGGAAAGATTGCTGAGAAAGAAGGGAAACAATGTTTGTTGACCCACACCTGAAATTTAACCCAGAACTTACAGTTTGTTTATGCATGCACCTTGATTGAAGATCAGTTGTAAATCTCTTGAATAATATGTAACCTTTATGTTGATGAAGCATTTAAACACTCCCATGTCACGTGACGCATGCGAGGAATGTGTTAAGCTGAAGACAAAGGAGCTGTCAGAAAATGGTTTTAAGAGCAAACCATTAACTTAACCTAATTTTGATACACTACAGGGAGATCAGCCTGTCTCTTCAATTCCCTGAATTCTCTGTGTGGTACTGGGGTTCATTCACTCAACAGCGAGGGTTTGAGCTGTCACTGGGCAGTGGTTACTTGGAGACCACTTACGGACTGACCCTGCGACAGTACAGTGATGGGCTAGTACGGAGACCAGCAGCAAATTGGAGTGCAGCAAAACTACGCAGTGAACTTTTAGATGTCACTTGTCATTTGTATGGTTTGGAAGAGGTGGATGGGAAGGAAAGTGGTGATGAGTATGCTGAGGTGCTCAATCAAAGCCTTGTGTGAACTTTGTCCTACTGCTCACTGTTGTGTGTGAATCACTTAAAAAACATGAATGATCTTCAGGCATGCAGTACTTAATCAGGCATTAATCAGGTTTGGTCAAAACACTAACTCCAGGGTAAGTGTCATAAGTCTGCAAAGGCATGGGCACTACATACCATTGGGATGTGTTCTTGTGAACACATTTCAGGGACGAGCATGGATTAACACCCAACGACTTAATTAAGAACTTTAAAGTCATAAAAAAAATGCTGTGGCAAACTCAATTGTTTGATCTTTGAAATGCTTTGGAATAAGAATGAAACACAGAAACTGAACATGCAAGGGGAATGCTTTCATGTCATTACTTTGCTAATTATTTATTTCCTCACATCCTAATTTCTATAAATATGCCTTGCTGTTATTTTTAATTTCTTCATTTGACAATGATGACATGAAGTCATTGAAACATCATATTACTTTACTTTCCCTAAAAACCTTATGCCTTGATTTATTGAAGTCACTGACATGTTTGAAATTCAGGTGAGTTCCATTGACTTGGACCCTACAAAGTACTATCTTCTTGCAGCAGCCAGGTTAGATTTATTAAGATATGCATGCTGAAGTAATAGACACTTTGCATAAATAGAGCCTAAATTTGAATAACAATACTTTATACATCCTAACCTTTGGGTTGATGTTGCAAGACAAAGGATTTTTCACATGAATATGAGGCTTAGGATGTATAGTATTGTTATTCAAATATCGGCAGTTATGCAGGCAATATATGTACTTCACGACCGATGTTTTATGTGAGTCAAGGTAACAGTCCTAGTTACAATCCTGGCCAAATGTCCTTGGGGCATTTCCCTTATACCATGGGCTGAAACATAAATCTCTTTCTACTCTTTCTAGGAAATGACTTTAAGAGTTTTATATATTACCTCCATCCCCCTCCCCCCAGACAAAGTTGACTTGGGGACAATTCTTGCTACATGTACATATATCTATTAGACAACATTGTAAGGGAGAATGGAGTGTATTTATTTCTCTCTTAGATGAGCTGTGTGACCACTAGGAAAGTAAGTAGTGTGTGGCTAGCATTGTAGCTAGTTATTGCAACTGCTGTTTATCCATCCATAGACAAATGAAAAACTTTCATTTCTAGCAGTTTGTATAGGAAATTGTCCATTTGAGAAATAATTAGGAATAAAATGTAGTATTGTTCATGTGAACAGATCAGACATTTTAGTAATTTCCACAAGAAAGTGTTTGATGCAGCCACTGTAAACACAAGCTTTTATTACAGAAATGGAGGGAACTTTTGTCTTGAAAAGGATTAATACTCATTATTTCTACACTCATGAAACATGTCAATTAAAGGAAAACACACCACTAACTTCTGTCATGATTATCCTGTGTTTCATGAACAGATTAGAGTACACACGTCAAGATATACCTGAAAAGCAAGAAACACTTGTAGATGGTCCATTACCTGAGTTACAGGTAAAGCTACTACATCAAATACATCAGACTACATGAAATGTGGCTACAAGAAAATTAATGCATCACTAAAAGTGTGTCAACATTACAAGTAACTCTTAATTACCAAGAAAATTGTTATTGAGAAGATGATTTTCTCCTGTCAGCAACACAGGTATACTCAGAAAAAGAAATCAGAGTTCTCCAGCTAGGAGTCAAACCAGCCCTTCTGGTTATCACTTACATGTATGGGTCCAGATGCTCTATTACTGAGCTGCAGGAGACTCACAAGAGCTAAGGCCTTAAACTAAGTTCATGCGACAAACATCCCACATACTGTTAGGAGTAAAATGTTAATAAGTGGCACATTCACTGTGATAATTTTTATATTACAATTTAATGGCCAGAGGTAACAAAAACTAGATAAAATACTATACAATTAGTATGCTGGACAGAACTGTTTTGAAGATGGCTGGCTTTTATAACACTGCGTACAAGCCACAATTGCACAAAATACTGCTGTGTTAAGGCGTTGTCAGCAAAGAACATCAGGCACTGCTATTTGTGCTTTTAGGGCCTTTTTCTGGGCCCATCTACCAGTAGCTTGCCATTTCCTTGCATTTTCTTCCATAGCAGCTTGAAGTAACTTTGTTTGGTTTGCTTTGTGGCTTTTCAGTAATAACATCACAACATGAATTCTCTAAACTGCTGATGTATCACAGGATTCTGTATAGTGCTGTTTAAATGGATTATCACTCCTTCCTCATGCCATCTCGTCAAGTTCATGAAAATATCCGCAAACATGCAACAATGTTCTTCGCATGACAACACTGGTCTAACACTACAATGTCAATGTAAACCATAACAATTTTTATCTAAGAAATCCCGCAATTTTCCATACTTTTGTGATTCAGTCTGCAAATTTAGATACGCTTTTACGCAAGCCTTCCTTTCATGGTCTAAAAGCTCAGCTCAGACTCCTTTAACATTGTTCAGCAATGTTGTTTTAAAACTAAGTAGATTTTTCCATATTGATGCATTGACTAACTGGACATTGTGCTATGAACAGTCTTTGACCTTATGCTGTGTTACACTGAGTTACAAAAGGGTTAATAACTAACTATTATTGCACAATATAATTTATTAGAACCTGCTTAGAGCAGACACCCTGTATTAAGCAGACACTGGTGAGTGTCCCTGTCTGCTTAATACAGGTTTCACTGTTCTACATAATTACTTAATTACATAATATTACATACATAATTAATACTACATGAAAATAAAAAAAATACATAATCTTATTCAATAATTATTGTTCATGCCCTCTGTATTTTTAGAGGAACTCTAGTTGGGCATGTAAAGCATCTCTTATCTATTAACGAAGGACTCTTATTATGACACAACAGAATTACAATCATCGGCTTGTGTGTCATGATTTAAAAGGGGCCTGGACACTAACCAACCATCGTATTGCATTTGGTCTGTTTGAAGCTTACACCAACGCACAGGTGAGCTGCATTGTTTTCTTTCAAATGATGGTAATAACCTGTTCACAAAACAGTTGCCTTTCATCTTTACACCTTTCTAGGTCCTAAAGAAGAACCTTTCTTCTGATGCTCTGAAATTCACAATTGTGGACAAGAAAGAAAAACAGGTACACCTGCGGTGTTAGACAGCGAAACTATCCAAGAGTCGCATAGCTGTGAAAATTGTTGTATTCTGATGGGCTAAAAAAGGTATTCAGTGTGCAGCTTAAGGTAGCTGAAAGCATTAGAGATAGACATTTTATGAATGAAGAATTCAGAAGCAATGAACAGGTATATCGGTGGGCCAAAGTTGTCATGCTCAGTTTCTGCAAACGTTGAAAATTTATGCCTATTAACTATACATTCAGTAAGAACACTATTGTTATGATGTATCCTCACTGTTCATTATTTTGTAAATCTTGAATATAAATTACTCTTTACTTTGGAGTTCAAAATGGACAGAACAACTGTAGTGAGTGCTGAACGACCTAAAAAGAAGAAAATTAGCATCTCAAAAGCAATGAATTCTTCTGTCATTTAGAAGAAATGTAATATCAAACTTTCACAATTTGGTTTACCATTGTCAGCAGAAGATTGAAGTTCCCCAAAATTCTGCTGTTTACATTAAATCCATATTCATGAGGAGCTGGGTTCAGGACTGTTGCTGTATTTTTTTAATGGTGCAAAAGATTCAGGACCAGGGATGTGAATGTCGCACTCATGTTTTATTTTGCAATTTATGCAGTTTTGGTTTGTTTATGTGAAAGTTGTCAACATCAATTTTTTTTTTCAGGTTGGTGAGAAAGGATCACTTAATTCAGCATTCAAAGCTCAATCAGTATCAGTTACAAACATGTTGGAAAAGCTCGTCATGGAAAAGGAACTAAAGTTTGTGGCATTTGCTGAGGAGGTACAGTATAAAGCTGTGGCCAAATGATCGGAACATTATTTTCAATACAACATATTGCAACAGTGTTAGGTTTAACATGTTGTGCGGGCTTGGCCACCTTAAGTTGCAACATGTTGTGACATTTTGGGTGTTTTAGACTCAAATTTTACCATTTTCAAACTTGAACCAACAACAACCAACATGTCGCAATAGGGTGGCCAAACACGTGCAACATTTTGTGCCCACCAATATTGCAATAATGTTGCATTGGAATGTTGCAATCATTTGGCCAGGGCTTAAGTCATCAGTTAATTGTTTTAAATCAAACAAACATTATGGTAGTTTAAGTTAAAAAATAGTTGCCAGTGGCTTAGGTGTATTCCTACACAGACAAAATGACATAGTAAGTGTAAAGATGGCATATTTTTTTGGTTATTTAAATACAGGTTTCACTAATCTGCATTTGAATGTTGCCAAAACAAAAGCTTCTACTAACTTATGCTGAAGTCATGTATTTCTTTAGAAACATCAGCTCCATTCCAATCGTGATTTCTCAGTGCTAACATGATTGTCAAATGTGTTAAACTGCCTACTTTTCATACATCTCTCACCTTAGAGTGATTACCCTCAACATTTTACAGGGCACTGGTGAACATGAACAGATTACAGAGACCCAGCTCCATGGGGTAGCTTTGAGCACAGTAAATGATGTCGTGGAGGACAAATGGCACAGTGAGTAACTTGATTAGCATTGTGTACACATCCACAGGATGGATGGTCAGAGGTGGATGAACAAAGAAATGGAGAAACAGAAATGTGGCAGATACCCTGTCTTATGGTCACTTCGTTTTATTACAGTGATTTTGTTGTTATGGCTAGTCTTTTTTGTCTCGAGTAAACACCCATACATGTTCTTATAAGAAAACCCCATTAATATGGCCAATGGCCACATTCTGAAATTCCAACCTGTATAATCCTGTATACTTATACCGTGTTAATAGTGGAGCTCTAGCGGCCCAAAGGGCCATTAAGCGGAGCCCCATTGAAGCTACCAACAGGACGTGACATTATCTCCAGCAAGCAATGACAATTTAGAACGCACACTTTATTTACTGGCGATCAACAACTGTGGCTCATTGTGGTTAAAACTGAAATAGACACAAACAGAACAAACATAAACAAAGCAAAAATGGTGCAAACTAAAACCCAAGAAAGTAACAGACTTACATTTGTAATGCGATGCTGGGCTATAAATGGCTGAGATGCCGCTGAGATAAGACAACAACTGCACTAGATGCTTCGATTTCACTACTGCCCTCCGATCCGCATTGCGAGAACTAAAAAACAGCGCTGCCCACAGGCTATTTGAATAAATTACGTAACGATACAAGCACCACATTCCAATACGTTGCATGATACAATACAAAATATACACTCTAATTAACCGAACGCATATTAACACCATTTTGAGGCGTTGCGATCTTACACCCATACTCATTTTAGTCATGTATTTGGTAGCGTAATTGATTGCGTCAATGTCAACCCCAGAGTGCACATGCCACTTAAACCATGCCTTGCTCGATGCGCAGAACAAAAATAGGTGCCATCCTTAAACAAGAAGATCTTTTAAATCTTATAACTGCGCTTTTAAAATTTAACTGCTTTCTTCGCACTGCAGTTGCAATGCAGTGCACATTGCAAAGCAGCCCTTGATGAGTCATTGATTACTGTAGACACCACATCACTTAATCAACAGAAACTGTGTTATTGCACCATCAGTCGTAGCTGTTATGAAATCACCAATGACATAATGGTCTTAATCTGGAACTTTCTTTGGGATATGTAGATAATAACACTATTAAAAGTCATGATTAAATTTAATTGGTTTTTCCACGAGTAAATGGCTAGCAAAGTAGTCACATGAGTCACATAATTCAAGAATTACGTTATCCACGGCTATATTTAGTATGGTGGTCATTTCCCTACCGATGACGTAATCCTTGCACATTCTGACCGTTCTTTGCTTGGCTTGCAAATATTAATTTTCCTTTCGATCTATAAACTTGCTGCGATGAAAGAGCCAAAGAATTCACTTTAGTTGCCTAAACCCACAAGAAATACCCGCAAAATTGCAAATAAATTAATGACCGTCGCTTCTGGCAAAATAAACTTGCAAAGTAAACACGATCTTATTTGTCACATAGCAAAAGTGAAAGCTGCAACGTCAGCGCATTCCATGGCTGATGTAATACCTTTTTTAGCGAATTTGTTATTCCTTCTGAATCCAATGCTTCGATAAAACCAAAAGAAAATATTTTTTACCCACAATAAAGAAAACAATATCCATAAACTTGACCTTGAAATGATTGTTGTTTCATGACAACGAATTTTATTTCGACAAAAATGAAAATACATTTACAGCCAATGAATGTCAAAGGAAGGTATTGTTTATCTTTTGATGATTTTGAATGTTAATACATATGCAAATGTTATTCTTGAACGTTCCTTACGCACAAATGAAGGTCATATTGGTGTTAATGAGAGTATATTGACCACAATGAAACAAATTTGGACTCAAATGAATGGATATTTTCTGTAAATGAACAGCAAAAGGTGTAATGTTTCAACAGCTTTTGGCAAATAAACATTACGGGTTGCGTGATTCAAAATTTGGCCAAGAGGGAGTTTGGGTCTGGTCACCGACAAAACAAACAAAAAAAAAGAAGTGTAGAACATGAACTGAGCTTGGCCTATGGCTGTGCGGTTAATAAGTTGTTTGGAAAATAAATAGGAACCCCCAAACCTTCCTTTATGTTAGATGAATACAAAGCTCAGTCTCATAGAGGGTCAGACAGAGTAAAACGTAGGGAAGGTGTTCTTTATGAAGCATTGTGTTTGTCAGTCATGACCGTTTTTTAACTGGTGTTAGCATAGGTAGGTGGAGTTATAGTAGTTAGTTGGGGAAGAAATAATTCAGTCAGTTGATGGGTAATAAACTTTTTTTGGTGGTGATTCTGTTAACCAGGGTATTTTGCACAAAAGGCAACAAGAGGGGCAACATTTGCTCAACTACTGTGAAAAAAGTGTCTGCCAAAGCGATGTACAAAATAAATATTGGTAACACACTGTCTGGCACAGACAGCTGTTCAAAACTTTATTTTCTCAAGGAATATTAATTTTATTACAAGTGTTGGTGATCTGAAAATGAAGTTTAAGTTTCCCAGACAGTTTTAAAAACAATGCCATTGCTGGAAAATATTTTGTCCAGCATAAGTTGATGCTTCATTAAAAATGCTTTTATGGGTCACTGATGTGGGCTATAATTTATTCATCACTTGTTCACCCTCACATACAGATACAACAATTATCACACAACATAGAAACTCCTCAAATCTTTTTGACCACCCTTGTCATATGAATTACATGAACCATGTTTGTTTCAAATATCATGAGTTGGCGTAAAAAGTGCTTTGATATTTTCCCTCTGTAGTTGCACTGGTGAACTCGCAGATTGTTCTAAAAGGGATTGAGTCTGAAGGATGTGTACTTGTAGCTGCGGGTAGCACAAGGATACTGAACAGACTGCATACCCCTGTGTGGAGTGAGGGAGAGCTCTTCAACAAGAAAACTTGGGTGGGAAATGTAGAAAATCTTCAGGTAACTATAAATGGCCTTCTGATTGCTGTTAATCCACTGATAGATACTTTTGCAGCAATTCTGAGGCAAACAATTTGACTTTGCATGTCTTCAGCAGCAGAAGACACATACATGATAATTTTAAAATTTGCCTGTTAATGTTCACTAAATGTTATATCCTTGGTAGGCTCTAATGAGTTTATTTAGTGTCAAAATGTTGTCAAAAATTAATGTAAATTGCTACTATTAAAGCTTCTTGAATGAATAGTTTGAAGTGCTGGAAGCTGTTGTTAAGTCACTGGTAAACTCAAAAAGTAGGGAGGTATTACATGTGATACTCTGTTTCCATTGTGCAGTACTTTGCTACAGTTGGTGCAGAGGATAACATTGGTTTAGACAGTACCCCATGGCTGAGCACCTCAGTTATAACAGGTCGACAAGATAAGAATTCCTTTGACATTACTGAGCTGGCCAATATTGTGGGTTCAGGTGAGGCTGTTGGGGGCATGGTGAATGCTGTTGTTGGGAGTGGTGCTGGACAGGAACCTACTCAGTTACAGAGGATCGTGGCACGATGTAGCTGTGAGTTCTACTTTGTTAATTTCAACCCAGACTTGGATCCTGTTGCAGAGGAGCACGTACATGAAGTAGTGGTGAGTTAGAGTTTGTGTGATTTCTCATCGTGTCTGCTTATTGTTCACAAGTTGTTACACGATATAGCCATGAGTTATCCAACAATGTTAGGCTGTTTTTAAACGCCACTTGATGAACAATGTTTTGCAATTTTTTTCTTAATGGGTGGTTCATGGAAGTCTGTATACAATCAACCATAATGAAATGTTGAAAATCCACTATTCACTGTATTTGGTAATGTAGCTCAAATAGTGACCATAGCTGAAGTCAACCCACCTAAAACTAATTTAACTCTTACCTAGGTATTACAATCCTAAACATTTAATACAGAATTTACAATAAATATTAGAAGTTACAATAAATACTGTGGGAGGCGGCGTGGCCGAGTGGTTTAGGGCGTTGGATTTGAAATCTGGAAGTCCCTAGTTCAAATCCTCCGCCCTACCGCTAACTGGATTCTTAATAGTTCATGTTATATTTAATAGTTTATGTTATAATTTTATTTGAATATTTGTTTATTTATTTACAGTGTCCCCAATTAGCACATTAGTGCTAAATACATCAACACTTAAATAAAGTGATTATTATTATTATTATTATTATTATTATTATTATTATTATTACATGACTAAGTTAGTTCAGAGGTGGGCTCCTTAGTAGACCCTTGGTTGGGTTTTGTCAGGTTTAAGTGCTGCTTTGAAACCTTCAAGCACTGTACAGGTGTGCAAATGATCCCAGCCCACAAATGATCTCAGGACTGCAAGTGATCCCCAAATTGGACTGCAAATGATCTGCTGAATACCAATAACATGTATATGTTTTTGGCCATAAGAGCTGAAAAAGTGGAGAATCAGGCTAGTATGATAGATAAACATTTGCAAGAATATGCTCAACACAAACGATGACACAAATTTACCGCATGAAGTTTAAAAACTTCCATTTTTCACTAGATGCAGTGCTTTCAGTAAGATTTGAAGTAGGTGTCTCCCTTTTGTTAGCACCTGCCAGAGCTGATAAAAGGGGCCGAAGGCCCATTGTCCTCTGGGGGGGTATATGGGCATGCCCCCCAGAAAATTTTTGAAATCAGGAAGCTCGGAAACACGATTTCCAGTGATTTGAGGCAAAATATTAACACCCAAGCATTCATTATTTTTATCAGAAAAAAGTATTTTATTGCATAATTCTAGGCAGTCTCATGTATACTATACACTATTTTCAGTTGTGCATATACAACTGTCACACTGTGTGTTTGTTAGAAGACTCAAGAAATACTACATTAAAACCTTATGTGGTCACGTTTATGTTCATCCAAAAGAACTAAGACGAACAAAACCAAACGAACAAAAACGAACTGTTCAAAACATTAAGTTACATACTGAAGTCAAGACCTTTTAAAAACCAGTCGTTCGTGATATACAAGACTTGGCTTGACGTTAACTTCTTACACCATGCTAAAGACTTACCTGATTGCCTCCGTGAGCTTTTTGAAGTTGAACTAGAAGCAAGCAGAAACGACAGCATGGACTGCTGCCGCTTCATCGTGGAACTGACGATGCATGAAAACGAGGCTTCTTAAAACTCAAGGTACATCATGTAATGTGTGCTGGAGTGAGACTTTTATTGACGATGGTGTTTACGACAACATTACGTTTAATACACTGATGAAAAACGACTACTTAGGGCTTTTAAAGTGGTAAAATCAAAGGGTAGTGTATAAATTAACTATCTGGTTTGGGTGTTTTTTTAACGTTTTTATTAGCTTTCTAATAATAACTTACCATTTAAAAGGGTGAATTGTTAGCTCCTTTTTATTTGACTCCGTAAGAACATTAATGCAGGAATACAGCCGGCAATTCGCAAGAGAGTACCCACCGGAGCTCCGGCGGGAGCCAGGTCATACTGAATGCACTGTAGATAACCCTGCTTGAAAACATTTTACCCTTTCCCTGAGAAATGCTAGATTGTTATAAGAAAAGTAGGGATTTTGGTACCCCCTCCCCCACCCTCTTCAATTCCCTTCTCTGTTTTCACAGCATTGCGAAAGGCTCTCAAAAGTAAAATGTTCTTTGTGTTGGGTCACTGTGAGTTAGCAAATGCGGTTGTAATGAATAAGTTTTGGCTGCATATTTTTGTTTTTGTTTTTCTGTTTGAAAAACATTCCCGAGAATTCGGCTTTTGTAGTAGCCTCCTACGCAGACTCTTTTTGGGCTCATCACGCAATCTTCCTCCCCCATGTTCGTGGGGAAAAAAGATCGCATGAAGAGCCCAAGTCGGCATAGGAGGTTACTTTTGTAGAAGAGAAAAATGTCTTAGCCCCACCTCTTTAAAAATACTATGGTCTGTCCCTTACAGGAACCCTAATCTTGAACACTTTTCAATGTGTTAATTCTTAAATGAAATTTTTAATTTTCTCCTTAGCCCCAGCGAAAAAATGTCCCTTTAGATGATGACATTTATGATGCGCTTTTCAGCGTTCTAAGCAGAACAAGAACCTTTACTGACTGGCTGAAGAATTCTGACAGAAACTTAGGGCAATGACTTTACCGAAAATGGAAAAGCAACTTGTATGAGGTGAAAGAAATCCATAACCTGATCGAATTGTATGGTTGTACAAAAATCAGAAATCGCACTAATAGTACATTGTGCCTACCAAGAAACAAGGTTAGGGTGCCAGAAAATTAAAGGTGCATACTTCGCATCATTACAGTCACTGTGGATTATCCTGTTACACCATTTCAAAAATTTGAACATCATGAAGCAACCCCAAAAACTGAAACCACTTTTCCAAAACAAGGCTACCCTCATGCCAAATAAAGCGTGCAGGGTACAAGAGAGGCACCAGGTTGACCTGGTGAGTATGGCTAGTATCTGTTATTGACATCTTTAGTAGATTTGTATTCCTTCTTCCTTTACTAACAAAAGAGTTGAGCGAAGTAGCAGAGTCCTTACTTGGCATTTACAATAAACATGGTCCACCAGAAATTTGGCCAAGTGATCAAGGGACAGAGTTCAAGGGTATAGCAAAAGCAATATGTGAAGCACTAATCGTTTGAAACATTAACAGTGCAGCATACAGTCCACAAACTCAGAGGAAAGACAACGCTCCCACAGAAAATGGAAGGAAAAAATCAAGTTTGACATTATGAATAGTGAAAATGATCTAAATTGGGAAGAAAACCTCCCCAAGTACCAGAAAGTCTACAACGACTCATTTGGTTTTCTGACACCATTTGAAGTATCTTTTGCTCGCCCCTCTAACAGACTGAGAAATAAACTGTTTCTTGGTGAAAAAAGAGACTTTGAAGTTCTAGAAGAGAATGTTGATGAAGCAAACTATGACAATCCCACAGAGCTAGAAGAAGAGTTGAGCAAGTTAGCGAGTGAGCGAGATGTTTACGGGAGAAAGCTTTGAATGCTTCAAATGACGCAACACAGAAAATCGTGAAAAGAGAACTGAAACGTCAGCCTCCTTCTCTGTATTGTAAAGAAGACGCCATCCTAGTTCGTATCCTTATATCTAAGAAATCTGTCCAAGGTAAGAAAACTTTGTTAAAAAGCAGCTGTGAAAGTTGTATCATTGACACCAATCACAATCTTCACAAATATAACATTGAACTTTAATGATCCAGTCACAAGTAAGAACAAAAAGCTTGGTTTAAAGTGGACGACGTCACTTCATTAACAAAGGAAGAAGAAAATAAGCAGCAACAAATCACCAAAGAGAAGATTCGTCAAAGTATGTAGCAAGCGACAAGCTGGATCTGAAATTAATACTGAAGTTGACCAAGTACATGGATTACTTCCAAAGGCAATTCAAAAGAAGGGTGTTCTAGATGCAAGTATACACCAAGCGATCTCTGGCAAAAAGTTAGGCGGTGGCACTATTAACCTCTATTTTCATTTTTTTACGAGAGAACTATGCAAGTCTTTAGAATGTGGAATACCATGGCATTATGAAAATGTTATGATACCAGTGCATTTGCCTCACAAAGAGCACTAGTTTCCTCTGGTTATCAGCATCATCAACCTGTCTTTATATTTATGATTCCACTAGCTGCTAAGCTCACACGTTCAAAACTGTCCTTGGCACAATTAAAAACATTTTCATTAGAAAGGAATGCAAGCTATTACCTCCTGAGGAAAGCACGCTTTTTCAGGAAAACAGCTGGGACAAAGAACTCCCAAATTGTTCAAAGGAAATAAACAAAACTGACTGTGGTGTTTTACTTGCCTGTTCACTAAGTGTTATTTGATTTCCAAGGAGTGTAACTGTGACAACATAAAGTCACCCGCATGATGAAATGGCAGGTGATTTACTGAACCTTGCGACAGTTGGAATCAACAGAGTTCAAGATTTGCCTGAAAATCTACAGTGGATTTTTGTGACTACTGCGCTTGCGCAGCAGTCACTATTGCCATCGTCTGAGTTTTCCGAAAGTAAGTAAGTAACAATTGAATATACTTCGGAGCCAATCAGTACAACGAATATCCATCTCACGGTCTCTCGCAAACACTGCGTATTAACGATGATTTGCTGATAGTCATCGATGGCTGCCTCCTTCGATCTCAGCTCTTGGAAGTGTTCTTCGAAATTGAGGTGAGTTTTAAAAATAGTTTACAACATTCACTTCTCACAGCTTTCATATTTTGTTTCCAACCAATCAGATGAAAGGTTGCATGAGGATTTAGGTCGAGATAAACGGCGAATTTCTATTGTACTGAGCATTGATTTGTCGACACGCATTGTAAATAAACAACCCTTGTCGATACTTCATAATTTTGGAAGTAGCTTTAGCCTCTAGGAATTGACAAATACTTGTGAAAACATAGTTCATGGCAAGTCTGATGTGGCGTTTCGTCTCGGCCAAGAGACTCTTCAGAGACCTTTCAGAATTTAACAGCAAACTCGTTGAGCATCACACTCAAAGTCCCATTTGTAAATTCAAGATGTTAGCAGTCTGGCCTTCTATCGCAGAAGGATTCCCAACCGCGCGTACGTTCACATTTATTCAACAGGAATTGACAAATACTTGTGAAAACATAGTTCGTGGCAAGTCTGACGCAGCGATAGAGCTTTAGCCTCGTATGAGAAAATCTGGGCCTCTCTGGAGGAATATTGGGCGCCGATGTGGGATAATTGAGCCTCTTCGGGGCACATATTGAGCTCCGATGTTTCATAATTGAGCCTCTCGAGCGACCATGTTGGGATAATCTTGTAGTGATCAATAAACTATTTAAAGAATAGAGTGTTTCTATCAAGGAACTATCGGCTGATAGTTGCTCCCGCGGAAATTTGATGCTCTTGAAACAAATATTTGCCTGACAAGCGAAGCTTAGAGGGCAAATATGCTAGTTTTAAGAACATCAAATCTCCAAGGAGCAACCATCAGACCGATAGTTCAGAGACATAAACACTCTATTGTCTTTATTATTCATCACTAAATTATCTTCTGCGGGCCGGTTCAAAAATTATATTGAATTATTTTCAACTTCTTTTTGATGAAAGCCTTGAAAGCCAAATGTAAAATTTAAAAAAAGAAAACAGACAAAAACCCACTTAAGAGTACCTGCCTGTAAAAATCAGACAAATTCTTAATTTTGCGGCAAGGGTCAAAAATACGATTTCACTCTTATTCTTATGGTAGATAGGCTAGGGCATGACAAAAACTACTGGATAGTTTTTTTGGCAAAATATCCTTTTATTTCAAAGAAATATGCAAATTACCAAATTCCGTTAAAATCGTCATTTGACGAACCATTTTATTAAGCAAGTTTGAGAGCCTCGCATGCAAAACCACATCATTCTTCCGTCTTTAAAACACTCAAATATTTTTGTGCAATGTTTAATGTGTACTGGGTTGGTTTTAGGGAATGTTGCATTGTCTTTTTGGGTGCAAAATAATTAAATTTCGAAGACATGTATTTCATTCACTTAAAAGTACTTGGTGAATATAATTGATTTTCATCATGTGCAAAACCTTCAAATGACTTAAGCTTCTGGTGGTTGAATCGCGGAAGGATGATCTACAGATTCCTGTAAAAATTTCTTTGGGCAAATGATTGTGAGCGACGTAAGAGCTTTTCAAAGTACATCAAAAATGCAAATATTTGACCATCCGTCATCAAATTTCAATTTACGGGTTAGACGTATATTTTAGCATGTGCCGCATGACTTGACCTATAATAAGTTGAAGTAGATACAGAGCTGATAATTTCGAAATGTTCTAACCTTATTTGTTGCAAAGGCAGGTCCAAAGCCAATTTGACGTGTTTCTAGTCGATCTCTCACCATTCGTCGCACATAAAGCAGAAGTTTGCTTTTGTTTACACAAGGTTAACGTCCGATGTACATCGCCAACTGTCAACCTATTATAGATCGAATACTATGAATCTGTGACCATCTTTCTGCGCATATGAACAGCACTGCATTTAAGTCAAAAACAGCTGAGTCATTTGTAGATAGTTGCTTGCTTTGTACTGTGCCAAAATAATATGTTTGATCAATTGCTGACCACTGCTGATATGTCTATCAACTTTATTGGTCACAAAATTACAATATAACTAAAGAAGAAAAGGACCAATAGGAATTGTGCGAACGGGAAAAGTTACCCATGCGAGGCGCAACCCTAGAAGCTAGTAAGAATGGTGATAGAAAATCTTAAATTTGATAAAAATTACAATAAAATCTAATAATTTCTTATAGTTAAAAATTATAGTTAAATCTAATTAATTACAATGGTTTAAAACAAGATGCGGATAATATTAGTCACAGAAAATTAAGAGTGGTGGCAAGGGCAGTTACGGAAGAGGAACCAGGAGCAGGGCATGTCAATATCATAGGTAGTGTCCAGTAAAGTAAAATAAGTGG
>Ga0126339_10000268_pt1 | contig 25675 bp, 15 predicted proteins | sample OrbTmetagenome_2_FD_92532 | JGI IMG/M metagenome (GOLD analysis project Ga0126339, IMG submission 92532) | Coral microbial communities from Petempiche,Puerto Morelos, Mexico - Orbicella T R C metagenome | ecosystem: Host-associated > Invertebrates > Cnidaria > Coral | place: Petempiche,Puerto...
AATCACCGGCACGACACCGCGTGAAATCCGAAGCAGAAATTGCAGCTGGAGCGAGCAGCCCCCCTCTTTGTCAGAAAGAAAAAAAAAAAAAAAAAAAACCCCCCCCCCCCCCCCTGAATAAATTATGAACTCACAGTAAAACTGAAACATACCATTTTTTCTATCACTGAAGTGGGGGAGAGGTGGCCAGGTTAATTTTTCATCTGCAATGAAAAAAAACCACCCCTTCCTTGGAATCAATAATGAACTTGGGTTAAAATGAAAACTGCCACTTTTTTCATCATTGATATGGGTGGAGAGTGGGTCTTAACTTGTAATTAATAGAAATGTTTGCTTAATGCCTGCAGACCGACTTTTCTAAACGATCATCATTAACCCGTCAGTCGTCGCTTTCAAGGCAGTCATCTCTGGGCAAAGGCTCAATAAGACGGCAAAAATCAAAAGAAGAAGTAAAAGCTACTGAGGCTGAACAAAGAGCGGCTGCAAGAAAAAGATTAGCTGCAGCAAAACGGACAGCAAGACAGAAAATGCTGCAGAAAAACAAATCTTTGGATGATGTTGAGATATTTTGTTCCCCGAAAAAGTAAAGCTGTGGACCATTGCTTAAAGAGTATAGTTTGAAGAAGCATATTTATGGAAGAATTTTTAAATTGAAGTTAGAAGCTAGTAAGCTATTATTATTCAAGGATGTTTTCAATTGCCCAAAATAAATAATATTAAAATTCAAGATAAATCTAACAATTAAATTGTAAAGCTTTCAGTCTATCACACGGGAAGTTAACTTATTTTCATTGTTTATCATCTCCAGACTTCAAAACTGGCATGTTTAGGTTGAAGGGCTATTAAAAAAGGGCTGAAAACTGTTATTCCAGCTATTTAAATATAAGAAACTCTTCGCATGTGAACACCCTGCCATATTTGTTGTAATAAGTGACATTTTGTAGAAGTAAGTGCTCTTTGGCAGCCAGTCCTTCAAGCCATTCGATTATTGTTTTGTTTACGATAACTGAAGATATCTTATGGAACTTTAAACTGAAAGAAGGCTTTTAGAGTGATTTTACCTAAACAAACAATACAAAACAAAAGATGTAGTAAGGCTGGGCACATGTGTAGCACAAGTGCAAGCATAAGTGTGCACGAAACATCATAACTGGGACGCATGTATTAATGGAAGTACAAGGAATAGAAAAGTTTCATTCTTTTATGTCTGCATATTTGAAACTGCGACCATTCTCTTAGGCTATACTTGTTTGCTTGCACTTGCAATGCCTGCATAAACCAAGCCTTAGGAAGTAACATTGTGCTTTACTCTGGGATCTGTTTCAGAGGAAATTAATCAGTAAAATCACTCTAATTGAGTTCATAATTATTGTAAATATCATTGAATTTGGGTTGAAAATATGCTGCTTCTAATAACAGTTTTAGGTTAAATTTAATAAGTATGAAATTATATGTATTACTATTAACCGAAAACAACTGTAAATTTGCTATTTATTTTTTGCTGTAGTTGGTGGAGAAATGAAAGAAATTTTTCTTGTGGTGTTGAAGTGTTTTGACTCTAAGTCAAAGTTTGTCCTCAATATCATTTTATCATACAGCTTGTATTTGTAAGGACGTCTTTGTGCATAGAATGCTCAACTTGCTGTGAGCATATTTTATTAGATGAAAAAAGAAAAGTGTAAGCAAAGGAATAAGAGGTATTACTGTATTTACTTGAAAAAGGGCCACAGTCTTTATAATTTTTTTTTTAATTTTTGATGCAGCGCTTTTTCAATGTGGCGCTTGCTCAGTGGCATGCTTATTCAAGGTTGGTGCATTTTAAAAACTATAGCAACAACAATCAAAACTAAGTTTATGAAAGTGGTATTCAAGTACCTACATATGGGCACAAGTGCCTTCAAATAAGCTTTGCTCTAGAACCAAAGTAATTCAAATAAAGGCTGTATTGTTGTTCCTGGTACGGCACTTATTCAAGGGCATTGCGCACTGATCTTTTTGCCGTCATGTGCAGGACTCATTCGAGGGCGGCTCTTAATTAAGGCCAGTACTTTCTCATTCAAGTAAATTCACTAATCATTTGACAGAGGTGCCATTTTAGATAATATTTTATAGATTAAACGATTTGTAAATGCTTAAGGGTGTTAGTACCAACAGAAGAGTTTTCAATGCAAGGCTTATGAAAGCTCGATGGGTGTTCTTAACAGTTGTTTTGAAGTTATTTCTTGTACATAAAGTAACAAAAAGATTTACAGAGTTTAGTGAGAAAGATCTCCCTTCACCCCCACTCCACCCACCACTTGCCAAAACAAACTGCCAAGCAGTTCCTTTCTGTGGATTTTGTTCTCAAGAAATACTGACTATTTAAGGAGAATTTGAAAACTGTGCTTAAAATTTTTGTCGCCCATTAGTCATTAAGCAAATCTAGGTTGTCAGTGATTTGAGAGGCGTGTTTTAAGTGTATCACTACATAAAATGTTGTCATTTACAGAAATGATTGTCCGGTATATTTTTATTGAAAGAAGTTTGATCGTTTTTCACTGCCAAGAATGGTTCAAAGAAAGGGACTGGTTCAATCTCCTAATTAAGTTAAAAGTTGAGGATTTAGTATAACATGTAATCACACCTCTTAACTAGCCCAATATGGAAATAATTGGATGAAAAAACTCCAGGGACTAACAGAATAAGACAAGGCCACAGGCTGAGTCTATTTTAGCAGTCGCGAATTTTTTTGTAATTCTATTTTCCCAAATTGGACTAGAATTTAATTGTATTACCTAATAATAATTTATTGTTATTTTGGGCTGATGATATAAATACCTGTGTTATTGGCAATTGCTGGAATAACTTATTGAATTCAGGTTTGTTAATAATTTATTATTTATAATTGTACACTAACCAATAGTATTGTTTGAACCTTTTTCAGTTGGGCTTGAAATTTACCAGTGAAGATTGTTATTAGAAGTTTTATATCAATGGTAATTTTCCATGTATGGAAAATTTGACACCAAGAGTAGAAGTGAACATTTAAAAGTTGCATTCAACAATTTTCCATGTTTTTTTTTTTTTTGCGCTGTCATGTAAGCAAACATTGTTAAAGTTCATTCATGTAATTTTTGGAGACATTTCTTTTGACTTCCTTACTGTTAAATTCTTTGCCTCAGTTGAGTTTTAGTTCAATTTTTTTCATTCTAATTTATGGTTAAAATTAATAATCCTGAAAAATTAGCAGAAGTGCGTGCTTCATTTAGAGTGCTTATGAATATCTAGATCATGTTTTATTTACTGTTCTTTTTTGAAGTTTTAATTCTTACAACATTGGAATCATGAGTCACAAGATAACTTTTATCTTTATAGGTGGAGAAGAACAATAAAGGTGTTAGAATTGGTACTCTTCCCTTTGTCTTAATTCACAGTAAACGGTGTTAGAGAACAGGTACCTTACTGCTAGTTTGGTTTGCAGTCATATTCTAATAAGTTGAAGACCTTGTTTTGTAAAATTGGCACCTTCCAGTGTAAGTTTCATAGAAAACTAAAACAATGAAAATGACAGCAGAAAACAAATTTTTACTAAAGGTGCTCTGATTCGCGTTCTTGGTAACAGACTGACACTACCTTAAACTGAGGCGATTGTGGGGAGTCTTTTCGCATGCTAATGACAGCGGTCTCTTGTGAATGATATTCCCCCAGGCCGTGATATGATATTCCCTGATATTCCCTCCATTGCAAGCTAGTTCCAGCTCTAAACTGAGAGTACGAGTATGGCCTAATAGGAACTGTCCAAATATATTCAGGGAGACAACTCTATTTTATTTTGACATAAGTTAAGCGTGCAGTGTGAGGCCAATGTACCAGTTTGGCTAACGTTTTTACATCCTCGTTGCTACCCAATTCAAAAAATGTGATGATTCATTTGGGATGTTACGGTGATTGTTCTTTATTTTTTATACGTGCTCCCATGTAATCAGTGCTTGTGGCAAATTTAACCTTGCAAATGAATCATTGCATGGTCTGAATTGGGCTGCAACAAGGATGGTAGCTGAATCTGTCTACTTGGAATCATGAGTATGACTGCTCCTTGAATACTAAGACCATTTTACAGTTATCTGTTCAGTGACCTGGCCTTTGAATGGCAGCAAGGCTGGATGTGACCTTGTTTTGATACAGACCTCACTGCTTTTGTTGTGTAAATCAAGTTGTTCTAATGCTACCAAGGTGCATTTACATGACCATTCAAAGGCCAGGTCACCAAGCAGACAACTGTAAAATGGTCTACTGTATGACTCAAGCTCCTTTAACTCCAATTAATCTATGATATTAGTCATCCGGGATAGGGGTGCTTTTACTTTTTAGGGATTAAAAACACAGTTTTGGTACCTGTTAGGGTGGTCAGCCTCAAAAGGTCCACAGCAGGAACTTTTGTGGTACCGTTTAGGGTGTTGAGGTGAAAAAATTTGACAGGAGACAATGTGTTGTTTTAGAATTGGTACCTCGGTAGGGGTGAAAAACATTTCAAGCCACACCTACAAAACAGGATCTTGGTACCTCAGGGATTTTTTTTCAAAATTTCCTTTTTATATGGGAGTACCCCTGGGTCATAAACATCCATTAAGAATGAATAATAGACATCTGTATGAACCATTTCTGACCACTGAACCACTAAGAACTCTTAACAAGCTTGGTCGTTACACTTGGCTCAATTCCCAGAGACCCAGGTGCTGTTGTTATTTTCTGATGACCGTGCTCTCTTGAGTGTAGCTGATTGTCATTTTGTTAATATTTCAATGCACTGCTTACTTCACATATTGCTGTCAATACTAATTGTGAGAGAGCCGTTATAATTCCATCAGTTTTGCAGAAGACTTTCCTAGAAATTGAGCTGTGAACCGACTCCAAAGGGTGAGGGACTACCTTCAATAACAAATATCCACTGACAAAACAAACCAGAAAATGACAATCAAAGTAAATAAATGTTATTTTCTTGAAATGGAGCCATCGTGGAAATTTTTCGAAGCTCCTTGGTGGATGCAAATATTTGAAAAAAAAAAACAAAAAGGAAAAATAGAACTTCGCTCACCAAACCCTCTGCAAAAGATCTGGTCAACTAAAGGCACTTCATAATTTAAGCCTATAATGGGAAAGTTTGAGTTCCAATGATTCAAGTGATGCACTAGGTGGTTTTACATCTTCAATGGATGGAATATTTTGTTGACCCATGAAAATCACAGACAAATTTATTCTCTGCATACCACAAGCATACCAGGCAATTTTGGACAATATCTCCTGTGAATAAATAAACAATACCTTCCAATTTGGCACTAAAATATGCTTGGATATTTGCCTGTGGACATTACCTGTTTTGCGAAGCAGTTTTCTGAGAGCATGGCTCAAGGAAAACTGTGAGGACAAGGACACAAATCTGAGCATATTTTTGCATCGAAATTATGGAAACATTGTGTTTATATCTACCCTTCAAATTTTTTTGTGTTGTAGACAGAAATTTACCCATATAATGTGGCCCGAGTCACAGACAATCTACACTGCTGGTATATGTGAGTGTCCAGCTGCACCGCAGGCTAATGTAATGAAGTAAATGTTGGTTACAATGAAGGTTACAGCTTGCACACTTAGCAACTTTCAGAAATTGCAGACAGGAGTGTGGTAAATGCGCTCCAGATCGCATAACCTGGGTTTGAACCTTGGCTGAGGACATTGCGTTATGCTCTTAGGCAAGACACTTAACTCTCACAGTGTCTCTCTCCACCCAGGTGTAGAAATGGGTAACTTTAATGCTGGGGGCAACCCTGTGAAGGACTAGTATTCCATCCAGGGGGGAGTAGAAATACTTCTAGTCCTTTCATCCTACAGAAACCGGGATAAGCTCCAGCCTGGTGAGCCACTTGGCTTGTATGCAGACTGTGTCAGGGGCCTAAGGTTAGGTATTTTATAACGGAATGAGTGTAAAACAGTATGGCTCTAACATCTTCATAATTTGTTTTATCATGGGAGACAAAAACAGGATACTAAAAAATAAGAAGCTTGAGTGAAACGCATGTTTATTTCAGCCCAAAGCTGCATTCATGCATTAAATAACAACATGTACTTAATATATGCAAATATACATCTGACACAAGCCATGGGTTAATCATTTTTAACTGCACAACTTCCATACTGGTATATTCCTGATCAATTTCATTTTTTCATTCTCAGTTAGTTTCATTTCAACTACTAACTACTAATCATTGACCCCCTTCTCCCTTGATTTTTTTTCCCTAATTCTCGCCTTGACTAGAAGGTTATGACGGTAGTTCACTCGTACGGGAATGCTTGCTGCTCAGGCTAAGCAGCATTAATCAACAGGTTATATTGATTAATAAAAAAAGAAAGCATAACTTTTGCAAAATAAGCAATCATAGAAACCATAATTGGCACAGTATCTTTTTTCCTGTTTTTTTTTTTTCCATTTAAATTTAAAAAAATGCAAGGTATGTATAAATAAACATTTCTGAAACTCATTTTAGCTACTGCTATAAGTGCATCGCCAAAGAAAATATTTCCACAAAATGTGCATGCTGATTAAGTGACAAGCTATAAAGGTTAAAATGTTCCAGTGTGCTGTTACACCCGGCGGTAGACACCCACTTGGTGTTTGCAGTTAGGACAGTTGTGGAGAACGTCCTTCACGGCATCAATACAGAATGGAATCAGACAACAGCCAAGCCAACCACTACAGTAAAAACAACAAAGAAGAACACATTAGAATTTTCTATAAATTATTATACAGGGACCTAGGAGACTTTTCAGGCTACAGAGAACTGTTCTGAAAATTACAGCAATGGGCCCTTGGATGGTCTCAGTAATGTCCTACAGGGTTCGCCATGGGAGGTAGTGGTATACCAAATTATATACCTGAAAAGAAAAACCCCTTATGCTCAAAATTTGCCCTCAAATTCATGCAAAACACCAAAATTTGGAAAAACAGGGTATACTTAATACCCATAAAAGGTCCAATTGCGGCATCAAAATACTGTGTTCTTGATTTAAAATCCCCCTATATACTGTACACCCAAAAACCCTAACCCACCCTAATCCTACGCTAAATTTCTAGCAGCTTTCTTCCTCCAGGAATGCTACAAACAAAAGCTATCTTAATTTTTTTTTTGAAAACGGTTAAAATATGGACTTGACATGTGTTACCGCCTTTAAAGTGTGTGTCAATATCCATTTCTTGCTCACCTGCAGGGTAACAGCAGGTGCCACTAAATTGTATATATGTTACATTGGGAGGAACGTCTAAGCTGAGCCGAAAATAACAAATACGCCATTCTATTATATAGACACAAATGCTTTACTGTTTTACTCACTCACTACGCTTGTTCATAAATATTGTCTTTATCACTGGAAAATAAAATTAAATTCATCGCTTCGTACCTCCGTGGTAGTATAAAATGTCCTCTTCATATTTTTTAATTTGTAAACAACAATGCAGCACGTACTGCTCAACAGTTTCATTGGAATCATTGGCAACGTACTAAGGCTTCACCCACAGATTCCAAAGACTTGTAGAATCATTGTTGACAAGTATCAACCTGGGTTGATATTGGATTAAACAGCACGTAAACTTGTAAGAGCTTACGTTTTGCTGTGTTTCGACGTTCTAGAAGTGCTCGATCTTGCTGGAGTCTTGAGGATAAAGTAAACGATCACTGGTTCGTTCAATCGTTATCTAATTTTCCGTTTAACGGACTGGGATTTCAATTTTATAAGTTGAAATCACAGTATTCGTTTAGAGACTAATTTAATTTGTTGTCATGGTTGTTGAATGTTGCCCAATATTTCAATCACTTTCTTGTTAAGCTATTAAACTGCAGGCTTACCCCATAAGCGCCACACCACCACAAGCGATCCAAGTCAACGAGCCAGGCTCGTATGTAGTGGCTGTAACAATGCTAGCCTGACAATAAGGGCAAGTCATGGCCACAGGGTTTTCATAGAACCCCATGCCCACCAGAAGTTGAGCAGGCTGTGTGTGGATGATGGTCGTCCCTGGTGGTTGACCTTGCACTACCGGCTGCACTGGATACCCGGGTTGCACTAGATAACCTCCTGCCTGCTTTGTTTCATATCCTGATGGACCTGGGTAAGCTGGAGGAGCTGGCTGAGTAACAGCTGGTTGTTTCCCTGTGTCCATTTTTGTAAATGAAATTGAAAAGCTCTCTCGTAGTCCGAATACGCTAGTTTGTGGGTCTTCCTTCTTGACTGAAGCTTGATCGTCATAACATCGGGTCCAGTCTTCTAGCCGTGATGACATCATATTCTAAACGCGGAATGCACGACGTAAAAGTCCCGGGTTATATCATATTCCGCAAACAGAGTATAAATTTCAACTCTGAAAAGATCTTAATGGATCAGTTTTATATTTCTTACGGTGCTAAATGTCATGTTATCAATTTTCTATAAGGCCCGCTACCTTTACCACTCCCCCGCCCCAACCCCTCAGCACAAGCACACGCACACTACCCTAAGACTGAAAAATAAAATATAAAACTTGAATGAAATCAATTCGTTTTATCATTTCACTGAATGTAAAATAAATAATAAAAATATCTTTATTTGTAGAAAATGCCATTCATTCGTGTTGGTCAATTATTGGCTTTCTTGACAATTGACAGGGAGCCTTGTTTTGCTGACCAATCAGATTTGAGAGTTGTTATATAATACTTCCAGCCAATACTATTTTTCCCGCGATAATACCAACATGGCGGTTGAATGGAAGTTGTTCCCTGTTTTCTTTTTAGTATTAAGTCACCGTTCAGCCGTTTTCAGCGAAGATTTGGATGACGATTATATTGCATTTGAACCTTCAAGTCAGCATGGTCTAAATGTCGATTCATTGCAAGCAAATAATGGAACACAATCACACAGTAAGAGGTACCTACTCTACGATGTGAATCCTGGAGAGGGGTTCAACCTCAGGCGTGATGTGTACATGAGAGTGGCAAATATGATGAAACTCCTTCGAGAGAAGCAGAACTGGGTCCTTGTCGTTCCACCGTGGAGAAAATTGTACCACTGGCGATCCCCGATCGAACAAAACGCGCTCCCTTGGCGAACATTTTTCGACCTGGAAAGCTTGAATCGATACGTTCCTGTCATAGAATTCGAAGACTTTGTTAAAGAAACCGGCGAGCCGGCTTTAGACGAAATCCTTTATTTACAGGGCTACGCCGAGGGCTGGAAAGACGGACATTGGGAAGAAAAAATAGATGATAGAGATTGCATTGACAGACCTGTTTACCACAAGGATGAGGACGGCCTTTATCGCGGGTACTTTTGGGGGATGGACGATGTCTTCGCGCGTAAATTTAAATGCCTATCTGTCCAGGGGACCGCAGCCATATTGGTTCCTACACTCCTCGAAAAGACCAAATCAAGGTTGGATTATTTTAATTTGAATTTTTTACTGACACCTTTTTTGGAGTACATTACATGTTGGATTTTGCGTCGCATTGAAGTTAAGTTATTTATATTGATAGCTCAAAGATCAAAGGGACTTGAAATGAATTCAATTCCACGTGTCAACCTCTTTGTTTTTCACTGGTATGTTATGGCTAGTCTTAGGAAATTCCCACAAGGGGTGGAAGATAACCTTAAAATAGGTTTCAAAGTTAATTGTTCTCATTTAATTCGTGTACATTTTGTGGCATTACTGAAGTTATTTTAGTCAGTGAATCGACAGACTGCTTTTAATTGAAAAATGATTGTTATAATGACTTGACACAAAAATAACAAAGAAGATTCCATTTGATTTTTTTCATTTCTATGGAATAAAAATTTTATTATCAGTGTCGAAAATTACAATTTTTTAAAAGAAAAATTTATCAAATAGCTTAAGAGAAATTATTTACTTGGTCTACATTTAAGACAATATATGGGTACTTTTTAAACAGCGAATTGAAGATACACATGACCTGTGCATTGTTTTCTTTTTATACAATTACACAAAGGTATCATACGTAGCATTTCTTTGAAACTTCATGTAACCTGAAAAGATTTAAATTGGCTACTTTACAGTTCATAGGATAGCCATGAAGGGTTCTGCTCCACCAATTTCCATTGCAGCTCTTTGCTATCTACTATTGTTATCAACTGGAGAATGTTATCTTTCATTTGACAACATGAGAGCCTGACAGAAGAGATTTTAAGAGACTCTTATATTTGTATGACAATGACGCAGTGATTTTTGAATGACCTTTAAAAGGAAAACCAAACATTTTACATTTCACCTTCATGTTGCACCATTCTTAGGTGCACTAATAACAGCTTCTGATGGCTGTCATGTACACAGCACATGCTGGTTGAGAAAAACCATGGAGGGGTGTTGCTGCAATATTGCCTTTTCGGCAAAGGAAAGTGAAGTTGGAGCTACTGAAATATTTTGATACATGGACTTTTCATTTCTGGACTCCCATGTAGTCTGGATTCAAGCCTGCAGCTTAGCAATCAGTCTCCAATTAACACTTGTACACTCCACAGGCTCTCTAAAGTATTTTATTATTTTTCACTGTATTCCAGATCGGTGTTTGTAGACAGATTTGAGGAAGTGTTGCACATCATTTATGGAGAGAAGGATTACTGGGAGGTAGTGTAACTTATGTTTTTTCGATGTTTTGTTTTTATTGTTTCAGGTCTGTGTTTGTTGACAGATTTGAAAAGGTTATGCACATCCATTATGGTCAGGTGGAGTTTTATAAGGTAACCCCTAATTTTTCAATAAGTCTTACCTGAGAATTTTAACTTTATTACTGCAAAAGATTGACTTAACTCCTCTTTATTAGAATCTTAAAATAAACCCCTGCTACCTCTTTAAAATAAATTTGAACCTTTTTGCAAAATAAGCCATTCTTTGTTGGTTTTTTAGGACACCATCCCTCAGTAGGTCAAGTCTCCCTTTGGCCTAAGTGGCCAATACTGTTAGGTGTTTGTATTGTGTAGGAGCAATCTGCTACCCCTCCCCCCTGTGTTGCATTTAAGGCTATTGCAGGTACCTCTCCCTGACAGTTTGCTTAGAAGGGTCATGATGGTGCTGTGTCCTTAGATGGGACACGTGTAGGTGTATAAATGCAAACTGATGAATTCAATGGTGGGTAGAAACTAAGCGATGGACTTGCATCCCACCCAGGAGAGTAGAGATATTCCTGATCACCTCATGCTGCTGAACCAGATATAAGTGAAGGCCTGATGAGCCACAAGCGGGTGAAGATCCTTACCAGTTCCCACCATTTTATGGAAATCAGTCAGATTTTTCAGAATGACTCAGAAACCCAGGAAAGGGGACTTAAGGGAGTTTAGATCTTTGGCATTTTGGCACTTGTTGTTTCTGAAGTTGGTCACCATTTATCCTATATCTGCCCCTGACTATGCTTATATGCATATTTTATACCTTTGATATACTTTGTCCCAGTATTATAAGAACAAACAAGATGTTGATCAATGTGGGTTAATGTTTGTCACAGGCGAGAAGAAGCCTTGTGTTTGCCAAGCACTTAAGAGAAGAAGGAGACAAATTTCGCAGAGAAGTGTTAAAATCAGATGATGAGAGAGATGCAACTGTCATGGATGCTGACTGGACAAAGAACCAGAAAAAGGAAGGAACTGCCAAGGGAGGTCCGTACCTAGCTGTTCACATGAGGAGAGCTGATTTCCTATATGCTCACCCTGATGGTGTCCCGTCACTGGACAATGCTGTGAAACAGATTAAGGAGATTCTCAAGAAAGAAAAGCTGAAGATGGTTTTCCTTGCAACAGACGCAGATAAAGAAGGTGATTCTTTAACACTTCTGGCAGTTAACTACGGTTTAATTTCCAGGAGTGTTCAAAATTCATTTTCTCATGGGAACACCAATATATTATCAAGCAAATAAAAGAGATAAGAATAAAGGGATAAGTGAACAAAGTGATATTGTCTCAATGCACCACCAACTTCTCGGAATTGACGCTAAAAGAACTGTATGGCTGTCTGGTCTTGAACTTGGGACTGAAATGGTTGAAACCCTTTCATTCTCAAGAGTGCTGAAGTAAGGAAATCGTGAATGAAAGAATTTACATTCAGTTTACAGAAATTATACACAGAACATACAGCTGAGTAGTCTGCTGGCAGCCGGTTTTTCTCTAAGGGTCACTAGGATGAGTGTTTAGTCATCGTGAACGCAAAAGAGCGGTATGGTGGTGGCCGAGTAGGGAAGAAGGCCGGACAAGGGCGGTATGCCGCGCCCATGTCTCGTCCCATTTCCCTTTAGCCAAAACGTCTCGCCCCATAACCCCTACTGAATTTCGAGAGAAAAACAGACTGCCAGGAGTCTAACAGCTGACCTGCAACAAATCTTTGCCCAATCAGCTTTCATTTGAATGGTTACTAACATTGGGGGTTATTATAAATTACTTAAACCTCCCAGGACGGCACAATAAATAGTATGTACCGCATGAAACTACTGCTCAATAGCTTTCATTTTATGGTCACTCACTGAGGGTTTATCGACAAACCAAAAAGTTAGTACCACATGAAAGTACTGCTCCTGAGTAGCCTTTATTAGGGGTGGTGAATGGTAAATGCTAGACACTCAGCTAGTTGTGACCAGCATTTTTCTTTGCGTACCCTGAGACATTTTGACTTCTTCAAATGCAAGACTGAGACTTCAAAGTGTTTTAAATGTAAGCTTGAGAAGTTCAGGTTCTACGATGTTCAGACATCATTTATATATAATAAAAAACAATTGGTACTTGAAGACTTTCTTGGTCTAACTTGCAAAAAAATCAAGACTGTGAGGTGAACATGACCGCTAAAAAATGAGACTGCAAGACGCGGGAAATTTGACAAAAATTTGGCCAGACACGTGGTTTTTGAAGGACCATTTGCTGCCCCTTTTATTAAATGGTCCCACACTAGGGTCTATCCGCAGACTGAAAGGTGTTTTAACTGTACTATTAAGTTCAGTCTTCGGGAGGTAAGGGTTTAAAAGAGCACTTGCTGGAAATTTAACTATCATTAACCAATACTCATTGGAAGAATTTGGTTTTTTCCCTGATGATCAGAATTTCCTTTTAACTCCACACAAGCAATATTCTCTCTCTGTTGATTGAAAATATTGAACTGACAATTGAATTGAAAATATTGGTCTATCATGTAGGAAGTCCATGTTCTCCTAGTAAAAAAGTTTTTCAAAGCACTTTTGCAACCAACTCTTCTCAGTCCTACACAAAATGCTTATGCCAATCAATTTGTAACACATTTTGTCAATCTGCTCTCAAGCTTTTAATATATCAAGTTCTTCAGGAACAGAGCGCACTCCAATTAGCTCCAAGCAACACTAAGAATAACAGACAACACTAACAATAATTCCTTGTCTTTCAGATGTAAATTATTTGAAGAGCAAGCTGCCCCTTGTGAAGTATGACCCTCCAAAAGAAATTTTGAAAAATTACCGTGATGGAGGAGTAGCCATCATTGATCAGTGGATTTGTGCCCATGCACAATACTTTGTTGGAACATGTGAATCTACTTTTTCATTCCGTATTCACGAAGAGAGAGACATATTAGGTTTCCATGGTGACAAGACTTTTAATTGTCTCTGTGGCGATAACAAAATTGGAAAATGTGAACAACCATCAAGGTGGAGAGTAGTATATTAAACTGTAACAAAACTACTGCCTAGATTTCAAATTGCATATTTTCAAGTGGGTGGGTAGCCAGTGGATTTTATTGATGACAGGAGTAAGATATTGTGTGCAAATTTATTGAGGTTATTAAATATTTTCTGGGAGTTGGTTTCAACTGATTTTGGATAATTAATTATTTTGCAAAAATGAGAAAAGGAAAACAATACTTTTTTTAAAAAATTATAATACCAATGTGAATTGAAGAGATCAGATCCTTGCAGTTGTGCTTGCTATTCTTACTTACAAAATATCCGCCAAACTAGCCCATCTAGGATTTGCCTATCATGTGTACTAAAGGCATCCACAGTCGAGTGTTGATCGATACCCTTTATTGATCCTTGATCAACACTCAATTGACATCTAGATCAACACTTGATCAACCTCCTGACTGATACTTGGCTGACATTAGGTTGACACTCGATGAACATCTAAATCGACGCTCGAACGACAGTCGGTCAATAATTGGCTGAATGTCAACTGACCCATATAAATTGATCGATACCAAATGGTATGTCTGCAAAAATTAGTGGACACTCCACCGACTGTCAACCAATATGTCAATCATGTGTCGATCGAGTGTCAATTGAGGATCGATAGAGGGCATCGATCGACACTTAAAAGCGTATGCCTTTAGTATACATGATTCGAATTTTCTTCCTCTCCTAACACCCTACTTGATTAGGGAATTTTACTTTATGACCCTCCTGGGAACTTGATAACCTGTTTTGAAAGTACTTTAAAATTTAAATCAAACCCCCAAAGGAAACTAATCTGGGTGTTGCTTGGGCTTTATTTGACCCTTAAAAGACCCTAAAAGATACCACTTAAAACTTAATAGGTTCTTTTACTGCCTGCTGTTCTGGAAAGGAGCCCGCACTAGTAGACCACACTTGAGAGACCGTTAGAAATCAAGTGTAAAAACAGAAATAAGAGCATTTTTCATTATCAGCTCATCGAGTGCACCCTAAAAGATACTTTGACAGTTAAAAATGGTGGCATTTTGTCATGAACACCCTGAGACCAGAATAAAATTTCTTCTTGATCTATACCCCTAAGTGAGACAATGAGCATCCCCAACCCTTTCCTGTGGGAGTCCCCCCCCCCCCCCCCCCCCCGGCCATTTTTTTTTGTTTTTTTTTTTTTTTTTTTATCTCTTCCCCCCCAAGGGACAAAAACCACCCCCCCCCCCCTTCCTCTGGGGGCCCCCCCCCCCCCCCACTCCAGGTGCATTCTTTTTGAGATTGATTTACTATTTTAAGCACTTGCAAAGACGTCTGTTGAGGGCTGCAGTAGTGCTCAAGCCCTAATGGCTGAGAGCCAACCATGTTGTTACAATATGCCTGTGAGGTTATAATGGCTGAGAGCCCACCATGTGACCTGCAAATAACTGCCTACAAATAATGGTCTGCTAATGCGTGTTCTTGGACAAGACACTTTACCCTCACAGTGCCTCTCTCCTCCCAGGTGTATAATTAAGCATCGGCAAACTTAATGCTGAGGGTAACCCTGTGATGGACTAGCATCCCATTCAGGGGTGAGTAGTCGCTTCATGCTACAGAAACCGGAATAAACTTCGGCCCAGTGGACCACTTGGCTCATAAGCAGACTCTACCCTCATGCGTAGTACAGTCTAAACATGTTTTGCTACAAATAATATTCTGTGCATGCATAATTTTAACCACGCTCTAATGTGAAAAATGGCAGATATCTTCCCAGAGCTGTGGGAGAGTGAGTTAAACATGAAAACAAACTTGATGATCAAATGATAAAACAAAATTATTATTGAACTCAGTTATTGCAAAATATTGTGAATTGATCAAATAATTGATCTGCTCCCCACTGACAAATCATGATATTTTGCTCCCCTGATAGGAACAGTTTTTACTTGTTGTTTCTATAAAATTATGGGTGGCAGGATGCCTGTATGCAAATATCAGTGTTTGTAAGGAAGTTTGCTAAATAAAGGAGTAATCATCCAAATATATAAAGTCGTTCAAGAGTGTTTTCCACTTTCTTAGCTGTCCCAGTAGAGGACACTCGCATAGTCAGTCTAAATGTTCACAGGAAGAATCATAGCCATTGTCACTAGAAAGATGAATATGGTTCCAGGAAAGCTGGGTTATTGGAAATTTCAAGGGGGAGGGGGGTCCCAGAAGCCAAAATTTTTAACAGAATGTATGAACCAAACCTGGACTTTCTAGGAGGGATTGTCAGGGGGTGGGAACAAATGTCTGTCCACTGGAAGGGTATGGATATTTTCTGGAACACAATGCACAATATAAATTGGCTTATGTTAACTTGCTGTGATTTATAAACATTCCAGATTGACTTGGCTTCTTTCTGCTGACACTTTTCCTTAACACTGTGGTGTTACAGAAACTATCCATACCCCTCCCACAGAAGGTTTTTTTTTTTTAACCCTCCCATTCCTCTGGGAATTCCTATTTAGCTTCATATTTTCCTTTCAAAATTTTGGCTTTTGAAATCCCCCTCCCTCTCAGAATTTTCAATAACCTTCCTGGAACTAAACATTTTGTGTCACTCTAAGGGGTAATTAAAGACAACTTACTACGACCAGTCCGCAGCCAAGCAAGGCAAGGTGCCCTCCTCAAGATTTCCAAAATAACTTGATTCAGTCGTCAGAAACATTTAAAAGAGCTGTTTTGATTTGGATTAAGCAGAAATTTCCAAAAAGAAAGTTAGTTACTGGAACCATACTCACCGACCCGTCCCTTGAGAAGAAATTCCATATATGGATTTGTATAGAGAGGCCAGGCTACTGAGCTTTTTGGACAAAAAGTACGTGACTGTGGCATAATCTTTGATTGCTGGAAAGGAAATATTTAGCACTGTGCTCGCACATATCTATTTCGCGTAATTTTTGACGAAACGGAAGAGATGACCGAGTTTGAAAAATTTAGATGTTGGGATCTGAAGAATATGAAAGAATTTCGTGTTGTTATTCCCAGGGCAGCAAGCGATTGGACTGGGTACAAGACAATGCGCCTTTGGCGAAACTCGGATCTCCCCTTCTCGCAGGTAATGAATTTGTTCGATGAAACTTATTTGTCATTTTTTTTAGCAAGACTTAAGGCTAGTGTTAAGTTTTTTTTTTATTATTTTTAAGAAAGGCTACTAGGGCAATAACCCGACAAGAGACCTTCAATAAGAGAAGTCACGGCATCCTGCATGCTGATAAGACACAAAATTTCTTCAGAACTTTCTTTCGCTGCTTTTTTTTCATATTTCAACAGTTTTCGCATGGTCCGGATTTGTATCCTGGGTGATTCAATTATCCAAGATGGTTTTAATTTTAGGGGAACGCATATGCTTGGTGAGGAAAAGACATTCATCGTAAGCGGGCATGTGTAAAAAATTTTCGCGATCGCGTCGATCGATGGACAAGTCTTGGTACGTGTCTGTAGTGCGTGACTACAACATCTTACGGGGGTAGGGGTGGGAAGTGTTTTGTACACAGTAAAAGCCATAGTAGGTCGTAATTTTGCTTGATGTTTGACTTTGCATGACTTACCATGCAGATATCTGTTAGCTGGCTGTTAAGAAAAGTGTGTTACATGATCTTTCAAGACATAGTAGCTTACTTGGGGAATTTTGGCCAAATTCCAAGAGTCTGGCTGTGTCAAATTTGTTTCATGCCCTTTCAGGGTAGACTTAGACTCGCGGAAAAGTTATTAGTCTCACTGACTTACAAAGTCTCAAAATTACTATTTGATACCACTCCAAATTATAGATTTTGTAAATACAAAAAAGTATATAATTTTCATAGGACTCCAGGAAATCTGTCCAACCTGTTTTATCAAGATGAGTCTGTAAGCAGTTTCTCAAACTAAACACACATGCTTGGATAAAAGTAATTCACACCTTTGAAATTATATCAATAATAACCTCAATATTTGTGAAAAATATGCTGGTTTAAAATTATGTTGCTTTGAATTTAATTGAATATAAACACCGAAACATACCAAGACAAAAAGTGGAGTTGTTGAGTACAAAATTAAAATGAGGGTCAATGCAAAGTTGTGCCCCAGCGCTTAGTTCTTGACACTGTACTCACATGTATGCATAGACCTTGCCACAATGCGAGCTTTGTTTCTGATCATTCCCAGACTTCCTCATACCCGGCATGATTAAGTGAATATTTTTGACACACCATAGGTATTAATTTCACCAATTCACTGATCAGGGATGTGTTAACAGATTACAGTCTTTCCTTCATAATACATGTACCTATTTTCAAGTTCCAATTAAATGCAATTTGTGCCAAGGATTTGCCTGCAGTTTGTGTAAATTATAAAGTGGCAGGCAAGATGCAGCCCTATCCAGTCAGTCTTTAAAAATGAATTCAACTTCTCGTTCTGGTGAAGTTTTTGAAGAAAGTTTTCGCTTTGTTTGATGTGAGTAACTCTCGGTTTAAAGTAGCAACCTTGAGCTTGCCATATAAGTGTTAATTAAATAGTTCCTCTTTTGATCGAGGTATGTCATTAATTTCTACTGAAGGGCAGTAGATTTTCATTTTATCTAGGAAGTATTCAGACATGTATATATATTTTTAAGATTTATATATAAGTATCTTCTCCCACGAAAACAGAGAGAATGTTTGGTTAGGAATTGAGACACGTTACAGCATAGCATACTCCTTGCTGAGCTACTTCCGGTTTGTAGGTCAACTATGCAAACCATGAAAAACAAGAACTGTACTTTGGTGCCAAAATAAAACCACTTGCTGATGAGCGTTTGACACCGAGTGACAATTAATATCATAATCACCCTGGTTCTTTAATATCGCTTTTGAAAAAGACAATATCAGCTTAGCACTGAATTACGCAAGCTTTGTACCAGGAAAATTCATCGAACGAACTCAATATCCGTTATTTTATCGTTCGATGCTCGATTCTCGACTTGTTGAAGGTGTGATACTAAGTATAAACAGCGCTTTAAATGTAAATTCTTAATAAAATAGTTGTTTTCTTCGATCTCTCTTTTCTGAGGTTGTGAATTCACTGATCGAAGTCCGTTCCAGCTTCGTTTATCGTTGCGAGAGCACAATTCTCCTAATTTTCCCATGAATCGTTTTCATATCAGCTACTACGTAATCCTTAATTTCTTCGAATTTACGCTTTCTCCTTTTCTTTTTCTTCCAGATTTCATGACGATGAAGAATTTCGCGCCGTGCGCGATATCGCTCGCGAAGGAGGTGTGTTCGAAACACGCACAGGAAATCCTATTCTTCACTTTTCTCTGATGAGACAATCAATTCTCCTTGGTTGGCTTTGTCTGATGATGGCGCTCATTGTTTTATCGACCAATCACACAATTCATCGTATAGGGTGGTCTTAGCATTGATGCAATCGCCTAGAGCATGTGATATTTGCACGAGGGTTTTGCTGATACAAGAAGCTCGGAGTGGATTCTTACGCCGCCATTTTGATTAGCGGGAAAGGAATTTCAACTCGCTTCTAGGGTGGTCTGTTTGGAGGTGAAACGGACTGCAATATCATCCTGAAGGTTTCAAATACTCCCATCCTGACTCTTTGGTGTTCTGGTGTGGTTTCGACGAGAGTCAGCGCGGAAAATAGAAGACGAAAATTTGGTGTTTTTTGCATATATCAAGTTTGGTGTGTTCTTTTGCGAGATTAGAACACGCACCACCAAGACGTGGCGGTCACGTGCTCGTCGCGCTAAAAAAACGTTTTCTCTACTCCCCTTGAATGGACTTTAGAAACTTTAAATTTTGAGGTGAACTTAGTCTTGTGCTTAATATTTTGGCCATAATTCCCTGTTGTAAGCAGCCGCGAAAATGCTTTCAACGGGGCCTCGTTGCCATCGGCAGTCATTGTGAAGTGAAGTATGGTAGATGGCTCAAATGGCTCCCGCACTGACCGAGGCGACCGCGTCTCCAGAGTCCTCGAGGAAGAATTCTGTGGATCGTCACTATTCATCAACGGTACAAGGGGAACTTAAGCAAGAGAATACTGGTCGAGCACTGGACTTAAAGCTGGTTTCTCCGAACGGACTTGTACGATTGATAAGTGACAATAACATTGCAGACATTACAAATACTATCAAGCCTTCGGAGCAGAACACACCCATAGTTTCAAGACTCACCGGAGATTTGAGAGGGAAAAGTGAGATGCCAAACGGACATTGTGATGAAAAACTGCAAGAGAGTGCCGCAGATATGTCAAGTAATTCCGCTGCTACAGAGGAAAAGCGAAATTCGTGCATTGATCTTCCGCGAAAGACATGTGCTTCAACGGCGAAGACTTCGGCTGGTACATGCAATACTGTTTGTGAAAATGAAGAGAAGAGTCGAGTTTCGGAGCATCCGGTAGCTAACTTAGAATTTGGGAAGGCCTTAATTCCTCAAAGGACTACACAGGCTTTTCGACGGCAAGGAAAACTGGATGGCCGAGCGAGACGAATCGAAACGCGCCTTCGCAAACTTCAAGCGCGGCAACTGAGTGACCATGTGCTTCAACAATTGGAAAATTTGGCGGAAAAGCGTGGTGAATCTCGCGATTCCTCCTCCGCTAATTTCGAACCAGTTGGAAATTCAGGGGTCGGAATTATTCCCGAAACTAAAAGCGCGTCGAATATTTCAACGGGAATAAAAGCAGATCGAGTTGACATCAAAGCTGTGCCTGGAAATCTTGCAAGCCGGGCGAAAAACAACAACGCAACGAGTGTCGACAGCGTATTGAAAGAACTGGAGCGTATTTCAGCTGAATCTTACAACTCCGAAGGGAGCATCTTGACTGATTTAAAACAAAATTTCGATGCTGTAAATTCAGTGGAAAGCTGGAGTTCGCAAGTTGAATTTCTGGAGAGCATTGATGATTCAGATGCCACCGAAGCGAGTTCCGCAGAAGAAAGCGACGAAGAAGGTGAATCGAAAAAAACGAAACTACGGAGCAAACGGTGAGTACAATTTTATTATCTTGTCGAAAGTATGTATGATCGCCTTTGGAAGCGAAAAAGAAATATCTTTTCGCATCTTGCTTATTATCAAGAAAAAGCGTGGGAGCGGAACTGTGCCGCGAAATTTATCCGCAGCGAGACTTTTCCAAATTCATTTAACGGAGGATTATGGATTTCTGCCTGTTTTTGAACTTTTGTCAGGTTATATTCAACTTCTAAGGTTAACGGGAGACTTTTTTCACGTAAAAGTCGAGTTCTGTTCGAAATCTGTAAGCAATGTGGATGACATTTTAAATTTCCCTCGCGCACGAAATTTACAACAACGAAATAACGCGATCTGAAGCGGGAAATAGCTACCATTTTCATCTTCATTCCCCTTTTCAATGAAAACACTCAAATTATTACCGCAAACTGAGCGATCACAAGCTTTTGAAACAATGTTTCGCTGTTTTTCTATGTTGGGAATTTTAATGCTGTTGGGCGATTCGTTTGCCTATCGTATTTTCCTGACATTGCATTCCAATTTCTCTGTTTTGGTCTGACATCAAGGCCTTCGCAAAACTTCATATTGACCAGTGACTTAGGCTAATTCGCGATAAATGTTGAGGAGTGAACGTTTAAATGTGCCTTTAGATGTTGTTTCTCGGTTGTATTTTGTTTATTTTCCATCTTCTGTCCTGTTTTAAGAAAATTTGCATATTATGTCGTCGATGCTATATAAGGAAATTTTTAATTTTTCAGAATGGCTTTTTCCCAATCCTAATTTTATTTGAGATGTATTCCAAATTTACAGTTTTATGTTTACAACTGATTTTGTGAATTTTCAGGAAGCTGTAGTATCACGCTATCTTTTTTGTTTTCTACTACAGAAGATAAATTTTTTGTTTTCTAGTTTGTACTTGTTTTGAATGAATTATTCTCATCAGGGCTTTTCTTTGTACCTGGTAAATATTTGAAATCTTGGTGTATACGACAGAAAAATAAATTATTTATATATTTACATTTTTGATGACCAGCAAGTATAACCTTATAAAATTGTCAATGCAAATATTTCTCAGTAGGTTTGTGTAAATCATTCACTTGTCTGGATTCAAATCAGCACCTTTGCATGCCTTTTGTTTGTAAACATGTTATAGGATTTTTCACTTAAATCTCGAGATCGTATGCAAGGGTACATGTACACTATATAAACCCTGCCTGTTGATTGTAAGAATGGTGTTCTTCTCAAGCATCGTTCACACACTAAAATTGTTTTTAAAATGTACTTGTTATTGCACCTATAGTAGATGTTGTTCTAGCAAGTTCTTATCATATAACAGTATTTGCGTGTGTGAATGTTGCATTATTTTTAAGTTAACATCGCTATGGTGTGTGTTAGTGTAAAGTCAGATAATTTGCTTCGTTTCATTATTGTTTCATATTGAGTCACTTAAACTATTAATTGACATGCTAAGTTAAGTGAATAGTGAAAGATGTTCTGAGATCTTGGAATTATCACATTTTATTTTCAGTTGTATCCTGTGCCATAATAGTTAAATTAAATCATGAGTGAGGCCTGCAAGAGAGATTTCTTGTTGAGAAACTTTGACATTCCTGTTTACTTTGTAAAATTATATGGTATTGCTATATCGATTCAACAATGTTGTTATGCAATCATGCAGATTTGAAATTTGAGTACCTACTTTTCACTGTTGTATCTTAAGACAATGGCATAGTAGCTATTCTCTTTATGTGTAACTTACAAAGGAGGTTAATGAAGATGGGCTTTAAATTAAGAATGGCTTAAATGCATTTGTATTTGAGAACATTCTCAGTATTAGCCTCCACTTCAAACTATTGTTGTTCAACTTGAACAACGACGATATTTTGTTGTAAACCATTGATATTTAGTTAATTGTATTGTTGCAAACAGGGCGAAGATTTTCAGGAGGCAGTATCGCCTGGAAGAAGGCATAATAGCTTCCCATTGGTCGTGGCTCCAGTCTCAGATCATAAACGTTGAAAGACAGATCAGGCGATACGATGATCTTTACAAAGGAGGAAGGTTGAGGAAAGGAACAGTAAAACTTCAAGCTTGTTCCTCAAATGCTAACTTAGCACGAGGCAGCAACGACATTGATGGTAATGGAATTATAAAGGGCATTAAGAACAATGCTGTGTCAGTGTCTGCTTTAGACATTGCCAAGTCTAAACACTATGTTGATCACAGTAAGAAGGATTCATCAAAGGAGTCTGATAACCATGTACCAAATGGAGTCAAGCGTAACCTCCTTGATAGTTCCTTGTTGAATGATGAGGATGTTCCACTCAAGCGGTATCGAACAGTCCTTCCAAATGATTCTACAGACAGCAAGCTCTGTGGCTCTTTGCCATCCACTTCAAACGATGTGTTTCCTCAATGTGCAAGAACTAGAGGAGTTTATACAGTCAGGAAGCGGCGTTTAGTACACTTATCGCACATTCGACATAAGCCCAAACCTCATTCATTGTACTGTGGCTGTGTAACTCCTTCCACACCTTGTTTGATTTGCTCTAATTCGTCAAGGACATTACCGGTGGTTAGTTCCAGTCAGACGACGGCAGAGAAGGTGGCGTCCCTGGATGGTTCATTCCATCCTGTGCTTTCTTTTTGTACAGGTAAAGGCAGAAACATTTAGCCAGAATAGAACCGTTTATTCTGAGGGAAAGGTTAGAACTTTCATATGATCTGCTGCAAAACGTTTTATTAACTGGGAGTAGCATGTTGGTGTTATTTTGGAGACTTTCATTCCCAAACTACAACACAGCTGGTGTCATTCTTTCAAAGTGTGAAAACATTCTGTGTCATACTTGAGACCAAAGTGTCAATTCTTATGAGATGTCATGGACAATTTGTCTTAAGCAATTGAAATGCGCTGGTGTGTGACACAATCTTGTTGAATTTCTCAATATAGTTTTAGTTTTCCAATTTTTTTTTTATTGTTGTTATTATTCAAAACATGAGCAGAACATGTCTCTCTGACTTAACTCCAAATTGTTCTTAACTTTTGTATTTCTATGCCCCTTTAAATGTGAGTACTGCTAAGGATGGGGAAGTTCAGTTGTACAAATGCAAATGGGAGCCACAACTGAGATTTCCACCATAGGTGACAATATAAGACCAAGGCTTTGGTGCATCTGCATTCTAAAGGCAGCTTTGGCCTATACTGCCTTGTATGAGTTATTTTGGCCAAAGCCATTGTCCCAAAAATTTGATTGAAAATCTAAATTATGTAGTAGACATAACATTGCAACACACCCAATGAAAATTGAAATGTGAAGCAATTACATTTTTTAAGCTCACTACAATTGATTGACAATTTTATCACCAATGGGCCTGTTGAAGATTTTCCTGTGTAGACATGTTATACACATGAAACAATAAGGTCGCCATTTTGATGGTCAACTGATGACTAGAATTTCATAGTGCTTTTTGGTTATCAAATTATGTTCGTCTCAATTTTGTTCCAAGCATGACACAGGCCTTAGGAGATTCATGATACCAACACCAAACCTTCATCAAAACAGGAGCAAGTCTATTATAGCAAACTAACATCAAAGAGCAAGCCTTAGATATAGCTGATAATTTGATTAATTTGTAGCGAGACAGACCGGGGCTGCGTTCAGGCTTGTAACCATAAATGCCATTATCAAAATCAGATGACTGCAAACCTTAGTGCTCTATTTCCTCAAGGGAATAAAAAAGCTGAATAATCAGTGAACTGAATTGTGACTGATGTGTCCTCTGGTGTGCTTTTAGACATTCCTCTCCAGTTGCATTTTGGTGCATTGTTGAAAAGGGGTGGCTTTGAGAAGAGGACCAAACCACAAGCATTGAGAACTACATCACAGATAGTAGAGAAGAAGTAAGTCAATTATCCTTGGTTACCGTCATTTTTGTTTTTTCTCATTATTCAACAGACAGTCTATTCTTAAGCAATTGTGGAAACCACGGTCAGTTTTGTTGGGTATGGAAAAATTGTTGCAGGTATCAGACTGCGAAAATGCAGTTATAAGTATACTGAGCAGTGACTTGACTATGAGTGAACTACAAAAAATTGCAATTTTATGACTCATGGCCAGTTAAAACAATTTTAAAGCCCTCTTTTCTGCTGCAGACTATGTAAGACCTGTAGTGATAAATATGAGTCGGTAGCAAATGCTAATTGTTACCAGCATAATTAATGTAAACCTGGGTTTTTTGTCACAAAATGAAACACTGTAATGCTTGTTTTTCCTTTCTTTAATTGATATCTGTAACTGCTCCCAGTTTGCTTTAAAGTCTTGAAAGCAAAGTTGTGCTAGCTATATCATGGACATATGGGTCAGTGTGGAGGTTGCTAATTAATTCTTCTACCCTTGAATAGCATGGAAACCGGCCATTTAAGTTTAGCATAAAAGGTGGCCATGTCATCGCTAAGAATAGCAAATGAAATAAGACAGTGTTATTGAAATGTAGATTTGTTCAATCAGCTGTCACAGCTGAAGTTGAGACTGGAGGTAGTTTGGGGCACTGCTTAGTTTAATACCTGTCACTTTTTAACCAGTAGTCATTATAAGTATTAAAATGTGTGTATCACATCAAAGACAGACAGGTTGAACTATTCATTTAGTGTTTTTATTGACTTCTTGATGCTGTAAATTTGTTATGCTAATTTTGAACTTCATAATGTAAATTAGTTTTCCTGAATGGAACGTCTGCATGGTGTTGTTTTGCGAAAGATTTATTTCTACTAGTCAAAACTCTGAAAGGATTGCTGTCAAAATGAGAGAAAAACCTTAGTTTGCTTGTATTTTTTTTGTTAGGCTAACTATGTACAGATTTAGTTTAATGTTCGTATTTTGTAATTTATAAGGAAACCGCCTGTGGTGACCAAGACAGGAAAAAAACGTGGACAGCTGGCCAAGGGTGCTGCAGCTTCTCTTTTGTCCTCTGCTAGTAAGTAATTTAAGGCCAATTAATTATGTTATCGGTGTTTCCTGAGATGTCTCATATTGAAAAAGA
>Ga0126339_10000271_pt1 | contig 25634 bp, 13 predicted proteins | sample OrbTmetagenome_2_FD_92532 | JGI IMG/M metagenome (GOLD analysis project Ga0126339, IMG submission 92532) | Coral microbial communities from Petempiche,Puerto Morelos, Mexico - Orbicella T R C metagenome | ecosystem: Host-associated > Invertebrates > Cnidaria > Coral | place: Petempiche,Puerto...
CTGGAAGGAAATTCTGCAAGATCGTTTCAAAATGTTTTTGACAAGTCCTCAAGGGTCTTAAGTCTTGTATTTCCAAGAAATTGAATTTTTCATGAACATCGCCATATTTTAGGGTACCATACCTCCTTAATTCCAGGTCGTAACAGGGTCGTAAAGCCGAGGGTAAAATTCAGTTGGCCAACGGAATTTTACCCTCGGGGATGGCACGGTGCAGTGAGGTGTGTGGGTTATTTAACCGCGGGTTACTGCGAGAGCCCAGTTAAAATCTCATAGTACTCTTTGTTGATTGGCTTCGCTTGATGGACTTTTAGTTCTCTGTAAATGAGTTCCTTGATTAGGATGGAAAGCGACGTCTTACAGTTGCTTTGTTGCCTTCCCTGTACAGTGAATAGCAACCTCGTCATTTTGCTTAAATTTTCTTTCATTTAACCCGATTTTAAGACTTACCTCAGTTTGGGTGGTGGGTTATATTTCACCCACTGTTTAACCCGAGGTTAACCGTAACCTACTGACTTCAAACAACAGAATTAACACGGGGTCCCTGGGGTTAACTGGTTACCAGTACCCCTATGCACGTGTCGTCAAGCAAAGCATAACGGTACCTGGTGACAGCGGAAAAAAACAACTTAGTTTTCTTTTAGGTTGATTTTCGTTGAAGAGAATATGTTCTATTCTATTTATTTCAGTTAAAATAAGAACCCTAAACTTTTGTTTAAAGAGAAGTCCCATCCGTCCTCACTGCATTCTCTCTGAAAACGCATGAAATAATTTTCGTCCACACAACGTTGGAGAAATTCACTGGAAATTTGAAAACGCAACAATCACCGGTCATTTTGGATTTGCGCCTCAGGAAAACTCAGGCAGGGAAAACAAATGATTATCGTGATGTCAACGTTTACGAAAAGCTCCGTTTTCAAATTGTTTTCCTTCCAAACTAAAACGCAAAGCCGACGTTTTAAAATTCCTCAGCTCCGGTTTGAAGAGCGTTTCCGAAAAGTTCGGTTTTGGTGAGGGATTAGTGTGGAGGGTAGGCTTAACCGCAGCAATAAAGTTCGGTTTTGGTGAGGGATTAGTGTGGAGGCTAGGGTAGGGATTAGTGTGGAGGGTAGGGTAGCAATAAAGCTGCGTTTTCAAATTTCTCAGACGTAGAGTGGACGGGGTCTTAAACCCCGACCACGCTAATGCGTTTTCGAAACGAAAACGCATAAGTTTTGATGCGTTTTCACCTATCGTCCATTATGAAACACCCAAGAATGCTGATGAAATGGGAAGCTTTTGAAAACGGTTTCGAAAGTGGAATCTTTTGAAAACGCATCGCTTTGCATGAAAACGCTCAGTTTTCATTGTGGACAGATGATAAAAACGGCTTTTGGCTTTTGGAAAAGGTGACGAAAAAAGCGTCATATCATTTGTTCTCTTGCTTCCATCAGCGTTTTGGGGCGTTTTACTGTGGACGATAGGCGAAAACTAATCAATAAGTATCCCTTTTCGAATGAAAACGCATCAGTGTGGACAGATTAAAACAAAACGAAAACGCTATTGTGAGCGAAAATATTTTGCTTCGTTTTCGTTGAAACGTAAACAAATACCAGTTTAAAAACGAATTAGTGTGGCCTTAGTTTTGTTTTTAGTTTTATTACAGTTTTATTTAAACCCGAGATTTAAAAGAAAATAACTATCGTTTTTTTGCGAATGACATTTGTCCGGCGGCCACCATACTTGTCGTGTATGACACAATACACACCTGTATAGGAGAATGGCGAAATGTTTTGTCGCAAATATAGGATTGAGCATTAATTTGCTTGCCCATAAGTGTGCATGGGTAATTTATAATGATAATGGACCTGAATGGACGAGTTCAACTCAAATCACGATGTACTATAATTTATACATGCAAACCAGGAAAGTGAACACAAAATTAGGAGTGTTGTCAGACTGGTCCGAGCGTTTTTCGCAGGAGCGCAGATGCTTTTTCTTCAGCTTAGCTTTCGGATAACTGAATTGCATGCAGGTTAGGTAGCGGAGCACCTCATTTATTTCGTTATTGACCTTGATATACCTGCAAAAATATTTGAGAGGGTCCTGGAAAATCGGATGTGTATCGAATATCTTGCAGAAATTGATAAACATCATCCAATCAAACTCTTAAGGCAATTTTAAAGTGTCCAATCATTTCACCATTATTCATTCAATTCACCACTCACCCAAACGCAAGAATCACGAGATCAGAACAGTGTCACAGCTGATCAGGGAAGGCATACGGAAATGTCACGCAATGTACATCAACTGGCTATATTTAAATAGTCGATTACGTACGATGAATTACGCCAGGTACTAGTTTCCGGTTCCACGCAATAGCTCGCACGTGTACATGTACTTTGAAATATCGTGAAAAAAGTTGTTAACGAAATAACTTAAAGTGGTCTACGCAGGGGACACTTTGGATGCAATATTACAAATTTTTGCTTCAAGTATAAATTAACGTAAGACCCTTACAGTTCACGACTATTCCCGAGATCAGATATTTAGAACGGAGACAATGTTTCCCAATCTATAGCTGTATTCAGAATATTTAAGAACAATTATAAAATATAGGCGCGTTTCTGTAACAATGTGTGATTATTGCATATTCTCTGACGACCCTCTCGGACCTGCCAATGCAACATTTTACTTCGGTGACAAAGTAGCCTTAGAAACGACCGTGGCAAATAGAGAAATTAAACCAAACGTATCCGAGTCAAACGAAATAATAGAAAACATCAAATAACACGTGCGTAGCCAATAAGAATGAAAGGGAGGCTCGTAATAACTATATTTGCTACATTTCATATTCCAACGCGACCTTGCGGTTGGCCGCTGACAAGTCACATGTGTGACATATGGCAGGTTTAGGGTAAACACAGTTTTCATCGTGAAACTGCTTTTAGGACTTTTAGGGTTATTCTTCTTATGTTCTTCTGGTTTGGTCTCGAAATTTCTGAAATATTTAACCTAATTTTAAATGGAGACAAAGACTGTATTAAAGGCATTTTCCGCACAAGGCTTTCGCATTTCCCAAACAAATATGAAGCCTGCACAAAAAGCTACTCACAGAGATACTTAGTTATATTGTTCACAGTTTCGTAACAAAGCTAAGAAAACACAAAGGATTTGACGTTGCCCCTCGCCAAGGAATAGTCATGGGACCATATTTACAACCGGTTTTTCCTGTAGTAAACGCGAAGTGCCATGCGCAAATTTGCGTGTCATAGCAACAAACGATGGCTGACCGGTTTGATCGTGTCCTGCGAAAAGAAACTCCTCACGGCCTCCCCCAGAGTAGACACGTTCATGCGCCATTGAATGGCCGTTGAGTCCACTTTTCTTGCTACCGTGTTTACCTGTACTCTTCGGTTTAGTAACCGCCATTTCATGGTTCCTAGTGACTTTTCATAGTGTTTAAGGTGGTTTTCGAAAGCAAAGAATTTGAAGAGTCTGACCCCAGTTCCTTTTCTTGTTCAGAGACTCATCCTAATCGATTAGGAGCTTAGAGAAAATCGAGCGCAAGATTGTGTAGGAAGGCAGGGGATGTGATTTGGCCGTGTTGTTTACAGCAATGGACGGCACTTTCATTCTCTTTGTTGGCCTGACCTAGCGTTTGTTATTACACCAACCTATAAGAAGACAGCCATTTACGTGGTTGAGACGGGAAACAGTGAAACTTTTCCAGGATGTGACTTGTAGTGAGCGGAGCAATGGAATTCTTGAAGTACTCCGTTTATTGTTGTGTTGCGCCAATGTATTGGACTACCTATCCGCTTTGAATGTTTCGTTCTTGATTTCTTCTAACGTTCAATTCAACGTTATGGAGAGTCAAGCGGATGAATCTCCGAAAGAAGAACCCACAAAGCCACAGAAACACGTACAATTTGAGCTTAGTAATGTAACTGAGGATGAATCAAAATTTATTGAACCTTATGTACCTTTGGTCGATGGACCTCAAAAAGTTACAAGCAAAGGAGAAAACCGCGAGAAAACTGTAGGACTAGAGGCAGATGAGAAAGCAGTTGGAGTTAGTCCAGACGGTCGGTTCCTAAAATTTGACATTGAAGTTGGTAGAGGTTCGTTCAAAACAGTTTACAAAGGTTTGGATACAGAAACAGGGGTAGCTGTGGCATGGTGCGAACTTCAGGTTAGCAGCTCTTGAAATTTGCTCATTTCACTATTGCTCTGTAGTTAACTTTTCAAGGAAAAGCTAAGAGTGATCATTACTAACTTAATGTTGTACATTTTTCCTTTTTTAAGGATAAATATTCAAAGGCCGAGCGAGCGAGGTTCAAAGAAGAAGCCGAAATGCTGAAGCAATTACAACACCCGAATATCGTGAAATTCCACGACTCGTGGGAAACAAGAATTGCGAACAAAGATAAGAAAAGGGTTATTTTAGTGACGGAGCTGATGACTTCAGGAACACTGAAGACGTAAGTAGCAAGTTTAGGCTAAAAGATCGGTCGCCATTTTCTTGCCACGAATTCACATGAGTTGTGGATCTAAGATTTGCATGAGAAGGAGGCAGGAAATTTAACGATGTGACGAAACTGTCTTGCCATGTCTGTAAATTTTGAATGAATAGACAAACAAAGGCACGTTGTTTTACTTGTACTGACTCAAAGTTAGTTCAAAATTCTAAAATTCTCTTATTTAAGTGAAAGCTATGTAGTTTGGACCGCTTTAATATTTCCTGACTTTGCGCTCTTCGTTGTTGTTTCCGGGGTTGTTCTATGCGTTTGTCACTGTTTCTTGGAAGGATCTACAGTTCTTTCGATCAGTAGTTGCGTTAGTGAATTTTTAATAGTTTCCTTTGCAGCGAATTTTTCTGAAATATGTTTTTCTAGATTAAGTTTTATTGTTTTCTCTTGTGCCAGAAAAAAAAAACTTAGGTGGCAAGCTTCATGGAGCTATTGAGTCCAGCAGCGAAGAATCGTTGTGTTATCTAACAAATAGGATTCACAACATGCTTCTTTCACTGGCAATTTAAGTCTGATATGTTCATTGCAAGGAATATGTTCTTGTAACCCACTTTAGTCCGTAATTTAATGGTGTTGCGGCTCTTCTCTAGTTTGCGTCATCGTTGTGATTCTTGTTTTGTTTTTCCCTTCCACCGAATTGGGTATTTCTTTTAGTGTCAGTGGTACTTACCAAAACACAGCAGGCTTAAGCATTTGTGGCTTCGGAGTTGCTATAAGTTAAATGGTATCTTTGATATTCATTTTATCAGAATAATGCCGTTTTTTAAAGGCATTTGCACATGGCAAATCATCACAAGTTACCCTAGACTAATCGTCTATGGCGCAGCATTTCGGTGGTACCTTCGTACCTCAAAAATACAGGGAATAGAATATTGCACAAAGTATATTGATGCAGTTCAATGTTGTTAGAGTGACTAGAAAAAACTTACTATCATTACACTTATTGATGAAAATTTGTATTAGCCGTTTGTTCTTCTCATCTGTTACAAAATCTAGTTTTATTTTGCCTTGCCAAATCATAAGATACTGGAGAAACAGTTGTTGCAGCTCCCACATTTTTTCCTTTTCTGCTTTCTTACAGTTAATTTAATTTCAGTGGGTCAGTCATGAATTTATTCTTCCATGATATGAATATTTGGGACAGGCAGGGATCATGAGGGCAGGGATGTATACCATTTAATGTAATGCTAAAATTATTTGATACAAATATTAAGTTACTGTGAAAGGTTTATATACTTTTTTGATTGTCCTCAAGAAAGCGTCCACATCTATATTTAGAAATACTTAAATATGCATCTGAGTGGACATGCACATTTGTTATTATTTATGTAGAGATACTCATAACTTATGTGTGCACTTCTTGTCTCTGAAATATATAGTTCTCCAATTTTTAATTATTCGCTTCTGGAAATCAACAGATATCTGAAGCGCTTTAAGGGAGTGAAGGAGAAAATCCTAAAAAGTTGGTGTCGGCAGATTCTCAAAGGCTTACTCTTTCTTCATACAAGGACTCCTCCTATCATTCATCGCGACCTCAAGTGCGACAATATTTTTATCAATGGCACAACTGGCCTGGTAAAAATTGGAGATTTGGGGCTTGCAACTCTAAAGAAATCCTCCTTTGCTAAGAGTGTAATAGGTAAGAGACAGCCTTTGCAGATAATATTATCTGGCAACTCCATCCTAATTTTATAGTGGTCACCTACATGTTAGTATATGGGTAGTTACAGACAAATAATTTACTTTCCATGAGGAATGACCACTGCCAAAATAAAATTTACAGTAACTGGAAACCTTGGAAGATTATAGCAGTATAGAGCAGTTTTCAATTGAGTGTTGTAAAACTAAAATCAAACCAATTACTCACCAATTAGACTACCGGTACTCTACTCAGCCTATCTCAAACCATAGTAAAACCAAAACCAAAACCAAAGTAATTGCCTGATTACTTTGACACTCAATTTAAAACTGCTCTAAGTTACATGTTATGTTATAAATATAAGTTATAAGTATAATTTATTTCTTACTGAAGAAGGGTTAAGCCTGAAACACTTGTGATTTTTCATAAGATGACACTTTTTTACATTTTTCTACATTGTCAGTCTTCTATTTATTATTTGCTTTTGAATTTTAATATCCATCTTAAGTATCATGCATCAACCAGGGAGAACAATTTATTTTTTATTGTTCATCCTAAACATTTATAAGTTATATGTGACACATCACAGTCATTAAATCAGTCACTTTCATCAAACCTAGCTGTTGAACACTAGTGCTATTACGAATACCAAATGATGGTACTGAGGGTGTCTGCTATAACATCTAAAACCTATGGGCTGGGAACCACACTTTTTAGCTTGGTTGGTAAAATCCATCTTTGAGAAATTTTCTTTTGGCCTTGATATGTGCACATTATATATTTAGTTTAACTGAAATTGAAATTGCTCTGTGTCAAAGATTTTTAAGCTGGTTAGTTCAGCCATTTTGGTTTGAAACTACCATCTTACATCTGATCAGGTACTCCTGAGTTTATGGCTCCAGAAATGTATGAAGAGCATTATGATGAGTCTGTTGATGTCTATGCTTTTGGGATGTGCATGCTGGAGATGACTACACTGGAGTATCCCTATATGGAGTGTCAAAACCCTGCCCAGATCTATCGCAGAGTTGTCAGTGTAAGTTAATGGTTCTCCCAGTTCCTGAATGAAAGTAACCAAATTTGCCCTAATTAGAAGCCTTTGCTTTGGGTAAAACATTTTATGCATTGCTTATGGAGCATCTTATTTAAAAGAACTTATGAAAAGAGTATGATTTGCCACCAAATATATGAACTTTTTGAAAGACACGGTTCTTAGTGAACTTAATGAATGGAACAACTTCGAGGATGTATATCAGTCTACGTTTTGTTTCCATGCCATTAACTCATTAAGCTAATTAAACAGAAGAAAAACAAAAAGTGCATATGTCCACATACTATTTTCGGGGTTTTCAGCATCCATCCTATAATGTATTTACAGTGGCCTGGCTGACTACCAAGCATGGAAATTTAAAGTCACCACTTACTTAATCCAATCCAGTCTTTTTGGTGACCCCACTGGTCACAACATTGAGCACAGTAGAGGTTAACCCTGTTATGGACTTCCATATTACATTCCATGAAGAGAGAACTTGTGGAAATACTCCTGTTAGATTTATGCTGCTGGAACCTAGATTAGCTTAACCCTGAGCTGCAGACTTCGCTTCCTTAACTTAAGTTAAATGATAATTTGTGATAAACAGGGTATCAAGCCAGAGTGTTTGGATAAAGTTGGTTCAAAGGAAATTAGACAGATCATTGAAGGCTGCACAAAAGCCAAGATTGATGAGAGGTATTTATCAAGGTTTATATCCTGGCTTACATTTATGTCCAAGGTCATATAATTGTCAAGTGGGGTTCTGACTTACATAAGACTTACATAAAGGTGGCTTGGTTTGAGATGTTCACCTTTGCAATTGAATGCCATCAGTGGTTATTCTCCGCCTGAATTCAGAAACAAGTGTTATCCAAGGAACAGTTTTTCGTGAAGAAAATTTGAACTCTGTAAACTGAACTTGATCCTGTGTTGACAAGTAGCATGGCCCATGAATGGGCAGACACTTTATGTCCGAAGTTTGAAACTCGTGTTGATGATCTTTATTGCTACATTTTGTCTGTTAGCCACTCTATCTAGGAAATTCTAGCTGTGAATTGGGTGCGTGCTCATAAGCGCAGCTAAACATTGTGTTTGCGAAGAGTTTTGAAATATTCCGATGTAAACGTTAAGTCTTTAAAAATCGTTGTACTCATAACTCTGCAACAAAATAAGAGTTGCTCTGGTTAAACAAAAAGACTGTGAAGAGAAGCGATTGTCGCCTAAATGTGTGTGTTACTTTGTTTTCATTAATTTCGTGGGAAGTTCATGGAAGTATTTAAAATTCATAATTAGCGGCGCAATTCTGACTATGTTAAGGGCCAACATGTAACAAATCACAAACAAATTCATCATTTTAGCTGTTTTTAGTTGTTAGCTGTTGTGTGGTGTCTTTCAGTTTCTGAGCACTGAAAATAGCTGATGAAAACAAAAGTACATGATCACACACTTTCAGCAGATTTCACATTTTTCAGATTTCAAGCTTTCAGATTTCACATATGACAATGGAACATTTCTATCAAGCCATAAAAAAATAATACTCTGCTCTTCATAAAAATCTAAACCCTGTTACAAACATGAAACAGAGGTTTTCTGTCACGAAAAACTAATCTCTTGGAAGGTTTCACTGATGAAAGTAATTCAAGATCAGAGGCAGATTTTGGTCACATGCTCAGCAACAAGTTCATGTTTTTCAGTAACTCATAGTTTATTTGTTATGCAGAAATGGTATTTAAGCCCTCTATCTTGTTTTAACCAATTATCTACTGTTTCTCGTGATTGTGGCGACAAAAACTGCGCATAAATCTGCTCATATTGCTAGAAACTCTGAGAGGAAGCGTCTCAAATATTCTGTCGCATACTTCTCAATTTCGGTGTCTGTTTTCAGTTATAACTTTCCTTGAAGGAGTTGAACGGTCTGAGTTTTCACAGATGATTTTGGTTAGTTACACTGGCAGATGGAGAAATGTTTCAATGTGCTTGTCACAAAATACTAAAATGTTCTGCAATACTTCGCCTTGTGACTAAGGAAGCCCAAAGCATTTGAAATCAGCTGGCTTCTAGATTCTAATTAGTGGCCTATCTTTCTGCTCTGTGTTTATTTTGATCTGATATAGTTCTACTGTCAGTTATCAATTCAATGCTGAGTAAGTTTCAAAATTTCACACTACATAGTCGACGGGAAAGAGGTGAAGATCAAAAGCATATTAATTAACAAAAACGTGAACTTGGTATGTTGAGTTGTACAAATTTTGACAGTATGTAAATTCAAGTTGTTTATTTGTTGAAGTACTTATTTTTTCCTTGATGTAGAGGAATATGAGCGAAGATTGAAATCAAGTCACATTTCAAGTGAAGCAAAACTTTCCAATCACATCCATATTCAATTCAGCTCGAAGTGTCCTTTGATTTGTTTTAGAATGTGTACAAAAGAAAACAAATTGGAGGTGACAAAACGAATAACAATTTAGGCGTTTCTATTTATGCTGATGAAAATGCACCAACACATTGCTGAGTTTCAAACATGTTTGATGGTTCGCATATCTCTGAGCTGTACTGTACGGGAAGCATTTGTTTTCTTTCTCACAATGCCTTTTTCTGTAGCCGTTCTATCAATGTCACACAGCTTTAAGTGTGGTACATTCTCCTAAAATTCAGTGTGGCTAATAGTATATTGTTTCTACGTGTTTGAAGAAACAAACATGCGAAGTCAGGCCTGCCATGTCAATATACATTGTACCTTGTAAGGTTTCTGTGTATGCAGCAGCTCTGTACATGTACATCTACCCATAACACCTTTCAGTCCAGCAACATTAACTGAAATAATATCTGTTGGTGACATGTAAATGCACATGGTTGTAAGTTGAGTAATATTTTTCAGATACACTATCAAAGTTATATTGAACCACCCATTCTTTCAAGAAGACTGTGGAGTGAAGGTCAATCTAGTTGAGGCAGAGCCAGGAGTTGACAGTGACACCATAGGGCCTGTTGATACAGTCAAGCTGTTACTTCAACTTGAGGACCCTAAGAAGCGCAAAGATAAACATAAAGAGAATGAGGCAATCCAGTTTGATTTTAACTTGGGCACTGACCAGCCTGAGAAAGTCACGCTAGAACTGGTAAGTAAACCTTGTGAAGCCCAAAAGATTGTAATAATTCATAGTTTTGTTGTACAGCTGAAACAGGTAGGTGTTCACTGTGACATGCATTCCAGGCAAAAGTGGAACTTTGTATTTTATTTTTTGGTATTTAACCCTCTTTCAATCAGCTCTCCACTCAAGTGGAAAAAGAAAACAATTTTCAGTTTGACTGGTATACATGTGTATTCTCCTTTAGTATTATTTTGTCATCACTGACAGTTATTTCAATTCAAAGGTTGTTTTTGCCACTTGAAGATTGCCAAGTGAGTTGACTTTAGAGGTATCAGAAAGCCAAAATGGCTTATTTTTTCAGTGTGTAAATTGCAAAACTACAGCAGACATCTTTCTAAACTAGAATTTAATTTTTAACAAAACTTAACAGTGGAACAGAGAATTAACAGAAGTTGAACAACAGGCTTTGAAAGGAAGGAGGGACTTAATAGTTAGACTCATCCCAAAAGGACTTGAAAGTGGAGTAGAATGTGCTCTGAATGTGCAAAACTTGAAATTTTGCATTGACTCCAGTTAAACAGAGGTACGTGAATGTGAATATGAATATTTGTTCAGCTAGGACTTTCAGTGATGTGTTTTGTCACAATGTTGGTTCTGAGCTGTGATAATAGTTATCAAAAATTTTGACCGTACAGTATTGCTTATCTGTTCAGTGGGTTAAAACAGACGGAAAGCTTGAACGCATAATTAAATAACGTAATGACCTTCAGGGCATTCTAAGGAAGCTATTGTAATGGAAGGCTCAAGCATTAAGCCTAAAGGTATCAGTAACTATCTTTGCAAAGTTTTAAGGCTCTGAAATCTCTAAGATTAGTATCTGTAGATGTTTGAAAGAACAGGGAAAGTGAAGAGCAAACTGTCCTTTACAATTCTTATGGATGGATTTCCATGAAATTATCAGCACCCTGTTACTGAAATGCTAATGGTATTTTGTTTCCTTCATGGGCAGTGGATTATTATTGTTATTTTCCTAATACCAGAAAAGAGTTAAAAAGTAGACATAGAATGTACCGCACAAACATTTTTATTAACTGCGGGCAAGCATGGCTCTTAAATTGGGAAACTTTCACTTTTGCTGTTGAATACTGGCAGAAATAAACATTTTGAGAGCTGTTGTGGATATGATATTACTTTAAAAGACATGTTTGTTCATGCTTGAAAATATTGTCAGCAGTTTGGTGGATTCCAACGGTGGAGAATGTTGGACTCTGGATTTATGCACACTGCTTCTGCCATCCCAAATGAGCCCAGTATAGCGTAGGCTGGCTGTACATCGCTTTACTATGCCTTAAGCCTGTAACAATTATAATATCTTTCTCCATGGCAGAAGATGACCCTTTGTGAAATTGCAGCAACATTTTTCTATTTACGGCAATTCCACAAATACTGCAAAATTTCTTTAGTTCACCTGCAACTTTGTAGTCTGCTCTCCTTTTATCACGGCCACTCCAGACTTGGCAGAGTAGTGATGTCAATGGCTTCTCATTGACCAACCTCCATCAGCTATGATGTTAACTGCTGGTATGTCCTCATCTGTTTCACCTGCAGCCACTCTAAGCTATTTTTCCTCTTTTCCTGCTTAGATCATGTTGACATTGTGGCTTTTTTCCATACAATTCAGATCTGTTGTTTGTTTTTTGAAACAGTTCTTTAGTCTGGTGGTGCAATGTCAAGAACAGAGAGGATCTTGTCCATATTAGTAATATGTCCACCAGTGGAGGCCAATTAAACCCTAGACAGCTGCAAAGTTTATCTTGTATCACACTCAACCTATTAGACCTTCTGATTTGGGTCAAGTTTCCACGTTCCTGAACTGGATAACATCCCTTCCACTCAACTTTGTTTGTCCATGCAAGACTCCCATCACAGGGACAAATTGACTCATGGTCAAGGGTACTTTTGAGCGATTTACCAAGGTGGTATATGTTGAAAATCCTGTTCACTTTTAAATTTGGAAACTGGAAGTGTTTTCTTCTGGTTCACTGAACTAGGCTTGTTAATTTCACTTGAGAACCCTTCACTTTTAGAATTAAATTTTGTTGCACTCATGCGTCTTGGCACTACTTTTTTCACCCTCTGCATTTGGAGTTTTCCAGTCTGGCGATACTTTCCTTTGGGACCTTGTATATGGAATACTCTGGTTTGCATAAATCTAAATGTTTTCATCAGCTCCAGCTTAAAATTCTCATTAGCAAGTAAAGGAAAGGTAATGTATTTTATCACAAGTGAAGATATGAGTTTTTTGGGGTTAGATATCAAAAAGTTCTGCTTTTGTTTTTAACACATAAATATAGGCTTCTGGCATTTACAAAAACAGTTAACCTGGGGATCAATGGCTATTGTATTAATGAAATGCACAACAAGTTTGTGCCAAACAATTTGAATTACTTGGGAGAATATTTTAAGGGCTCTTTGCATGAATATTTCATGTGTTGTTGGTATTTTTGTCGCACTTTGTGCATAGTCTTTACATAAATGGATACTGGTGAGTACATAACCTGTCCAGTCCCCCACCCCACTTATTGATATTATTAGTACATAACCTTATTGGTATTGTTTGTGCAGAGATGTCATGGTTTTTTTTGTATTTCAGTTATGACATAACATAGTTTTTCAGTAAGACAATATAGCAGTGCAGAGTAGCACTGAAATGACCTTTTTTTACTGAAGTGCATAGCATTACTTGTTGTTTCTTGTTTGTAATATGTCAACAAAGCTGAACAGAAAATATGAACCTTACCTAATTAAACTCAGTTAGTTGTCAAGGTGTTGATTTAAGAGAACCACTTAATTTAGAGCAATTCACCAAAATGGAACAAGAAGGTAGTTTTGCACCTACATCTTGAGCAGAGTCACAAAGGCAAAACTGTGATCAGTTGGTACGCATCTGTTTCCTGTACGCTTTCATTCATACCATAGTTGGTTGTAGTCATGGCTTACCAAACAGTCTAGAAAAGGAAGTTTTCCATTGTCTTTGTTTTCTTTGGTAAACTGGATGTGGTCGTTCTGTTCATTAAGGTGTTTGTGAATAGCGCCATTTTTGCCTTTGTGACTCTGCCTAATGCTTAACCTACAGTACAAACTACTTTCAACGACTGATGCTGGAAAGCTAATACAAGTTAACATAGAGCAAACACCTCTTAACAGATGACTTATTCACAACATAGATGAAACTGAAAAATGGACTACTCACAGACCCACTTAATTTGACTAACAATAGACGGATCAAAACTTACCAGAACCCACCAATGACTGCTGATGAAATTTACACGAGTCTTACAGCCAATACCATCATGGCTAAACTGACCAATCACTTTCAACTGACCACACTTACAACACCAACGATTGACAAACACTATTCACTTGACTCTGAAGATGACTTCCGCTCAGAACTACCCTCACCTGGACGATCACACAAGACCAACTACTGATACTCCTGGGTTCAAACCATTTACTATGTATCAATCTCAGCTAATCAGTATTTTGTGTCCAAAATTTGGATGCACCAATTCAAAATTCAAAGTGGTGCAGGTAGGCTCTTCCCCTTTTCTCTCCTTTCAGTTGCCATGCAAAGAGCCTTCTTGCAGGCTAGTCAGGCCCTACAGAGGGGATTTTGACCACAAATTCTTCTTAAAAGTCAAATGCCCCACATATGCCTGGGGTACCCAGCTTGGGCTTAACATTGACATTTCCATAAACACTAAATACTAGTAGGTATCCTGGCTATTGTAGAGAGGTGGCAGTTAATAATGTTTCAACTGTCATTTTTATTGGATGGCTGTCTTGAGTGGCTTTCTCGCTTTTATTTAGTTCATTGAGTACGTAAATGTACAAAATTTGTGGTTCATATGTAAATCAGAACTTGCGGTATGTACTTTTATATTTGTATATTAAAATGATGTGCTTTGCCAGGTTCGACAAGGGTTTATTTATGATGAGGACCAAAAGGCAGTTACAAAGTCAATCAGGGACCGCATTGCTCAAGTAATGCTGAACCGGCGTAATGCCAAACGTGAAGCCTCTGGTGAGGACAAAAAAGAAAAGGAGAAGCAGGATATTGATGAGCAGGTCACTAAAACAGAAGGAGAGGACAGTGATAAAGAACAGCAGTCAGCTGAATTAGATAAGGAGAAAGATGACCAGGAAGAGATGGAGTACAGTGAAGAGCCTGAATCATCAACTGCAATTGCAATAAACATCCAGAACAGTTTCAGTGGTGGAAGGCGCATTATTGATCCTCTGATGCAAAGGTTGGAGGGAATTGCAGAATATGGAGGCAGTCCACATGCCACAATTGATGAGAGTACAGTTCCAGCTCCCCAGGATACTGCTGAAAAGGTTTGGGTTGTTTGAATTTCCTGAATTACCTAAATTATTATTAAGAGTTTCCTGCATTGATCAGGTAAGAGTTTCCTGTGTTGAGTGATTTTAATCTGATACCCAGATTGTTTCTTAATCAGTCTTTGGAAGGAACTAGGACTCATGTTGATGTGACATATAGTAACAAACTGTCGATTGCCGATAAATATGTTTTAAACTAACTTGCTTTCAGAACTTGCAAAATGCAAACCCTGAGTTGAATGCATTTCTGAAAGGCTTTCAGTCTATTTTAGTGGAGCTCCTGCGTGCCAGGGGGGAGTAGAAATACTCCTAGTCGCTTCATGCTACAGAAACCGGGATAAGCTCCGGCCTGATGGGCCACTTGGCTCGCATGCAGACTTTACCTTTTACCTGCGTGCCACAGGTGCATGAGCAGAGCTCCATTGCTTAGCAAAATTTGGTAACCCATTGATGAAAAAATTTTGGTTGCCACGTGATTGTCTGTTCGTACATATGTATGTACATCTGTCTGTACATCCGTTCGCACCCTTCATGTAAATCAATGTGAAATGACGCTTCGCAACAACCTAGTTCCCAAGGCTTTTCCCTTAGAAATTAGAAGGGGTGGGTTTACAGCATACATTTTTGATATTGGACATCCATGTTATGTTCAGTTGACAGCTGTCAAAACAAGATATCCACTGACCATTATCTCATGATAATATTGCAGGTTCATGGTTAGAGCTCATCGGGGTTACATGTTTTTTTTTAAGTTGACCAATGCTCAGGTACAGGTTTTTGATTGGATCGCAGGTTCAAGCCAGGTTAACTTATTGTAATCAGGAGCTCTGCTTTTAGGCTTGGCTAAATCTATATATTAGACCTTTCCTGGGTGCCTGGCTGATTGTGTTGCTGAAAATAAATAACATTGTCAAAGGCCAAACCCTAATCAAAGGGGCTGCTCTTCTTTTGACAAAGGCATTTATGTTAATGAATGAATGAATGAATGACTTTATTAACAAAACTAATTGGGGACACTATTTACACAATAAAATTGATTACTTTTAGTAGTAACTAATAACTTTGTGCTTATTTTACAAACCCTTTCACTCATTGACAGGCAATAGTTCAATACTATGTTAGCAAAATTGTAACATAAACTGCTTCTTGTTCCTTAACAGAAAGTAGACAGTGTAGTAGAGGAAAAGCATCAAGACATGCTACCTGGAACAGAGCCTAGTACAAACATTACAGTATCTCCACAGGTATGTACTCAGAAGTGTCTTTGCTTGTTTTACTTTAGCAATACATGAAAGTATTTGATTCAAGTGAGAGCATATGTTTATTAAGTAGACCTTATTTTGTGAACAAAATAGTACTCAATGGAGAATATTTGCTGATGAATTTCTGGAATGGCATATTTTGAGATGACTGACCAATGACAAAATCAGTGAGCAGAAGTGCTCATGGAATGTTAAGACCATCTAAATTTAGTCCTGAAATGCTGCTGAAATTTTCTTTAATTGATCTCTCTGAAGAAAATACTACAAACCGGAATTTTTGGCTAGATCCCAGTACCTAGTCAGTTGCCGATCGTGTGAACAGCTGAAAAGGATTCACTGATTCTGTAAACATTGTAAAGTGAGCAGAGCATAACTTTATGACCAAAATTTTCTGACTCTCAGAAGTAATGAAATTTCATGAGGCCCAATCTGAAATGATACATCGCCCGGTATTGATGTAATATGAATATTCTTGTCAACAAGTTTTAAATTGTTTACCTTGCATTGTACGTGCCATTTTTCTCAAAACAGTTCTGATGGATAAGCCTGTTTATGGTAACTTTTTTCCTTCCGTAAGTAACGACATCTCCCTGCAAGTAACGACAGGAAAAGGCTGCCAAATCAAAAGTAATGTTGGTAGTTACTTTTCTGAACTTTACACCACTTACATGTGTGATTTAAATTTGCACCCTTTTTAGGAGGTAGAACCTTTGCCTTCATCAGCTCTCACTACCCCTACTGAAACAACATTCAGCACTGCTATCACTGAAACTGCCTCTGTATCCTCGGGTTATGTCTCGAATGCTTCATCCTTGTCATCAGTCTCTTCTGTAGTACCGTCAATAAACGAGGTTACATCCTTGGGATCTGCTGGATCCCCCACTTGTGGAAGCCAGAGCTCTACAACTAATGTCACCTTGGTACCTGCCCCAACAGCATCCTCAGAGAAAAAGGACGGCAAAGGAGCTGTTAAAACAGGAAAGAAGGAACGACTACCCAGAATTCAGTTGAAAAGGATCGAGGGTTCTCCAGAGGGACCAGTGGTTGAGTGTAGTTTTGACACCTACAAGAATAACAGGATAACGTTTAAATTTGGCATTGATGATGATGAGCCAGATGAAGTTTCTGCAAACATGGTAAGTCACTTGATTAAGATTCACAAAGAGTGAATTGAATATGACTGAAGGATTTACTATAGGATTATGGGATTATATTATTGGTCATGCTACAGTTTCCAGCACTTTTCCAACAGCTATACTTTGACGGATGAACACTACCACTGTTTATCATTAAAGGCTAAAGATTAACGACTGTCTGGCACTGACTACCACTGTTTATTATTATTATTATCAAGTGATACTACAATATTGGTGTCACATATATACACATAAACGACAGGTAAAATGTGAATGACATTGTCGAAGACTGTAGTTCAGGCAGTTGAAAGCTTGTAATTTTTAATCCTTTCAGCCAGAGATCGTTTTAATTTTCTACCCAAATATTGTAAGATATGCATTTCAATGACAAGAAGCTGCAAGACATTTTGTGAATCATCCAGCCAGAAGCATTTCCAATATTGGAATGACAGCTCTCCAAATACATCTGATGGCAAAGCCGTGTTTGTTGCCAGACAGTCATTAATCTTTAGCCTTTCATCAAATGCTTTTCTTGTTTTGTATAGTTAATCATGTCTAACTAGAGGATTTACCCTACTAGCACTACTACTAGCAATTATTTGAAAATATTCTCCCAAAAATGCACGAGCCTTTTAGGTGAGTGCAATCTGAAAGATTTTTCAAGTATCTCGAGTACTGTAAATCCTTAATTGCTGGAGCTATCATACGATTACTAACTTGTTGCTTGTATGACTAAAAAAAATTATGAATGTGCATGTGTTCATGCGCATTGCAAGTTAATTTTTATTTGCCCAGCAGTGATTGAGCTTCTTGTTTACTTACATTTTTTTTACTTACTAATAGATGGAAGCAGGCCATTTGCAAGAGTGTAACAAACCGCTGTTTGAAGATCAGCTTCGTCGAATAATAGCTGAAGCCAAGGAAAGAGTACTTAAGGCCAAAAGCCATCCTGGAGCGGAGAGCACAGGTGAAAGAGCAGTGCTGGAAACCCAGATCTCATCAGAAAGCCTTAGTGTAGGGGCCTCATCACAACAGGTAATGTGTACGGGTTTTTTATTGGCTTGATTGTCATAGGCTAAAGTTCAGTGGAATACCAATTTTTTCGAACCTCTAAGGGAAACGAAAATTTGTTCGCAAAATCGAAGAGTTCGAGAAATCGGAGGTAAACTTGCAGTGTTTGACTGAGAAGAGATAACAACTTTTGGTTCAAGTTATGGTGTGTTTCGAAAACGTGAGAGTTTGCGAAATTGTGATTCCACTGTATATACCTTTAGAGGTGTCTCCAGTCCTAAACATTTAACACCCTATGTTTCCTTCAATATTTACTTGATTTCCATAGAGTTTTGTTTTACCTTGTTTTTGGCAATGGCAGTTGTAAGCTATTTTTGGGCCTTGAATGAAAATACACACATAAAACGCTTCAAACTGCTAAGATTATGTCTTGTCAACTTCTGTCCCTTCATATTCTGTAAGGGGTAAAGGCCCAGCTGACTATTAAGGGAACTGCAGGGGGCGAGGACCTGTGTGACTATTGTATCGGTGCTGTAAATTGCACCCTGCACTATCTGAGATTGTCTCACTAGTTTGCCTATAGGACAGTCCATACCCCAGGAGAACAGATGTGGCCTTCAATGAGGTCCAAAAGATACTAATGAATTTTGTCCTGATCGATTGTTAAACACTAGTTCTTCATGTCAACACAAGGGGATTTAAACCCATGACTTGTGCGATACGAGTGCAGTAACTGAACTATGAAGCGGACTGGGAGCTGGTTACTTTGCGAATTCATAATTTACCCGTAAATGGTTAAGAATGCAAGTGAATATGCGAAAGATCATAGATTTGAACTGCGGAGAAAAATATAACGACATGAATGATCGTGTATTTTTCGTGTAAGAAAAGGGACATCAAATCAACCAATGTTGGTATTGGTCCGTTTTCTTTCAAGTGGCACGGTTCCAGAGGTCACTTTGAAAATCAGCACTGACTCAGAGTCCTTTTAATGATCAATTCGCAAATTGTACTCAGTGAATGATCTTAAATAGCGGTATACACTTTTCCCATGTCTGCTTTTTTAGTGAACATAGTCAACATACCCGGGATAGCATCTGATAAAAGAGAACGATTCTAGCCTGCAGTGACGAGTACACTTTGCCATAGATTGTTATCATTGATGACCTTCTATCTATACCCAAATTACTGAGCAGGTGTTACGGATAATGCTTAAAACAACGTGTAAAACGTTTAATGTTTACTGTTTGAACTAAATACTCAGGACTTTCTTTTGATTTTCTAGTCACTGGAGAGCCCTCATCCAAGAGAGATCCCTTTCTTTATGGATAGTCCTGCAGCTTCCAGCAAAGTGGAGGTAGCCTCACCTCAACCCGAAAATGAACTCCCTGTTTCCGAAATATCACAGCCGGATGAAAAGCAGTCAACCTTGACGGTATCTGAACAAAAGGTCGAATCTCCTGAGCAGCCTCCTGATGTAGTATCTCTGGCACAACAGGCATCATTGCCAGCAAAGGCAGAAGAAAAAGCCAAACAGCCAGTTGTGTTGAATCCTGTGCCTCACCAGCAAGTTCAGCAACCTCAAGAAAACAAGCCCGTTTCTACTGCAGAAGGGAACACAAATATGGGTAAAGATTCTGCGAGTGTTGAGGCCGAACTAAAAACTGGTCAGGATCTTGTCCAAGAGATGGGTTTAATGGAGCCACTACCACTGACGCCAAAACCAGTATCTGAAGAAACAAGTTCACAAACTGCTGCTAATTCAGCCACTCAGAGTGACAGAATTGAGACAGCACACTCGCCTGTTAGCATGTTGCAGTCTGTAATACCTCCTCCAGGAGCCACTAAAAAACGCTTTACTGTTAGGAAAGTTGACGATCCTGTTTTAAACGTTGTGCCATCATCAGAAAGCAAATTAGAGAACAATGAACCTGAACCACCGTCATTCGTGAACACAAGTAGCAATACAGACCAAAACTCTGAATGTGAACACATTCCAAGAAAACCTGAATCAGAATCTCAGCAGGAACTATCTGATGACGCGGCGGTATTGCATGCTCATTTGGAAAGAGAAGAACAATTATGTCTCACGCAGCAGGTGGCTGGTGATACTAGCAGTTCGAAACAAAATTGTCATGCCGACAAATCAGACATTGGGCAATCGTCATCTGCTTTGCACGAAGGTGAACAATGGGAAAAAACTTCAAAAGCGGATGTTAATTGCCTACAAATCATACGTACATCGAGCACTTATAGACCACCAACTCCAACATATGCTTTTCGTCCTGTTGACAATTCCAGTTCGGAGGATCAAGCTTTACCGCGGAACACTGTAAAATTTGAATCTCAGATATCAGGAGAGGAACTTAATCCAGGCAAGCCTAAAGTTGAATCTGTTTTATCATCAGACGATGAGCTGCCAGTGAGTGCTCCCGCTGAGAAGGAAGGAGTATCATCCTTTGTGAATGAATTTGTTCAGGGAAGATTCATTGTATCTGCGTCTTCTGACAGGCCTGACACACCGTCTTCCGAGAGTTCAGACCAAGCTAAACATCCGTTACAACCTGTGGAAATAACCCTTCATGATGTAACAACTGCTGCTGGTATGGGATCGAATTCATCATTGACACCCAGCTCGTCAATGGAAAGCCTAAACTCCGTTGGCTCTCAGCCAGGTTTGCAGTATGTACATGCGTTTTCCAGCTCACCTCAGACCATTCTCCCCGAGGGACAAAGTTCAAATAATCTAGTTACAGGGTCTAATAAAGATCAAGTAAGAAAGAACAGTGGGCCAAATGATTTGCTCAATGATATTAGTAGACAGTCACTTGGAAAGCAGGAAGGAGATCAGGTATGAATGCTGTTTTTGTTGTACCTAACCCCTCCGTGCTATCGCTAACAGCATGGCTGCCTTAATCCCCCGGCGAGCTGCATATTTTGTGAACTTTCTATTCCTGCAATCCGACATCCTGAACTGGAGTTCAGCACTACGCTTCCTGAAGCCAGAGATGCAACTTTTTCTGGGGGGCTTCGGAAAAAAGATACATTTATATATTATTTAAAAAAAAAAAAAGAAAGATAAGAAAGGGTTTGCACTTGTGAAATATGAGGCGTGTTTTATACCTGACAGAAGTTAATATTTTCTGTTTCAATTCTCAACAGAAGAAACTAGTTCAGAAAACAAAATCCTTGCAGCAGTCCCAAACAGGCTTCGAACAGATACTGCAGATCTCATTGGATTTATCTTCTGAAGAAGAGGATGAATTGAAGAAACTCCGTGCAAGGTACGGAAGTATCTGTTTAAAAAGACTAAATATAATGGGGTCATTAATACGGCAGAATGCTAAAGATGCCGACCCGCCAAGTTTACACATTTGACATCTACAATGTATGCCCGCGATCTAACTTAAAACTCTTAGCAGTATTCAAAAGTCATCTTAACCAATTTATTTCGACAAGTGGGGAGCACACTTGATCTTAGTATTTTACCTCCTGACTCGATTGTCTTTTTTTTCTTTTGACAGACAACGTAAAGAAAAAGATGAGCTGGAGAAAAAGCACGAAAAGGAATTGTCAACATTCAAGAAGAAAGTTGAAAACAGGAAACTGCGTCAACACAACCAACGGTCACAACAACAGCAACAACAATTAAAAGATGCGTTTCAGGCTCAGATGAAGAAAGAAAAGTTGAAGGAACAACAGCAGGGTATGGTACAACGACACAAGAGCAGCATTGAAGAGCCGGTAGTAGAGCCCACAGACCATTCTAAGATCAATGGATACAGCCCTGAAACGTTGTCAACCAACTTGAGCGTTTCTAAAAAGTCTTTCTCTGGAATCGATAAAGAAATCGAACAGTTAGCTCAATTTGAAAGCAAGACGAAGAAGAAGCCCCCGTCATCTGCAGTACCAGGACAAGTGTCGGCTGGAAAAATGGAGCCAAAGTTAAGTCTTAATCAGATTAAGGTGAACCAGCTTCAACGGGAACGTGTGGTACCTACTGAAGTGCCTCCAGGACAAACTGTTACAACCCCTGGGCCCACAAGAAGTGGGTCCCAGGTGGCGTCTCAAACAACGGTCTCCCAGCAACCTCTAGGCTCTTTTTCTGGACCAAGAAATACCAGTTATTCTAATTTACAGGGGCCCCAGGGTGTCCAGGTGCCTGCGACTAGTTATAGCGGTGCAGTCGTCAATGGACCATGGCCCAGTGGCCCTGATAACGTACAATGGGCTCCAAGCATGGAAGATCCTCAGTGGCATCCTGTTGCAGAGCCCCAGCCGCCATGGCCGGCGGGGACGGAGGGCACTGCCTGGCCAGTAACAGTTAATTCTGGGTCAAACTCTAGTGGACAGTATGTTGTGAGAATGTCACAGCCGTTTGTTCCTGCTGCAAATGTGGCAGGTCAGCCTTATGTGGTGCAAACTGTGCCACATCAGCAAATGCCCCATCGGTAGTATTTGGGTATTTCAGATTATTTTGTTCGTGTTGAATTAAGATGAAAAAAAGCAAGAAGTGCTCTTGAATTTTATATTAAGAGAGAAATTGATTACAAGCCCATGCCACCATGGTTTTGCATGCTTTTACCGTACGGTAAAGAAATAATACGACCCACTGGGCTAACTCGGAAAGAAACGGGCAAATAAAACATGGCTTGTAAGCCTTAAGCCGATCGGCATGCAAAACTAGGCAGTAAATCAAGAGTGCTTCATATTCGCACACAACTAGACAATTGAAAAGGAAATGTAATTTATATGTTGCACAAACTTGTAATGTACTGAAGCTTGGTATATTTTTGTTAGTTCTCAAGGCATCAGAGGGCCTACCCACTGGGGTCGGCAATAGCCATATTATTTTTACTTTACCTATACAGAAATAAGATGACATTAGAATTAAAAAAAAAAAAATACTGGATAAAGCATATTTGTAAGCATTGGTACATTGATTGTGGAGCGGATGTATCATTTGAAAGAACATTTTGCAAAGAATATTTTGAAGTAATTTCGGTTTTTTTTTGTTCTTTAAAGAATTTGTATTGAAGCGTTGTGTACTAATTCTGTGTTTGAGGTGACTTGGCGAATGTTTTTCCTTTATCAAGTATACTGACAAAATGGTATCTGTCTTTGCAGTTACTTCTGAACATAAACTTAGCCATGTGAGCTCAGCAATAGGAAAAGTAACGGAAAGCAGTTTTGTTTTATGCCCGCAGTTCTTCCTTAGAAAGGGCACTTTTGAAAACCCTAACGGACCCCGTTATGCAGAAGTTCTTAAATGAATATATCCAACCTATCTTATAGCCAAGCAATATCTAGAACATGAACATTTCTATTGTACTACCAGAAGGCTTTGTATAATTGCTGTGGCAACTGTTTCTGTAGGCTTCAGTGATGCACTGTATCACGAAAAAAGGAAAAGTAAAATGCTACATTGTAATTATCAGTAGCCCCCTTGAAAACTTAAGTTTCTAGATTGGAGGAAAAGAGGTGTTCATTACATTTGCTGATATAGCGAAGGCCTTGAAATCATTGTACGTGTGCTTTAGGTAGAGAATAAGTCGTTCATATGTTCACTCTGGGTTCTTTTTGGCGCATACCAGAATTTTGTAGTCTTTCCAGGGACGATTTTGACTCGGCTTCGTCTTTCATTTGAATAAAATTGAATCATTCTTCCATAAGCGTATGCTGTTTTGTTGTTAGAAGTTAAGGCCAAAGTAGTACGTGCGACATATTCTTCCACTTGTAATGCAGCAGTTTAAGAGCCACTGCCCACAAATATGGACCAAACACCGGCACAAGTCGAAAAATCGATTTTGCTCATTTTTTACCCATAGATTGGCCCTAGCCAGAGAATAAACGGACCATAGTTAGTTTCTGCTAATACAGCTTTTTTTGGAAGAAATTTGGGAAAAACGATTTCGCCCCGATTAAGCTCAAAATCTACTTCCAGTTATGCTGAATTTTCTGAAAATTTAATTGCTTCGCGCGTCGCACAACAGCTACTTGAGAATCTTTCAATGGTTATTATATTCAGCTCAGGTCTTCATGGTATGACTGAGTGAGAAATAAAATAAATCGAGGTTTCGTTTGAGCCCAAAACGAGATCGAACAGAAACGCAAAATATTACAATGTGTTGCAAACGAATTATAGCACTAAAATATCACCATATTTTTCTATGGGCTATAACTTTAAATGCCACAAAAACACTTTCTACGGGTTAACTATACACCCACCTGTTTGAAAATCAAAAAACATCTCAGGGCAAATGGTTTTAAGTCACCCGCCTTGGCCTGTGCCTTTCATAAATTTTCCCCTGAACCGTCGTGGGAATGTAAACAATTGCGTGACGCGGGCGGTCACCCTGAATATACAATTCGTTTCCAACAAACTGCAGATAGCTATCTTTGAACATTTGGATGAAAAAAAAAAAAAAAAAAAAAAAAATAATGGACAACTTTTAAATTTAATAATTTAAAAAGCCCAGCTTTAGAAATTTCGTTAATTAAAAACGCCAATTAAGAGCGATTCACTTGGAGCTCGGGTGTAACCGCTATGTCATTTTAAGCTGTTCTTTCTTTGATCATTTTAATTACAAGAACGAGTTCTAGAAAGAAAATCGTTCAAATTTCATTTGTCAAGCGTAATAACAAGTTGATGTTGTTGGTTTGTAGCCTTACGTGATCTGAAGGAACACTACAGTGATTAAATTTGCATTTGTTGATTTCGACGGATCGATTCTCGGTTAAGATGATTTCCGCAGAACATTCGAGCAATAATGGCAGAAATTAAGTTACCAAAAAACCCAATAGCATGGTTATATTTTGAACACAGTAAAGAAGAACTTATTGAGACTAAAGCTCTCAAGCTGACCCCGCGAGAGAAAATTGAACTTGAAGTTATCCATCAGAATTTCAGTTAAAACAGACGCTTCGCTGTAGTTAAAAACACAATAACACACGCTTTAAGCATTCTTACGAGGTTTGCATGACTTTAACTTTCTCGAGAATGCTTGAGAATTTAATCGCGGGGTCAGTTAGAGAAATAAAACTAGAGTGAGTTGTTTTAAATAGTATTCCAAAAGTTACCCTGCTACGAGTAGGGTTTTCGTAAATAATTTTTGTACGTATTGCTCGAACTTTGAGCGGAATCCGTCTTAAACGTCTTTATTTGTGCCAGGCAGCTTGTCGACATTTGGTGCCTTTTCTCCTTCTAAAAGGTCGGAAAAAGCAAACTAAACAAATCCTAAAAGTTTAAATCATAAATAAGAGACATCAACAGTGCCAGTGTCTCGGTAAGCTATTAATTTGAACAATTACTGTGCTGGACGGATTGCTTTCCAGGTTACGCATATGCTGTACATATAGTTTATTTGTGTGCGAATGTTTCTTCTCAAACAACTGAACTGCTCAATAATATTATCTTGACAGATTTTTTTTTCTTCAGTCTTAAAACTTCGGGTTTGGGTTAGGCTAAACCCTAAACTGTTTTGGCGGCCAACCCATTTTGGGCCGTCGATAAAATCAGGAATATGGAACATGGAACATGGAACATGGAACA
>Ga0126339_10000273_pt1 | contig 25588 bp, 17 predicted proteins | sample OrbTmetagenome_2_FD_92532 | JGI IMG/M metagenome (GOLD analysis project Ga0126339, IMG submission 92532) | Coral microbial communities from Petempiche,Puerto Morelos, Mexico - Orbicella T R C metagenome | ecosystem: Host-associated > Invertebrates > Cnidaria > Coral | place: Petempiche,Puerto...
CTGTGGGCGAGAAACACGCGAAAGGAGGGACTAAGCCAGGAGGTTTGACCTTTCACGGCCGAGTGACATGTCGGGGGAAATTTTCAATCACATTACACGTATCCAATAGGATTCCTTGTATTCGTTCAGCGAAACTGCTAAAGAAGTTTTGAAAAAAGACGGCAAAGGAGGCCCCTCCTTTGGTGTGCTTCTCGCTCCCAGGAGTTCGCGTGGCCATTTTATCTCGTGGTTTTCTTTCGTGTCACGCACGACAGACTAAGTGAAAGAGGAGGGACTACTCGCGGTCTAATGATTTTAGGATACCGGGAGATTCGTAGGTAAAATAAATAATCATTTTTTTTTTTAATCGACGTTGTCCTTGGCGTCAGGTCTTAGTTTCTTAAACTCCCCAACATTTTCATCTTCACACAAGATAAAACTTGGTACAACTCCGACTCTATCTACGAGTCACATCGTTCACCAAACAAACCAAAGGACAGGAAAACGTGTTGTCGACCTTAACGAAGTATTAACAGCTCAGCAGTTCACGACTTTAATTGAGAAATCTACTACAGTCGCTTATTACTTAAAAATATTTCAATTAATTACCCGGCGCAAACTTCAGAAAGTAACGACCCTCCTTACTTTCGGAACTAGCAGCCTTTGCAATCGGGGCTCGTTACTTTCGGGGGGGAGGGGGGAGGTCGTTACTATCGGGGAGCAAAAAAAAAAAAGGTTATGTAAATTTAGTACGACTGAACTCTTTTTTACGGAATAAAAGAAGGAAATGTTAAGAACAGTTCTTTAAACATCAACTTAAATTCTCGTTCCAGTTGAAATCTATGTTGCTGTGACATAGGTGGGGTGTTCGTGCATGTCTGAGGGATGTCTATACCGTGTTGTCAGTGGTCGGCAGGAAAGCTAGTCAGATACCGTAAACTTTCTTTACTTCATGACGCACTGCTATATGTTAGTCTGCTGTAACAATATCTCAGTGCGATGATAGAGTTTTCAATTTAAATTTGAACGATAGAGAATTTTCAATTTTCATTTCAAGAATGTTTCTGTTAGTACGTTCCTGGTACTTGATGAAAATTCTATGGGTTTTGTGTTACCGACTCGGTGGAACATGAACTGACAAAGCACGAATTGACATTTCGTGGCGCCTCGTGACATAAGCGATACCTTCCCTTGCTGTAGAGTACTTTAAATCAAGTGACCGTACGTAACTTTTTACCTGACTATTGATTGGAAAAATATGTATACTACTGAACTTTCGGTGGGGGCAGGGGCGGGCTCGCTACTTTCAGGGGGTCGCCACTTTCGAGATTTATTAGGGGCCATAACTTTTTTGACGTTACTTTCGGAGGAGGGGACGGGGGTCGTTACTTTCGCAAGTTTACCGTGGGACATTTAGCTGTTCATTAAAATATTGTTAAATTAATATTAGATATTGTTATATTGGCATTCACTACACAGCTAATTGTCCCAATTCTTTTGAATATTTTTCAGTACAAATGAAAGTTACGTAATACTATCGTACGGAATAAATTATGAACCAAGGCTATTGTAACTGTCCCAGGCAACTACAAGGCTATTTTGTATTACGATCCAACCTCCGTGGTAAGGTCTTGAGAGACAACAGAGAACTTCATCTCCCCTAGAACTAAAACTGCTATGGGCCAGTCCACATTCATGTACGCTGCTGCCAAGGAATGGAATGACCTCCAAAACGACCATCGCAACTGCAGTAGTTTGAAAATTTTTAAAACTAAACTTTTTAAATTTGTTAGTGATTTAGACAAGACTGATCATAAATTTAGTGTTTAGATGATTATTATTTTTTTTTTTTAGTATCGTTTGATTGATTGTTGTTTTTTACCATGTAATTTATAGAAACTGATCATCGGTTTATACCAGCGTCTTCCTCCCGGACTTCGCTGATCGGTCTTTCAGTTTTAAATAAAGCTTTTATTGTCATTATTATTATTATTATTATTATTATTATTATTATTATTATTATTATATTTCCATGAAAAGTAGCTGTTAATCAGGAACTTAGCAAACATTCCACTGCAATCAAAGCGGCTACGAATCTCCAGGGAGTTTAAAACGCGCTTAGAGGAAGAGTTTTTAGGGGTGTGCTTCATAACGAACATATATAAATAGGACTTGCTGTGGGAACTTTGATCGACCAGCTAAGAGCAACATAGCCCGGGACATAGTTTGTTCAGGAGTTTGGTTAGTTTCGGGGGCAGCCCCAAAAAGACATCGGAAAATTGTTCGAGTCACTATGCCTTGAAGAGAGTCGGGGGGTGGGGTGGGGGAGGGCTTGGACATAGGTTGCGATCGTAGTCAGACTACACAGTCCATGGACCCTCCCTTCTCCGAGCCATATACGGTGTTGAAAGTGAAACCCAGGTGGAACAAGGGAGAGTCCAGGATAACTTGTATGCACATGGCGAATATACCATTAGCTTATATAATCTTTATTTACCAGCGGTAAAAAATAATTCGTCAGCCAGAAATACCTGTAAAATACATAATATCTAATGCCTAATCTCTAACGTAACTAAAAACTTGAAATTAAAAGCTGCTTTCCACGAATACCGTGCCTTATTGTTCTCCTTTGAGCAGGAATTAAAATTACCCTAGGAACTCAACTTACCCTAAGTCACAAGGAAGGCTGTTCCAAAGAATGGCGCCACTATAGCTAAAGCTAATTTTGCAACAGTTTGTGTGCGGCATGGAAGATTGAGTTTATTCTCAGAGTCCGTTAGGTTATGTGCGGTTTCTCTACTTTCGAATTCAAAACTGAAATAGTCTGGAGCCACCAGTCCAAACACTTGTAAACCATCGTAGCTCTTTGAATTTGCTGCTGGCATGCTAGATTTTTTTCCACCCCGACATTTGAAGAGGTGACCCGGCAGCATCTATCGGTGGCATCTACGTCATAGTTTGAGTAGGTCAAAACACGGGCTGCTCTGTTTTGTAGTTCTTTGATAGTAGCAAAGTGATGCTTTCGGTCCACACTACGCCGAAGTAACTTGAAAACACAGCAATAACCGGTCATTTCGGTTTTGCGGTTGACAAAAACTATGGCATGGGAAATCACATTATTTAATATCGTAGTGTCATCGTTTTCGAAAAACTCCGTTTTCAAGATGTTCTCCGTCCAAAAAACGCAAACCCAGCGCTTTCTTCCAGTTCGAATAGCTTTTTCGAAAAGCTCCGTCTTCGTGACGGATTAGTGTGGACCTTAGGCCTAATCGTAGCAATAAAGCTGCGTATTCAAATCCCTCCGGCGTAGTGCATACGGCGTAGTGTATGCGGGGCCTTAAGAGTTGTGGTCGTTTCGGCGGAAAGCCAGCTCGCCAGAGGCCTTTTCACCCAGACTGGATCAAAGAACGAGATACAAACATGTTTTGTGCAATTTTGTTTCAGAATGTCTACAATGTTGTCTTTTTCGCTCGTTTAGTTTAAGGTCGTTAAAAGACAGAATTGAACAAACGACCGGTTACCCAGTAAGCTCGGGTGTCATCCATAGGGAAACATGCATTGTTCTCAATGGAGCCCCCCAGATATTCCATTCATGGATAGTAACTATGGTATGATAGCTAATATTGATAAAAACTAGGAATACCTGAAAGTCCGCAAAACTTAAAAAAAAATTTAACTATTAGTGGCAAAAAACATTAAACCGCGAGCAATACCAGTTACGTTTTTCTCAGAGGGTGTAGTTCACGCGTGAAATGTTACCCTTGGAGCAATCACTGGTATAAACTATAGGGAACAAGGAAAGGTAAGTAGAAGTGAGAAATTGTTGGTTTTGAATAACAGGACCTGAAAACGTCGGTTGACGATTATATTGTCAGGATCCTAGCGCTCCCCTCCCTCTCCCACACATGTTTTTGACCAGGTTTTGACACAGATCGGATTATTACTATACCCTTCCCTCTCGTATCTCTTATAAAGTTTCGGACAGTAGGTTGCGACATTTCATTTTCATGCGGAGATCGGACGACCAAGAACGCGCAAGAAAAAACTGCGCGCCCCTGTGTTACATGCATGTTGGACACCCTCTTATATATCTATGGCGCGGAGACTGGGATCTGGTTTATGGAATAAGACGGAATATTGACATGTGTTTACACGCAGTGTGTACTAGCAGAAGGCTGGGTTGGGATCTCGGTGTCGATCTCGGTTGTTTTTGCAGCAGTTCGTCGCTCAGGTGAGTTGAAATTCCTTCATTCTATTTCTTATTGGAGTCGTAAATTATAAAAGGTGCCTTACCACAACAGCAAGGCAGCTTCAGCGTTTCTATTTCATCAAGTCTGATGAAAAGTCTCAGACGTCTAGCGAAAGCTACATCTGTGCACGCTGCTGTACAGCTGGGCAAACGAAACCTGTCGAAACATTCCGTATATTTCGTCGCAGTGACTTAAGCGCCAAAGTAGTGCATGATGTGACGAGTTTACCGTTATTTTTGCTAAACTTGTAAATGAAGAATGACTATTTTACTTGGAGGGTCGACTTTCGCAGACCGCTTGTGACCAGAATTCGTTCACAGCTTGACTGCACCAAGTCTTGCGTTGACGACTTTAGACATAGTTAGTAGAGGAGACTACTGCTCTAGGTTAAGCTCAGTTTTTCGTCGGGGCTAGTCCTTTGATGCTCTGTCCCGTGTGCAGTCTGCAAACGCCACACGTTGCATGTATTTGATGCGTTTGGGTTTCGTTTTTGGTTTAGGGTTGCTTTAGGGTTGGCAAACAATCATTTATCGCGCTGCACGCTTGTGTTATATTTTGAAAGCTCTCGGGCTAGCGTGCAGAATACCGGGCCACGTGTCCACATCGTCTTCATCAAGTGTGGTGCGGCTGTAAACTCTAATAATCAAAGCAAAAACTGACCTGATTTGTCATTTCCATGACTGAGTTTCCTTTGGACAAGCCTGATAAACAAAGAAGGAAAAAGTGGGAGATTCCTATTTTACCTTGGTAGGAAATAATTTTTGCTGTTCCAAGCACTTCTTGCCAAGTGATTTTAAACGGAGTATGCTCATTGAAACCAGGAGCCATACCCTCAGTTTTCCCTTGGACAAAAGTTGAGAACAATCTCTGTGTAGAGCGAAAAGATGTGTGGCATCTGAGTCTGGCAAAGAAGAAGTGAATACCGATCAGCTTCAATCAACTTAAGAATTAATCACTTTTCATGCCTCTAAGGTAAACAAAAGACGTTTCCCAAAAGCAATGTTGAATGTGGAAGGACAATAGTGACTTCAATACAGCCATTGATGAATTTTGAATCTTTTTTACTTGCTTAATATTTGAACAAGATCTGGCTAGTAGGTTGAATATTTCAGGGCAAGGAGTGTCAGATAAATTATTGCACGGGCCAATTTCCTGTGTTTGATGTTGGGGAGCCTGCCAATTAATTATTTACCTGAAGTTTTTTAAACTGCATTTGAAAACATAAGGTGCAGAATAGACTGCAGAGTGATAAAATGTCAGACACCCAAGACCTGGAGAAGCAGAGTGAATTTTACTCTGAATAAAAGTCTCACAACACATTTAAAGGCCTTGTAGGAATTTTCCCTGATGTCATGGATTTGATAAACAGCATTCACTGGCAAGCAAGAAGGTTATAATCATCCCTCCTATGCGACCAAGTGAATCAGAAAAAACAATTTTACTAATTTTCTACGGAAGACTGTTTTTCAACCATGAACCAGAATTGCGAATGTAAGAATACAAGTCAAAATAGCTATTAGGAGAATAAATTGATGGCATATATTTGATGATTTAATTCCACTAAGTTTATGTAGAGTTGTTAATCAACCCTATGCACTGAGTGATTTGCTTGTAAACTGGTAGAAAAAAAAAGTTATCTAATAACTCCTGACTGACACCTAATGTTTAATTTGTCATTTGGTAGTGAATGTAAACAGAGTACATGATATTGTTCATCAGTAGTAATTAAATATTTGGTGATTTTCACCATACTGAAATTGTGCATTATGTGGCTTCATGTTCTATTTTCTCCCACAGGGTGTAACATAGAAAGACACATGGTAGAGCTGGTGTATAATTTGCCAATAACATAAAAGTACAATTGAATTTGACCTCTTTGAGAATTTCCTACATTGTATGATCTTTTAGATTCCCGATTGTTTTGAACTATTTTGAAATAGACGTAACTAGAACTAGACGTAGCTGAATTCTCTCATATTAGATGTCGGACAAATGAATTGGAACTTTGATATACATTATTTATTTTGGCTTTAGCAATAATCATATCTTGTAAGGCCATCTCTAAGCATTAGGTGAGCCAATTCATATATAATATATTTATCATAAATTGTTCAATATTCTTTTATGTCCAAGGCAATTTGCTCATTAAAAATTCTCAGTTACTTCTAATTTATAGCCAGGACATTCCAAAGTCTGTTCACAACAAAGAGGAGTTGTTGTACATTGTACATCATAAACTGAAGTACATATGACTCTTGTTTCCTTTTAAACCAGTGTCAAACATTTTACATATTGATTTTATAAGGGAATCTTTCAGGGTCTCACCATCCATAACAATGACATTGTTAGCTTCAATGATTTCATGAAGATTGCTGTTACTTGGGTCCGTAACCAGCCCACCTGGGGAGGCCCCCCAAATTTTCCTTTTCTTTTGAACAACAACAAAAAAACATTTTGTTACTTGCACCTTTGTATATTCCTGTTGATACATCAGTGTACTTGATCATTACTAGTTGCTAATTTTCTAGGGCATCTTTCATGGCATGCGACTGATAGTCTTTGTTACACTACAGTACACTTCTTTCAATTGATAATTTTGTTGGTGATTTCACTGATGTATCAGCTTTGTGATTGCATCCTACCCTGTAACGCACTGATGCTGTCACTGTACTGAACCATTGCTTATACCATTCTTGGCAAGAAGATTGTAGTCTTGTTTGAGACTCTAACTTAGCATCTTTTGAACTGAAAGATTTCTCTTTATTCTCTCACACCAATTGTGAATTTCACAAAGAGAGATTGGATGTTCTCCAACATGAGAAGACAGAAGTTGTCAGTGAAAACTGAATCAGCTGTGGGAAATTTGTTGAAGTGCTGTGTTGCAATATTCCGGATATTAAATTTACTTCTGTATGTTCTTTCCAGCTTGAGCTTCAACAACTTTGCTACTTTAAGCTACTTCAGCTTTGGTAAAGCTATTCTCCGGGTCAGGGTCGTAGATTTTTAAACTTTTCATTTCATTCAGATTCTTTTCCTAAACCGACCGTGAGTAAGGTTCTTTTAGGCAATAAAATGGTGAGAACAGGTTGTTTCTGCGCATATTAGAGAACAAGACATTCGAAGGATGGCAAGGATACCTTCCAAAAGTTCTTTTGTTTTGCCCCTTTGATTTATACAGTGACTTTTAACCTTAATTTCATTTGGCCGAGTGTCAATTTTTTAATCTGTTCTTCGTTCACACCAACACCGGGAATATCCTCAGAAGAGAGATTGACTTTTCATCTTCGCCATGTTTGCCATGTTGTTTTGAATATTAACTGTGAATGCTATTAAGCCTTGTTTCGGTGCAACGTCTGTTCTCTGGAATCGGTGTAATTTTTTTTTTTGGTTTAGTAACATAGGGTTGCAAAATGCATCTGAAGTAGGTAGGAGTCTAACTGACACATAACCAACCAAGAAAACGGAGTACCACCCTATATTTATAAAAGTGTCATTTTGTCAAGCAAGAAATGGGCAGTCTTAAACAGACTACTGACACTGTTGTGTTCATATCAAGGCTTATGTGTTAATAGGGATGCCTGTTTTTCTCTTTTCTTTGGGACAAGTGTTGCAGTGCCAGTCCTCCTCCTCAGGTTCATCTGCTAGTTGTGTGCAATCCCTATCAGTATCAGAGAGAAATTAAGTTTGTTAACTTAATATGTTTTTAATGATGAATTTGTGAATGGTGAATAATAAGGATGGTGATTACTGTAACAAAAAAATGTTATATATTTCCTAACTCGAAATAAACACAATAAAGGACTGACAAGAATAAATTAAGAGTATAATGAATATCATACCACTGTTAAATGAAAAGAAATACACGTGATTGCCAACAAGTCACCCTTGCAAGGACGCGAGGATGACGAGGTGGCAGCATTATGACGCCAATGCACGAGTTAATTTTGGTACAGGCAGAAGAAATCTCGAATGAAAAAGTAAGCATTAAGGTAATGTAAGAGTGACATCATCGGTGATTGTTTTCGAGTTAGCCAATGGCATCGTGGTATTTTTATCTAAACCAATCACATCAGGAGGATCATGACTGGTGCAAAATGTGGTTGACAAGCCTACGCGACTCCTATGGTTATTTGTACATTTGGTGTTCTCTGTTTGGTCTCTCAACCTTTTTGTTGCTTCATTTGTGTTTATGAAGGGCACTTCATGTTGTTTTATAAGGAGGAATTTTAAGTAGCGTTGAGCCATTAAACTGTTCTATAGCAGATTTTTAGAGGTCATAGGTCTGCATGGTTTCCACTGTCAATCGGCATCTTGCTTCGCCGAGTTTGACACCTCTGTAATTTGCCATGTGTTTATGCATTGTTTAGGCTCATTTCTATTGCAAGACCTGTTTTAAATCTCCAAGCATTTGCTTTTGAGGGACAAAATATGAAATTTACCGTGAACATGCTGTTTACATTCTATATTGTGATGCCGGCCCGGCTGTTTGATTAGAACCATTTACAAGTACAGTATGTTGATTCTTATCACAGATATCATATTTGTTATCGTACATTTTTCTTCAGAGACGCCGTAGCTTCACTATGGGAAAGCTATACGTTTGTCTACAGACATTCTTATATGTTTCTTGCATCTATCTGATTGAGCTTATGCCGCTTGATGTATAAGTTTATTCCTCCTTTTGTTCGTTGTGACACCACATGATTCAAATGTAGGTGTTTACGCGCAAGTCTGTTGACCGTTTTGAGTGTTGCATGTGCCATTGGTTGGCTTAGTTCCAGGCTTAATTCAGGCAAGACCATGGTTTCGATCCTCCATGTGGATCTCACCAGTTGCCGGTATTTCTAAAATACTCTGAATGAATTTTCATTCGGCAGACAACTGTCACAGTTTTTACTTGTTGGCACTCTACCAGAAGGTATTACTAGAACATATGATGTTAAATTAAAAATAAGTTACAAAGTACATGTATGGCCATAATATGCTCAATATTTCTTGGTGATAATGCTGATCATTTTCAATAATTTTAATTTGCCCCTTACAATCCAAACCAGTTTAAACAACCATCACACTGAATCATGTTGATGTAATCTCTCGATTTTTGGCAGGCATGGGAAAACCAATGATAAGGATCCACAGTTCCCTTCTCTTCTATTTTTTCTTCATTAAATATAATGAAAGATTTTGTAGTTCTCAATTTTAAATTGGGAAGCAGCCATGTGGCAATGCTGAATTTCTTCAATTGCGGTAGTTAGTTTTCCTTTGGTTAGTTCAATTGTTCTGTCATATGTTTGGTGCCTGATAAATTTGAGGAAGTTGAGAAGGCAGGTGTCTACACGCTTGTTGAACTTTCCCATTAAATAGTTGTGCTTGAATCTGCAGTGAAAAGCTTCGACATACATGTTTGTATTAATAACTAGTCCACTTCTCTAACAGAAAGCCCTCTCTTGTGCCCTTGGTACCCATTCTGATGAAAAGTACTTCTGGAGTGATGTAGTTTACTCATCAGCTTGAGGATGGCTGGGCATTTTGTCAAGTAGGTCACTAAAGGTTGCTTCACCAGTCTCCTCTAAAACTGTTTGCAGCATTTTGTATACCTCAGCTCCAACCATTGCATCATTCACTTTTTCTCTGATGCTCTCCCTCCAAGCCTTGTGAATGTCAACATGCCATCTGCACAGCAACTTCCTAGGATGGTGCTCCAAGACCCCCACCCAAGCATTGCAGTATTGGTTTACTCTGTCACTTGGCTATGATTCCACCACTATTTTTCTTGATCATGTTAAAGAACAGTGTGATGATTCCTCATGATTAGACAAGCACCATGCAACTGGAAAACCAGAGCCAAACTCATCAATAACCATTAGAGTTGTTAGATGGAAGGCATGCCCTGTCGTTTCACGTGTTGAGGCGACACGGACTCCCTTGGGACCAAAACTTGGTAGCGTTATTTTCAGAACTGGACTTTGTTCAACAATCATGAAATCTTGTTGTAATGGCTAGTCATAAATTTCTTCTCCTTGCATCTTGTAAAAGAGTACTGGGTTTGTCTCAGGTGAGCTCTCCCATTCTTCAATCCATGCCAGGACACTTTGTTGGTTGTTGGGGTGGCGCTGTATGTCCTTCAGACCATAGGCTTGTTGGATGTTGTTGATTTCCTTTTTGTCCAGATGTGGTGTCTGAAGATTGTCAGGCATGGATTGGCAAATGTCATCAAGGATCTTGTCTGCTGGCACTCCTTGTTTAGTTTTGCTGGCAATCTCTTGGCGTCCCTGTTTGGACAGTGGTATGTGTTTCAATTCCATTTCATGGCCATGGTGAGTGTCACATGCCTCCACATGGACCTTACCATCCCTGATTGTGTTGACTTTTAAATCAGCTGTGCACTTCATGTTAATTTTGCAAGTTCCTACAAGGGAAATAAATTTAAAGGAACATTTTGACACAATACATTTACAGATACATATATATATATATTGTCATGTACATTACAGTTTCAGCTACTATTTATTGATATATTACAATTTAAAGTGGTACTTCCAGTAATGGTATGCCAAGGCCAGGTATAATATGCTATTGAGGTTTTGATAACCAGAATAATGAAGTACAAGAACTTTCAAGAAAATGATGGTAACAGATTTTCACTGATTACTGTGACTCCAAACAAGTGAACAATTTCCATATAATTACTACAATTATGATGTATGGCATGTTTACTTGTTAACAGTGCTAGCACCAGTGCATTTAAAGTTACTTTTAATAACTATATTGACTTTTGATGAGACAAATTTTTCCTGAAGGTCTGTACATGCTGGATCTGTCACAGTGGAAGTAATCCTTGTCAGTAATTTTGACACCAGTTGTCTTTACAAAATTACAGCATTTCAAATCTTCAACAGTGGATTTCCATTCTTCAAATTCTGGGAAAAAATAGTGGGAAAATTGTGGACTTGATAACCTTACTTTTTTCTAACATTGTTTTAATTTATTCAGTAAGTCATATAGATATTAAACAATGAATTTATACTGTTTAATTGTAAAGTTGTTAAAAATGGAATTTATCTTGTGTGAGCCATTTCAGTTGGCCTAAACAACCCAACAGCCACTATTATCATAGTGCTGTGGTTAATTAAGGTATGTTTTAATTAAGGTATGTTTTTAGCTTTACTATAATGCTCAAAGACTGCAATGTTTTACTACTTATTAATTTTAAAGAAAACATTCATGCCCTCTTGTAGTATTTTTCTTTCTTGTTGGTCATCAGCACGAACACAAGCTGGACTCGGTTGGCATATCTGGGGATCTGACCAAAGTGTTCACTGTTAGGAGCTTCTTGAAGGGGTGACGAAGAAGCTTGAACAGTCTGTTCATGTACCAGGATTTTGCACAGGCCAGGGTATTCAGTTGCTCCTGTTGGCAAAGATCAGAAGCCATCTCTGCTTCACTGCTAGGTCGGCTTGGAAGAAACTGGGAGGGAGACATTCCTGAACCAGTTTGTCTAAATCCTTTGGGTACTTTTGTCAGGTGCACAGGTTTAGGGAGGGCTGGACATGGAGCTTTGGTCAGTTCATCTAACATGACTTAGAAAAACAAGAAGAACAATCTGCCCTATTTAAAAGTGTCTCTGTGCAAAATTCATTCACTTTTTGCTGAATGGAATTAGGTATTATCAAGGGAGACCTTATATAGGGGAGGGTCTCAATGGGATTTTAACAATAAGCCGTAAAATGGCAAAAAATTTTACCAGGGAAAAATATTAACCCAGGGTTCAATATCTGATAAGCTGTATTTGTAGCCACCAGGCTAGCGATTTCTGAAATTAACTACCCTTATACACAACTTTGTAGCCCAAGTAGTTTCCCTCTCAGGCTCTACTTTAACCTCCCTCACTTTGCCCCTTACAACATACATGAAAAGAAAGACCCTTAGGGTTTAATTTCAAAACAGTTGCATGTCTTGCATTTAATTTGTATTGCTTTCTGATCTAGCATGGGCCTTAATTGTTTCTAGCTTAAAGTTTGTGCTTCCAACCAAAAATGAACCTAAACAATCATACCTTCTGCAAATGTGGCAGAACATCTTACCCTTGCTGTTCATAACATGATACTGGAGCTATTAGCCATAAAGGTGACTACCAACTTAGCATTGATACCATTATATTCTACTCAAGAGAATTTTGACCGAGTAGAAGTCTCACAACCACTTGTATTCTTTAACTATAGTTGGCTGTGGTATCTGCCCCAACTCCACTTTTTGGTTGTGGGTTTTTTTTATATCTATGCTATTGGATCAGAAAAGTTAAGTATGATATAATGCATAGTTCTGATTAGTTGATGCAAATGAGCTTTAACCCTTTCCAAGGCAGGGAGACTCTAATTAAGTGTTAATTGTTGTGTGACTGGTGACTTCCTCAGTTTGTTTTGACTTTTTTTAATTTTGACTTTGTTAACATTGCATGTTAGGATAATTGAGTAAACAGTAGTTAATGCAACTACATGCACAATCAAACATATCGACTCAATGACTCCAACTTCGCAGAGGTTGAATAAGGAAGGTCTTAGACATAGTTTGTTCTTTAAGTGTTGCAACTGCAGCAAAAACAACTATTGTTATGTGTATGTTCAGACAGTATACTACTGAAATTTTTCCAAAACCAATCTTCCCAAATGGTATGGTCTTGTAAAGGTAATCTTTGAAAACTTTGTTTTCCTTGTGTACACCTGGTCTAGAAAAGGTGAGTAGGGAGGTATTGGCTTATGCCAGAACCTTGTTTGCACTGTTTGCACTGTTTGCAAAACAGTTTTCATGCGTGACAGTTGTTGGCTCAGTAGGGAGTGATGGGTAAGACTCCCTGTCCTGTGTTGTCATCTGTTGAGTGAAAAAAGCACAAATTCTGTGGTAGAATGCCGGATGCATTTGTACTTTGCAAAACATTTGTTTGTGAAATGTTTTTGATTTTTCTTCTTCATCTTTGATCTTAATGTGATTCTGTACACACACAATGACTTGGGAGAGAGCTGGATGTCCCTGAATAGATCATGTCTTCCAGCACCTGTTACAGTAGAGAAAGGGGTGAAACATCCACATTACTTTTGTTCCATTGTAAGTAAAATCTATAGGTATGTGTCTATGCAAACATAAGCCGTATGTTAAGCACAGGAAAAGAACAGATCATCTCACAAAACCAAATAGTACTTCTAATGGAACTTACAGGCCTAGCAGTTGTACAGGTAGTTGCCATAATGACTTCATCATAAATACATCCCTGGATCTAGTAGCAAGAAATCCCTGGTACATCATAGACAGGGGATTGCCTTGTTAACTGTCAATTGCTGCACCCTTCATCTGAGGGTCCCTAGGCAATAGTTGTTCCATGAGTGAAGCCCTCACAAGATTGATGTTTGGGTTTACAAAATACAACATTGAAGAGATGACAAACAACTTTTAACTATGTAGAAGATGTGGAGCCCATCAGGAAAGAATGCTCAAGATTGAAATATCGGCACTGGACTTGTTGCCTCTTGTAATATTTTGGAAGGTTTATCATTTGAGAAACCCATTAAGACGTTTTTCGTTTTTTTTCGTGGTACATTTTTATTGACATAATCCTATACATAAAAAATCAGACAAAAAAAGTCTGAGAGAGTTCCTTCCTCATGTTCCAGTTCAGTTTCTGTCGCCATTTTAAGTGCAGTTTCTTTTACACATTTTCTAGGTCTTCTAACTCATTTATTTTGATTGCTCTACCCTCTGGTTATGCCTTTATGTAGAGTTTATCATCTAATGTCTGGACACTTTGTAATGCTCCATCTCCCCTCATTTTGTTCGCCTTGTTCATTATTTTCTCTCTGTAAGACGTGAGGTTTTTGTATCAGACAAATTTTTGATCAAACCTCTGCTAACACTGCAGTTGCTACAGTAATGAGATATTCTTCTTTGGCTAAGAATGACTTTATTTTTAGTGTGATTGTTTTACTTGCTGAGAACAGCTGTTGACTTGTGGTAAATGTTGATGGCATTGAATGCCACTGTAAGTAACATTGATGCAGAATCTATTGTAAGAGAATGTTCTGCAGGTTTCACTTGGCCATTTTTGAGAATAGAAAAATTAGTAAAAAGCTCAACTTTACAAACACTCTAAAGAACTTTAAAATAATATATAATCAAGCCAATCATGTCTTTAATAATTTAAAGCTAACTTTAATGTTTAAATAGATCTTTCATTGAGCCACAAAATATACTTATTGGCTGCTGAAAGGGACAATATTGGGTTAAATAATGCCTTTAAAGGTTGTGGATTGTTAAAAGTTTTATCTAGAGCATAAATTATAGTGCTATGGAATTTCATTTGCAAGGAACAAACTGATACACTGATTACCTTTTCATTCCTCACCTTCATCCATGGTGTCACAGTGGCAGAGTTTGCCTTTAAGCACAAATCATGGGTTTAAATGCTTAAAACTTGCATAGGACACACAAACAAAGGGCATCTCGTTTCCTCAGGGCACAAGGAATTAACTTCAACTCAAATGAAATAAAATAGCATAACATATAAAAGAAAAAATGTTACAATATTTTACAAATACATTCTTCCCTAAAGGCCTTTACTTTAATTTAAGAAAAAGAAAGTGAGTGATTGAAGTCATCTGTTCATAAACTTCAATAAACATATGAAGGATTTAACTTGGTGGCCACATAAGATCACTACAAGACTTCCGCTCTGTCCATCGTGTGATTCTGCTGTTTAGGGGTTATGACGTAAAAGCCTTTGGATGAAAAAGGGCACCCAGAAAGACGTGCAAGACATCCTTTTTCATGCCTTTTACATAAAGACCCGTTACAAGCAAACAAAAAGGCAAATTCCAGGTGGGATAAAACATTGCTTGAGTGTTTTTCTGGTTTAAACAGGAACTGTTCAGCAGAAAGGAACACATTTTTTTCAGACAGTCAATATATGAGCACGCAATAGACCGTTTTGGTATTCTCGGTATTGGACTGGAACTAGCTTGCAACTGAGGCTAATGCAAGGAATCTATTCAAATGCAAATGACAATAATCTCTTTTTAATGATATTCCTCCGAATGGGCCTCCATTACAAGCTAGTTCCAATCCAATACTGAGAATTGAAGGATAGAGCGAGCGAGCTTCGACTAGAAAAACAGATAAAAATACTTGTGAAGAAGAGCCGAGCGATATGAAAAATACAGGACAGAATATAAAGACTTACAAATGTTTCCTGACTGTAGTGATGACGGTGAAGCTAGGTAGAATAGATTCCACAACAATATTAACTTGAAGCTAGAGAAAACGTTGAAAAGATTGGCGCGCTAGGAAACCGTGGCGTCTAAATAGTCCTAATTTGTATACATAAATGGCAAACTAAAATAAAAATTCCCATGTGGAATCCTACAGATATCCTAAGCTGCTATGCAAGATGGATCGGCAACGCTGTCCAGAAATACAGCTAAGGCCAGTTGCGAGGCTTTTAAGTTGGTTAAAGCCAACCTAGAGATTTCCTATGACGAGGAAATTCAAGAGGAAGATATCCTGAATACGAGGGCAAGCCCCCCACGAAGAAGCGGGAAGAAGCTAATGTACAGTGGGCCAAAAGGGTCAATTACAAATCAGTTTATCAAAACACAAAACAATTTCTCTAGACACAAATCAATTTACAAAAACACAAATCAATTTTCCAAAAACACGAATTAGTAATGTGACCTTACACAGGAAAATGAACATTACACCTTGTCCATTAAACGGATAAAAGCGTTTATCATCTGTTTGGTATCTGTTTAAATGTTTCATGAAAACTGTTTCAAGCATTAGGCCAAGCGTTTAACGTTATGATCAAACCATTCGAACGGCTTTTGCAACCATTCATAAATTTTCTGGATCCATTAAAACGGGAAGAGGTATCCATTAAGAACATCTAAGCAGCCGTTTAAACGGCAAAAGTGATCTGTTAGAGAAATCTAAGGATCCATTAAAATGTCAAAAGCAATCGGTTAAAAAATCCAAGCATCCGTTTAAATGGCAAAAGAAATCCATAAAGAAATCTTTGAATTCGTTTTAATGGGAGGCCTTTTCCGTATCCGTTTAGAAAGTCTTGGAACCATTATAAAAACGTTTTAAGGAACATTTTAAGCTTACTGTTAAAATGACCAAAGACAGTGTTAACCAGAAGCTACAGAGTTCGGAAAACAGACAGAGCAGAACAGTATCAAACAATCTGTTGAACCAAACAGAAAGCCGTGGTATGCTTCTAAATAAATCAAGTTGGCATCTCGTTCGTGAACGCTCAATTTACAACTGTCTTTTGTCTTATGTTTTGTTGCAGGTTAAAGTTAGCTTGCCCAGTACATATTTTTATTTCCTTCTTTTATCAAAATAAAAACATCGAAATGAAAAACGGTGGTCGAATGAGAACAAGAACAGCTGTGTTTGGGTCACGTGAATTCATGTAAAACTACGGTATGTGATGTGCCACTTTGTTTACAGTGTTAGAATTATATTGTAACAAACATACCTTTCCGGTTATCAATCCCCTGCATTCTATTTTGTGTTAAATTGCACTGAGGGTCGTGGACAGTATATTTCTAACTTCATGTCAATAGTAGGTTTCACTGTAGCCAGCGCTATCTTGTAAGAAGGGCTAGATTGCTCAGAGACACTGGGGTGAGTAGGGCAAGATGGCATGTATTTCACTGTCTAGTGTCAACTGTGTTTTGATTTTTCCTAGGTTACAACTGGTTTTGTCTTGTATTGCCTAAATGGGTGGCCACGATCGTTGCTGTGTTCCTGGTTGTGACAATGAGAAGAGACATCTGACTAAATTGTGCAAAAGAAGTCATGTTAAAGAATTAATATTAGAGCTCACATCTGATACTTATGCAATGTACAAACAACAGACATACCACACACAAAATGTAGCTTTCATTTGATTATTTTACAGCGAGTATTGTTTCATGCCAAATTTTATTCAAAACAAACCAGGGCATAAAAACTCCAACATGTGTATGAATACAGTTCTGGACTATTTGTCACATCATATACATGTGCAGTCTGTGTTAAAAGTCTTCATCAGATAGTTCATTGTCTTCAAGACACACAGAAGCCATGTCCAATAAACAACTTGGGGATACAAAAGAACCTTCAACTTGCTCCTCTGAAGTTATTTCTGCATACTCCCAATGCCACCAAACATTGCACTCTTCACAGCATACAGATTGCGTGCCTGGTTTATCTACTTCATCACCCTCGAGTACAATATTGTTGCATTTCGGGCAACAACACAATTATCTTTTTTCCAAAAGAACCGGCAACACACAACTTCTGAAAAAGAGAGTTGCAGTTGAATGCAGCTTGTTCCAGTGCTCAGCTGAAAATTCAGTCTCCTCAATGAGTAAATCTTTTTTTTGTCCAAACAACAAAATATGTTTTCCTGGCTTGTGTTATGGCCACGAGCATTGTTACTTGAGAGTAGTGCTTGTGGGACGTTTTCAACCTGACAGAACTATCTCTCATTTCTAGGAATTCTGTTTTGCTGTTGTTTTCAGTAATCTTTTGCTCTCTTATACTGTAAGGACATTTTGCTTCTATGGCACTCAGACTGCAACATCTACAACTGAATAAGCCATCAGGGGAGGCTGCCAAGAAGGGTTCATCTCACTTTACAAGGAGTCCAGAAGCTTTCAGGCAACCTAGTGCACAGTCACGATGTGGAGTCATTACAGGCATGGACTGTTTTATTGCATCTGCCTTGTGTTCTTTTCCCCACTTTATAGCATCCACACCACCAATGTCAATTCCATGTATTATTTTGTTGACAAGAGGGGTGTACTTAGGTGCGTTGCCTTTTCTTCTGTTGTTTATTATTGACTCTGTCTTTGTCATTACCTCATGAGCCATGGATGCTGTGATTCGGTCCAGCCGCTGCTGCTTCCAATTGTCACTGCAACCTTGACCTCTTGTTTCTTCTTCTATTTTTTTTTGTGCTACATTTATTTGTATGTATTCAATAAATTCTTGGGAGAACTTCTGCGGGCCTCTCACCATTGTTGTTCGGAGAGAGGAAATCAATAGCTGCATCTTTCAAAGTAGGCAGCAGCTCTGCAGTGTCAGATGCATCTAATGAGTACAGAACACAAGCATTTGAATTGCTAGCCTTGATGTTCTGATACAAATAAGATACTTGGTCATTGCTTACCAGTCTGTGTTTGGGGTGCCTAGGATCAAACTCTCTTTTGCTTCTAGAATTAACAGGCATTCTAGTCTTATCTACCCGTTGTCTACTGTCATTGCTGATAAATAGGTCACATATCTTTCTGGGCTCTACTTGCTTGTGTGTTCCTTTGTTCCAGCCTTCATGCAGAGAAGTACATGCAGGATTTGAATATCCTTTTTTGTGTGCAAAATTTATCTTACATAAAACAGTAAGAATGTGATTGCAGCACAGGCTTGTTCCAGCTACACATGTACACCAAGTGGTCAAAATGGAATTATTATCAAACAAAATCCAACTTTACAACCTGATTTTGAAAACCTCTAAGCCCTAAATAATCCTGAAGAGAGCTTAAAGTCATATGAAGAAAGTCCCCGAACTGATATTTTTTGTCTTCCCATCAAAATTCAATCAAACAGAAAGAACATTCAAACAAAACGACTTAAAGTTGGCATATGTTACGAAGCTTTGCCCTACTCGCCCCAAAACACAAACCGGTAATTGAAAGACTGAGCACTTGCTCTGTGATTATCAGAGAAAGCCGGGAAGGGACTCATTCCCAGGATTTTCCGCGTCCAACATGGCAACTTCTATTATGCTGTAGATGTTTTCACAAAAATGTTCTGCCACAACTGTGGATCTGAATCATTACAGGAATATTTTGTATTACTCTCAATGTGGACATTGCCACGCCATCTTTTTGATTACTGTTGTCCTTCAAAAATGTAACGGAAAAGGAAGCAATAGAGGCTTAGTTAAACAGTGGATTCAGTTACATACTATTCTTTGCTTTCTTGAGAGGTATCATGACATGTCAATGTTGTTGTCATTGTTGTGGAGTAAAATGCCCAATTCTGAGAGTTCCCATTACGTGGTCGTAGTCTATATAATACTCGCGGAACGCGAACGTCAGGAGGATGTAGTTAGTAAGGAAGGTTTTTGGTTTTGTACGTGTCCGAGTTACCTTGTTGTTTGAGGTCAGGCTCAGCATGTGATTGCACTCACAACTAATGTAGTCCAGTTTTGGGATGCCTCTATGCAACTCTGTTTCTTCACAAATTTGAGTGTACCTGACTTTCTGAAGGCATTACATTTGTTTGATTTGAGAGCAGCATCTTGCAAAACTTCAGAGTCTGATATAACCAAGGTTGAAGGTTTCAGACAGTGTTTTTTTTCTTTTTTAATAAATAACATTTACATACATCGAAGTACAACACTTACATGGACGTACAGTACATTACATTACAACAGACTAATATATATATATGGCATCCTTGTCTCGGAGAGGCGATGGTCAGCGCATCAGTGTCTACAGGCTCTTGAGTGACTCAAAAGCCCGATTCTTGAGTGGCAGTCTTTGTTGCAGCTGGTACAGATGTAGTTGGTGGCCTCACAAACTGATACTTGTTGTTCCTTTCTCGCTGCCCGCTTGATTGTTGCCTCGGCCCTGGCCTTCGTCTCGGCCCTGAGTGCCCCCTCCTTCACACCATGACACCAGGTGGTGTGGTCTTGCGCGAGGACCTCCCGGGTATTGAATACAGAACTACTTAACATACATGTATTCAGTAAGCTATGAAGATAAAAAAGTCATTACTACGACTCTCAGCTAAATTATTAATCTATTCTCGTGCATGCATGGCTTCCTTGAAAACGCAGATATTGAAATTGTTTTAATTATATTTTAATTTATTAATTAATTTATTTTTTGAGGTTTAAGATTCAAAAGGTACTAAAGAAGATAGAGAACTAGGAAATCTTTCTATTTTTGGGAGTACTTCCTTTGTTTTGTAGGACCATATGTAATATCTGGCAGCAAGGAAGTAAAAGTATTGCTCTGTGTTGGATAGGGTGTCTGACCTCAGGCCAATTATCAGGAGTAAAAATGCTGGATTTTAGTTTTATTTGGTTTTCGGCCAACCATTTCATAAAGCCCTGCCAAAAACAAGACGTCTCGCTACACAACCAAAATAAATGAAAAAGGGATTCCTTCTTGGTTCTACAAAAGGTACAAATATCATTTTCTCTAATTCCTATCTTTTTAAGAAAATCATTTGTCGCCAAATGCCTGTGAAGTAGTTTAAAACTGAAAAATATTAATTTGGTAGCTTTAGTGCTGCCGAAAGGGAGTTTGTAAACCATCCCCCTATCAATTGTTTTGGAGCACTGAAGGTTGCAGTCGACACAACACTTCTCATGGCTTTTCCTAGGGCTGCTCTGTTTAGCGCTGACTAGCTTTTCCTATGCTAATCTATTGGATTTAGGAGCGTTTATGAAGTTTTCTGCAAAAGTGCTGAAATTTCTGTGTTTTTCATTTTGGTTTTCTGTTACATTCTTTAACAATTTTATGCACGATACCACACCGTTGTAAACAAGAAAATTTGTTTTGACGTTGAAGCGCTCCTTGAATTCATTGAAAGATAGCAAGTTATCTGTGTCTTTCATTAAATGCCTGACGTTTTGTATTCCTTTGGAAGACCATCATTTGTAGTAGATAGGTTTATTTCCAATTGTCACAAGTGAATTTTACCAAAGAGGTAAAGGCCCTGTTCGCACTAAGTCGAAAATTTGAGTTTAGTGTTTGCAAAAAAATTGAAAATTTTGTAATCACCAATTTTTTGTTTTTGTAATCCTGTTCACACATGAAGATGCAAAATTTTTTTAGTGATGGATGTCAGTTAGTAATTTGATCAATTTACCCTCAAGATGTCATGACATGTCTTAAAGGGGAAGGTTTCATTCTTGGCATTTTTTCTCTTTGTTCCCTTTTTTGTGTTTTCTGTGCTTCCAGTAGCTGCAGCAGTCGTCTGATCTTTAGTGGATGTTATGGATGTGGATGCTGTGTTCAGCGGATGTGGATGCATTGTGAATCCGTTCGGGTTTGCTGCGATGGAAACTGTAAGAAGTACTGCTGTTGCGTAGCGATTTGGGAATCGTAATAACTTTGATTACCTTGATCTTGATCTTGGTAGCATTGCAAGCCATAATAATTGAAGTACCATGGATCGATGTTGCTTCTGTGCAGATCCATCTAGCTCAATTAAAATGGCGGGAAGTCATACGGTCACGTTCGCTTCGTAATCCATATGTTGCGAAATTTGATGACCAAATGACGGATGGATGTCAAGGAACAAAGGATTTTCTCGCCTGACAAAATTTTTACAGCCTCCAAAGCTAGTTGACGGAATCTTTGAAGTTTCGTTGCGCTTGCAAAAATTTTGGTGGGTTCAAATAATCTTTCACACTAGAAATGGCTGCGTGTTGACAGATTTTTTGGCAAATCAAACAAAATTTTGCATAGTGCAAACAGCCCCAAAGAGAGCAAATTTTCAGTGGAAGTTATGTTATCGTCATAACTGATTTCTGACCAGATTTTTAGAATTTCTGTTGTAAAGGCGTCTGATATATGTCTAAACTTTGCCAGATCATTTTGGTTGAGGTTACCCTTAAAGATAACAATGCCACCGAAATCGTGTAATTCAGAATCGAAGAATAATTTCCATTTACCATGATTATCAGTCTAAATATTTTTTGACCAATGTTGATATGAGCGCTTTATTAAAAGATTTAATGTTGATCATCCTTAAACCTCCATTTTTATAATGACTGATCATTACACGTCACTAAATTTTGTCCCCTCTTCCACTCCAGAGAAAGCTGTAGAACATGTTGTTCATCTCGTCTCAGTCTGATTTGTTGGCAACGGTCACAGAATGTAAACAAGCTGAGAGGCGATTAAACTTTTTACTACAGTGATTTCCCCCAACAGGTGCAGACGACAATATTCCCAGCAGCTTAAGCAATTTCTAACCTTAAGTAATTTTCCATTGTAGTTTGCTTTCATGCTGACCGTGGGATTGCATGAAATCCAGACACCTAAGGCCTTGTCTTTGTTTTGTCGTACTTTGTTGGCTAATATTTCTGCGCAAAGGATGAAAATATAAGGCAAGTGGGGACAACCTTGCCTGACTCCTCTTCCAGGGCTGAAGTAGTTGCTTGCCCATCCGTTATTAAAGATGCAGCTTTCTATGTTATGGTAGCACAATTTGATCCAACTTATTAACGACGATCTGAAATTGAAAGAAGCTATCATTTTCCATATAAAAGACCACTCAACTGTGTCAAATGCTTTTTCGAAATCTAGAAACATTAACAGTCTGGAAATATTATGAGCAGCAGTGTGGTTTATTAAGCCATTGATTAATCTTATGTTTTCACCAATAAATCTTCCTTTGAGAAAACTGGTTTGGTTACTATTAGTTTTGGAAGTACATTTTGGAGTTTGTAATGGCCTTAGCTGCTTTCTTATAGTCGGAGTTCAATAGAATAATTGGTCGCCAGTTTTTAACAAAGTAAGGTTCTATATCTTTTTAGGGTAAAAGTTCAATTATCCCACGTCTTTGACTTATTGAGAATTTTCCTTCAGTATAAGCATAGTAAATTGTGTTAAAAGGCAGTCCAAGATTTCATTTCAGAAAACTTTATAAAATTCAATGGGCAAACCTTCCGAGCCTGGCATTTTTCTGGGTTTCATACTCTTTAGAGCTTGTAAGCACTTTGCTTTGGTTAACATGCCCTGCATGTTTCTTTTTCCTCAAGGTTCAATGATTTTAAAGCGATGCTTCCAAAAAATAGGTCGTTAATTCGTGAATCATTGCAGTCTGTTTTGGAACTATAGATATTTCTGTAAAAGGTTTTGCAATCATATCAAGTTTCTTTGTCTGAGCTGGCAAATTCGTTGTCACCTAGTTTAAGTTGACTGATTAGGCCATTTTTGAAGTGCCCTTTTTCAAGGTTTAGGAAATACTTTGAATCGTCACCATCCAATGATCTCTTTCAAAGCCCGCCGAGATGTCCGTGTGTGTGACATTACCCATTAGACTCTGACTCACTAAGAAAAAATCCAATCAACAATGGATTTCAGGTTTCCTTCTACACCACGTGTATCTCAGGATGTCAGGGTCAAATACCCTCCATGCATCAACTAAGACGAATTTTGTAGTGTGCTCATTGATTGCATTAACTGCTTTTATGTGGGTTTTGGCAAGACCACCTTTCTTGTCCTTTTCTAGATTAAGTACTAAATTGAAATTGCCACCCAAAATTATATTGTCACATCGAAAAACTTGCAAGTGGCTAAAGAAACTCTTAAAGACTGGGTCGTCATCATTTGGTGCGTAGATTGTGGCCAGAGTCAAATGCGTGGTTTTTTAGTAAGTTCTTCAAGTTTGTGGTCTCTCTCTTTAATTAAACTCTTCACTTTGCTTGTAGTGTTATCTTCTTAATTAAACGCAGCCGGACTGGTACATTTTTGTCGTGAATCCTCATTTGGCTGATCTCAGTTCAGCAATGCTATGACACTGAAAGCATGTTGCAGAAATTTGGGTGAAATTTCACTTTCATCTGGCTCACCTGACTCACATTCTGTCTGTGTTGAAATACTTGTTGATTCAGGGCGATGATAGACAGCAATGAATTGTAAAATAGAGAAGAATGATTGAAAACTCCCAAAAAGGTATTCACCTTACCCTAAATCCTTTGTGATCAGGGTATTCTTGAAGGTTTTTGTCCACCATTTCCTGCATGGCCATTTTCAGGCAGTATGGATAGACATCACCCTTCTCCGACTTTGTTACCAAACTGGTGTATAAATCAAAGCGATGCAGTATAAGATATCCAACAACAAACACCTAGAGTCACAAACAAGTAGAAAGAATTCTTTCAAAGTAATATCAAGCTTCAAAAAGGTAAATAGAGGGATTCATGCTGACGTCATTCTTTGAATGTTTGCTCATTTGCATATGGCTTTGCGTATAGAAGTAAACATGTTAGATATGAATTTATTGATGTCTCTTATATGTGTCACGTGATACAGGCCAGTCAAGCAGCCACCTGCTGTGCAAGACTCACATGTACTTGAGTAAAGATATCTCCATTTTGGCTACAGATAATCATGTATTTTATTTTTGATTTTGTTGTCATGAATATGGACTGTTGATGGTAATAAGTGATGGAATTTCCCAAAAGTTAAATTTGCAGAAAGTAGTGGCAGCATGAAGTTACAAGACGAAAATTATGCAAAATTTGAATTTGTCAAACCAAATAATTTCTTCATTAGGAGTCCTAGAGCAAAATACTTCCCTTATTTCCATCAGCACATAGAGAATTATCTTGAAGATTTCAGCTCTATAGCTTAAATCTTTCTTGAGATTTCTTTACTCAAAGGCTGAAAACCAACATATCTAGAAAAGTGGCTTTAAAAACTGAGAACAGAAAGAATTAGCTGTTTCATTCAGTGTGACTCAAGCTTGCCAAACATCAGTTATTACAATTCCTTATGTTTTGGGAAGCAAATTAAAAGCCCCCAGGTTCATAACTGGCACCCTCTAACTCCCGAAGAGCTTTTTCCCGCCTTGTACAAACAAGCTGTAGGCCCTGGCGACGCTTTTTCTCCTTTGCTGTTACTTGGCTATATGCTTTACTTACTCTCTTTCTGTCCCTGATGTCAATTGAGCTACTTGTATGGGAGCCATGTGAAACAGAGAGTCTTTCCATGATTTTCTTTCTGATTTCTGCTCCTTTGTGAAAATGGTAAATGGCAGATGCAGCTGCACAACATACCACCTTAGCCCCATGGTGCTTGTGTTTAGGGCACCTAATCCAAACCAATGAGTTGATGCACTCATTTGGATTTTGGGTTGTTTCTCTTATAGATCTTTCCAGAAGCTTGGACTCACTCAGGGTAATGAAAGTTGGCTTTAAAACTTCCAGAAATATTTCTGGCAAACAGTCATCCTGTTTGTATGTTTTTGTATCAGTTGCCTGGTCTTGCTGCCACCTGCACCATGAGTGTTCTCCTGGTGGACAAAAGCGATGTTTTGTAGGATCATTTGAATTTACACTATGGTGTAGTATTGCAATAACATATTTTTTCTATTGCATAAACAACAACATTGACTTCAACATTGACAAAGTTTAAGTTTGCGTATTTTTTGAACAAGGACTCCAAAGCATAAACACTTGCCTTTGTTTTGTATGATAGCTGAAGGTAATATTTTCAGAAAATTAAGGCAGCTCCAAATGAAAACGTATCATTTTTTGAGCAGAATCATATCATTGAGTGGAGATATGGAGTCAAATC
>Ga0126339_10000274_pt1 | contig 25584 bp, 16 predicted proteins | sample OrbTmetagenome_2_FD_92532 | JGI IMG/M metagenome (GOLD analysis project Ga0126339, IMG submission 92532) | Coral microbial communities from Petempiche,Puerto Morelos, Mexico - Orbicella T R C metagenome | ecosystem: Host-associated > Invertebrates > Cnidaria > Coral | place: Petempiche,Puerto...
ATCCAATCTGATTGGTGTGACATACATACATCTCTCACTCACTCACTCACTCACCCATTGACCCGTAACATACTCGACGCGCCGACTAAGAGGTATTTTTTTGTAAAAAAAATAACTCAAAAATCCCAAACCGGCAACATACACGTCACTCTTTATTTTTCGATTACCAAAGTCCTTCTGTTTATACATACCTTGTGTTTCTCACATACCATTTACCTTTGCAACAAGAAATTTGATTGGCTGTTCATAGTAGATCCAACCTGATTGGTGTGACATACATACATTTCTCACTCACTCACTCACTCACTCACTCACTCACCCATTGACCCGTCCATAACATACCCGACGCGCCGACTAAGAGGTATTTTTTTTACAAAAAAATAACTCAATGATTACCTAGCTTTTACCTAGCATGTGTTCGACTCAGGGGAGAACACTCGGTGACGCCTGGCACTTTTTTGTGTTTGGATCATCGACCAAAAAGTGACGTCACATCCGGTAAAAAAGCGCACTGAGCGGCAAAATCAAATTTGAATGCGACACAATCGTTCTCTCATAAGTAAAATGGCAATATTTCGTAATCGGCGGGATATTTCTATCGTTTTATTTGGCCATGATGTACAAAATTTTGTCGTCTTCCTCTTCATATCGTTTGTTTGAGGAACAGAACGATTATTTATTCAAAAATACGCTGTTTTGAAGGCGTGTGTTTTTACGAAGTGTCGTCGTTTCTTCTTCGCTGAATTCCACAGGAGTCATCGTTTGCGTGGAAATAATGAATTCTAGGTAAGTTGCACTCAATTCAGATATCCTATTCTCTTAGGTAGGCATTACACTAGGAGAAAAGCGCAACGTCAGTTTGACGTGGGAGAACCTATTTAACAGAAGCCCATTTTTTCAAATTTACCCTTGACAAACACTTGAGAGTAATGTAGGTGTTAATCGTATCACACTGTAAGCCGGAATAGACCCACACACATAACGCGGCGGAATGTTCTTGCCGATCAACACTAACGCAAATTCATGTTCTTGCTTGTGACTCAAACTGGTGTTATAAATTCTGTTGCGTTTGGTTAAGAACCTTGAACAAGTTATCTCAACTGGGCTCAGCACGAAACGCGGTGTTTGTTTCTTAAAATTTCAGCAAATTTTTTGGAAGCATTTGCCAGTTTCACTGTATAAAAGTAAACTCGGCATAATTTGTATCACAGCTGTAGAAGCTGTACGCGAAAAGAACCCGTATGTTTCTACCGCAAAAACGAGGCCCTAACTCCCCGTCGATCTTTGGCAAAATGATACAAGTTTTCTGGCAAAAATATAAGCTTACTTGGGCGCCGCCGCCCAAAATAAAAAGTATTATTAATGCTATTAAAAATAAATTGATTAGTAAGTAAGTTTTCAAAAAAACTTTCAGTGTTCAGGGCTTTTGGCAGAGAATAGTTTTTCATTCAAACGTTTTCACCCGACTGAAAATATTTTTCAACCACCCATGTGGAAAAAATAATGCACTCACCAGCTCTAAAAGTTTCAAAATTGAGGAGGATAAGCCATATTGTTTTGTATTCTAATAGTTTTTAATTTTACGCGCTTCAAAACGATTTTTTTTAGAGTTAGGCAAGACGTTCTTTAACGTTCGAGGAGTCGAACTCAAGGATTTTGGAAGATACCCAGCGCATAGCTCAGGAAATAGCAAGCACGTACACGAACATGAAAGTGATCAAAACTAAGAAGATTACAAGCAATTCATACGGGTTTATTACATTCAAACATGCAAGTGAATGACTTCCAGTTGGGCTCATCAGATTTATTAATGAATTTGAAAACCTGTGCAAGTGGGGAAATGCCCCTGATAAACAAAATTTGAGAGTTACTTGCCCAAACGGCAAGCTGGAATTCAGACATTTTTCGAGCCCTGATTACTCGTCTCCGTTAAAATGCAGGAGAGACTAAGCCTAGACCGCGCACCATGCGCGCATGATAAGCGTAAACGCGATCCGCGCGTTCGATTCGCGTACTTCCGCGAATCAGAAATTCTTGAGATCCTAGTATAAATCGTGGATTGATACAACTCAGCTGAATTTCTTTTTAATTCAGTAGTGCAGAGGGAACAAGTAAGTCGCCATAAACACACTGAAAGTGTTGGGTTACGAAATCAAAAATCTGCGTTGAACTAGTTTGAAGTAATCTCCCACGTCAGTTTGCTGCATGCGGCCAGTAGCAATTTACTTGCTCCATCTTTGTTTAGCAGAAGAAATGAAAGATGTTATTTTAAAGTGAAGATCAACATCTCTTCACTTGACTTTACTTGGGTGCAACCCCCGTTGCCAGTGGTGCCTAACCCAGCATTATCCGTTGAAGCTTCGTTTGTAGTGATTATGGCTTATTATGTTGCTGGGGCCAGGGTTAAAAAAAAAAAAAAAAAATACGCGTTGGAGTAGTTTGAAGTATACACGATTTTCTACCCTTGAGCTTTAAGACTTTTGGTGCGAACAGTGTAAAAATACTCCATCTTTTTCTCCCAGGCGAAAGTGAAGTAACTATTGCGAAGTGAAGATGAATCGTCATTAAAACGGACATATCCCTTCCCCGCACCCCACGGCTGTAACGTGTGCTCGAGTCCCACGTCTCCCTCAGCCGGCCTATGGCCTTGTCTTATAAAACTAATTTGGAGCCCAATCGTAAGACAAAAAAAACTAAACATTTGAAACATTTATTTCTAACAAATAGTCGTTTCACATAAAACAACCTCCACCAACCGCACCTTCCAGTTTAGTCTCTTTCGCCGTTACTCGAGTTGTCACGAAACGTCACACAGTATCGCGTGAACACCCAATGTAATGAACGTCTAAAGGAAAATCCGTACTCATGAAGAACGCTAATATGACAAAAACCCCACACGACGCAAGTTTCATCACTTTCTCGATCCACGTCAATTCTCTTTCATTAAGTACGAAAAACATTCTGACTGTGTAGTTTACGTATTTTGTATTAGGAAAATTCCGTTTTCGCATGTTATCTTGAAATAGTTAAATTGTGTTTCTATTACAAAAGTGATAATACACCGGGGAACAGCCAAAACCATTCATCATCATAATAGTTCATTTACATAGCGCACACATCCATTACAAAACTATCCCTAAAAACTTAATTATACTTAATTATAAAGCTGTAAGCATGTTTCGTATTCTTAGCACATGGACAGTCCATGGGCAAAAAGAATACGCGATTATACTTGCTTCTCATCAAATTCAAAAACAGTTAGGTATTTACCTTGGATAAAAACGTACAATCTCTTTTCCTGGCTTGTTTAAAGTAAATATATGCAATGTAATTCGTGTTCTTTTCAAACAATGATGTACAGAGTTGCTGCTTATATCATTTCTCAGTGGTAGAATGAAAGAGTTCTTCTCTTTCCAATCACCACTTAAATATAGTTTTATCGTTCTCATTTAAATATAAATTTACTAACCTCTAAAATTCCATCCGGAAAATAGTTTTTACAGGCATTTATATTAGTTTTTTTTTTAGAAAAACCTCTTTTTCAGTTCAATAATGGTTTTGCACAACGGCAAAAATGTTAGCTATTAAAAATTTATCTTGTCTTTAACAGTATAATTTTGGTTCGGTAAGAAACAGTTGCTTTGAATTGTTTTTTTTGTCTTTGAAAGTTCAGTACCCCTGACCGAGACAATAACTTGATTTCTTGAATATTGCAGGTTAAGCTATTTAACTTTCAGTTTATTTTTGTTTTCTGCCACGTTGTTAAATTTATGAGCTCGAGATGAGTTTCGAGTTTGAGATTAAATCACGAGTTCCAGTTGGAGTGAAAACCTTGATTTACAGCCCCTGTTTTATGACGATATACATGTAAAGGGTTTACCGTAACCTACAAATGAAAGCCAACCCTAACCCTAATCAGTCTAGCCAGAGGGCTCATTAATCTAATCGGAGTATCACGTTTCAACTCGAAATCGATATTACAACTCAAAACTCCATCTCGGACCATTTTTGAATCGAACTGATAACGTTCGTAATAAAAGCAATTTTCATACTCTTGGTGTCATGGATTAACTTTCTCCCATTCGATACAGAATGGAATAGCTTGCACGTCTCAGCGCCCAAACACAATTCGGACATGTCCGGAAAGCCTCAGTGACGTGGAGCGGGTCCCAGTCTTACTTCAGCCATTTCAATATCTCTGTACAAGGCTGAAAAATTTAGTCTTTAGAGAAGCAACTTCAGTCTTTGAGGAGGGCACCGGAAATCTTCCAGGTAGACACCTTAGTCTTTAAGTCAGACACTTAATTTTCTGAGGCAGTAACAGCCTGCCGTCACCGCTCGCATTTCTTTTCAGACTTCCTACATGAATTTGAAAGATCTTCCTGTATCGAGCACGGTGAATCTTGGATTGACCCGTACTTTGGCGAAGCTGCGGGCTCGTAGATGAGGCACGGAGATTTAGGAGCTCCAATAGATCTTGCCACGCTTGTACTCCCTAGAGTGCTCTGGCAGAGGAGCTTGTCTTGAACATTTGGGTCCAGTACTCCAGAGTCTACAGAAGACGATATACCTAGTTAGGAACTGTGTGAACTTAAGTAGACTCTGCTTATGAGCCAAGTGGCTCATCAGGCCGGAGCTTATCGCGGTTTCTGTAGGATGAAGCGACTAAGAGTATTTTTATTCCCCGCCCCCCTGGATAAGATGCTAGTCCATCGCAAGTTTACCCCCACCATTAAAGTTCGCCGGTACCCATTTACACACCTGGGAGGAGAGAGGCACTATGAGCGTAAAGTGTCTTGCTCAAGAACACAACACAATATACCCGGCCAGGGCTCGAACCCGAACCGCTCGATCCGGAAACGAGCGCACTAACCAAGAGGCCACCGCGCCTCCCACATGTGAATATAAGAACGGACCTTATTAATCAGAAAGGGATGGATCGGGGATCGCATGAGCTCTGACAAGAGCTCCCGATCCACAACACTTTTGTTTTCCTTGTCAATCATCCCTTTGAGCATTTGACACTCGCAAAGCAGCTGATGTAAGAGATTTTAAGGTTGGCGGGGCACTGATCAATGATTTGCAATTAAAGAGTGCGTAACTTTTCTAAATAGGCATTCAGATTGTATATTTTGGAGACCCATACCTTAGAACAATGGCTCACTAAGAAAAGACGGACGCACCATATTTGAAACCCCCCTTGCATGAAGATAAGCATCACACATTGTACGCCAAAAAAAAAAGTGCAATTACCTTTAAACTCGCCTATTTTTGTCTTTACCATGGTCAAGAGAACCAGAAATGAAACAATGGTGGCTCCACCAGCAACAAACACCATGATCTCCCTGTAGTACAGATCACAAGCTGAACAGCAAGTTCTACAGAAATCAAAACAACTAATCAGTAAACATCATTCAGTTCTAACTGAGTAGCTGGGAAAAAAGCGCGGGAAATGGCGCAAGCTAAATGACGAACGCTTTGGGCTTTGCACCTCATTGGACGAGAAATCAACATTCTAGGCCCGTTCGCACTACGTCGGTGGAATTTTAAACAGCAACAATCACCCGTCATTTTACATTTGTGTTTGAGTTTACCCACGGCAGGGCAGTCTCGTGATAATCGCAACATCATCGTTTACGAAAAGCTTCGTTTTCAAAAATGTTTTCCGTCCTGAATAAAACGGAAAGCCGGCGTTTCTAAATTACTTCGGTTTGAAGAGCGTTTTCGAAAAGCTCCGTATCGTGATGGATTAGCGTGGACGGTAGGCCTAACTGGAGAAATAATGCTACGTTTTCAAATTCCTCCGGCGTAGTGTGGACGGAGCCTTAAACGAGCGAACTAAATCCAACGAATTTCTGTAAACACTCGCAAGGCTGACAAAACGCAAAGGTCGAAAATGTTGTGGAAACACTTACGTGCGTCTAGTGTTCCCACTGTTATAAACTAACTATGCTTCTCCCAAATTTCCACTCGCGTTTCCCTAACCCTAACCCGACACCACCGGAAAAGTGTTTTCTACTTCTATAAATACGCGGTATCCAAAGAATGACAAGATAATTGTAAAAGGTTTCCTTTAAGGCTGAAATTGTTACAAAGCATTCGCATAACCGCCGTGTAGTAAGCCCGCATGTAAGTTACACAAAAAGACAACAATTTAACAATGGAATGGGGTGGTATAAACCCGTACATGTGTGGATGTCCATGTCCGGTTCCTTGTGGGTAAGCTGTCGTATTTCCACTCCAAGAACTGTGCTGTGGTCCATGGCTTGAATCACACAAGTGAATGGAAATAGCAAATGCAACATGAATAAATTATTCCCATGCGTGCGCGCAACTAAGCCAGCAGTCAGATGTGGACAGCATTGTGTCGCTGTTAGGTGCAGGGCGCAAGCAAGCAGCAACAACATGGCAATCATTATTACATAGATAATAGCTTTAGTTACATGTCCTCTGTACACAATGGAACAAGTGCTGCCCTCGGAAAATCCGCGTCCGACGAGGGTTTTCCTCGGCCGACACTTATTAACCAGTCAAGGAATAGCACGAGTACTCCCGAGCACCTTCGAGAGTTGTCACGTCAGCATGACATCATGCTGCGAAGTAACCTCTCTCAAAACTCGGAAGGTGAACACATGGCTACATCACAGTCAGCCATGGCATTCACTGACTGGATGGAGTTGACAGATTGACAGCTGTAATATACAATAACTTTTCTATCAGAGGTGTGGCTTAGAGCTCCAACACCTCCCTAAAGAAGTAGGCTTCTGAAGCCACCAACGTTGCATGAAATATGAACGACATTGAAAGCTCTCGACTTTGCTTTTATTTCAAGTAAATTCGATTACCGTTTTCGCTTCTCTATCATACAAGCTAGCAATGAAATCTCGAACAAGCAACTTCAGAGCTCCAAAGCAGAACGATCCGTGTCTAATTTTCCTGTGAGAAAACACAACTGAGTTGACCAGTATGGATGATTTTCGGGTGTTGGCATACCAGGATTTGCCATGTTATTTCAATGTGTGTCCAGTAGGTTGTTGTAGCGTTCAACCCTCAAGATGAAAAGCTGGTGTAACGTGGAATGAGCCAGGATTTTCACACACCAAAGAGTAAATATGGGCAACTTGTGAATTTCTTAGATGTAACTGAAGAAATTTTGCCGAAGTGGAAAGCCTGATAGCAGGTCAGGATAGATTAGACCCGAGTTATATGACGCTGTGTATTGAGGGGTAGCCGGGGTATCAAAGACAAAGGAAACTGCAGAAGAAAAGTGATCACAGAGAATGAACCAGATGATAAAGATGTTGACGGTAATAACCTACTGTAGTAATGATTTACTAGCTACAGTGTGGTGCAATTAGAAAGACGCTGAATTGCCAGAGGTTGCAAAAGCATCACACCTGGATCTTTCCTTCCTAGCCATTGTAAAAGGATTGAAAAAACTAATCCGGTCAGGAGAAATATGTGGTACGGTCAAAAGCAAGAAGAACTCCAGTTGAGCAAGTAACATCCTGACTGAAGAATTGGTATTTGTGAAGAGGAGCTCCCGAAACCAGCTGTCGGCCAACTGTCGGCCAATAGGACACCAACAAGTTACCAACAAGTTACCAACAAGCTACTGGAAGTTTTTCGACAGTTTTCGACAGTTGATGGCTCGTAATACACGGTATAGTCATAGAGTATGATTTAGGAAATGACCGCTGCAGGAAGTCAGAAACTCGTAAATCATCAGATCAAATACATAACTGGAAAGTCGTTGACAAGCACACAACCAAAACAAGAAACCATAATATTGTTCACGCAAGAAAATCTTCTATGACTACAATAAATGTAGTCTTGACTGGTATTACAAAACAATGACATACATGAGGAATGATTAGGGAGGTTCCGGGTGACTCGTTAGACAAAGTGTCTTTGGACCTCTCATGGGTCTTGTTACCAAAGAGAATAGCTGAAACAAATAAGACAGCCTAATGAGACTGTTTCTTCGGTAGTTTTGCAAAGAATGCGTTCGCTTGTAACGGAAAACTGTATTTTCCTGTTCAAGTGCGGAAAACCTCGGAGGTGTCGATACAGACCTGTATAATTCATATTGCATGTGCTAACTGTACCGCACATGCACTGACTCTAATGAGACTCTTTAGATATAGCACATTTACAAGTCAGTTGTTCTCAGTTACAACTTGAACAGTAAAAGAAGTAAAGAAAGAGTAATATACATGTAACTATTTCTTTCTTTCTTTCGTTTAGTTTGTTCTCGGAAAGTACAATTTGAAACAAAGTAATCTTGTTGTCAAATTGTACTGATAACATAGCCTGTATTTACCTGAGAATTCTTACGAGAAAGTAAGCAAGCAGTCGTGACTCCTATGATACTTACTTTCCTATCTTGTTACATGGATGAAATATCTGAATCAGCTGAACGGCAACTCCATTGGATAATTTATCAGTGAAACTCATGGCTCCATAAACAAAAGCACCTGTTTCCTGAGAAATAAAAAAAAAGACACGTGCAAAGTCAACAAAATATGTTACTCCACATACATACGAGGCTTTTTTTCAGAAATTTTATATCTAAGGCACGAAAGCCAATTAAAATAATGTTACAGGTGAGTGACATCTACATGACCATACAATCATGTACCGCAAAGCTCAATTGAATCCTGGGAGGGAGGGAGAGAAATTCTTTTGTACAATCCTGTGGGCCAGCCTTCCCTGAATTTAAACTCAAAATCTGTGACAGGCAGCTTACCACATTCTCTCCAATAAGATCTGCCAACATAGTCAAAGCTGTAACAAGAAGTGTTGAACCACCGACACCTAATAATGCTGCAGCCCCATATGTAGCTTTGTAGTTGTGCTTACGAATGAACCACATCCATGTGCTGTGATAATAAATAACACAGAAACATATATTATTCATATATAACACAGTAACAGGTTTAGGGGAAAATCTAGACTGCAAAACAGTCATATTTTGTGTGAATGGGGGCGACAGTCAATATTCAAATGAAAGGTCTGACGCGAATGTAACAACGGCGAGGGAGAATGGGGATAGCTAGGAAAAACCACGAACCAACGAAAGAAATTTTAGCTGTTTCAGTTAGTGACATGTCAAGCTACTTGGAAATATATTTTCAAGTTTCCCAAAAGGAGTAGAACTTATAACATCCTGCAGACCATTTGTAGGCTCTACTGCTGAACTATGTTAGACTCCATGGAGCTTCATGAAGACTGTTGTGTAACTAGGTTCAAGTGTGACCAACTTTCCACACACTGTTAGGATCAATTCAGCCTGGATAAAGGACCAACATGAAAACTTGCTGGGGCTGATATGGCTTCCTCTCTAAATACTGTCATTTACTTAATATGTTTATTTTGTCTATTTATTAGATCATGTCAGTAAAGAAATGAACATGGTATACGTGAAGATTGATGGATATGAGAGGCATGACCATTTTCTTTGTTACTATCCAGTGTTTGCTTGATGTAAAGTAGCTATCAAAAGGATGATCTAATTCTGTCAGTAATCCTATCAATCCAATTCAGTCACTCCTGGCTCACCTCACTCCTGCTATCATAAGTAGACCAAGAAAGAATGTTCCCTACAAGCAAATATGAAGAGCCAATCAAATTATATAAACCAAAAGATTAAAACATTTTTATTCAATACATGATGATCCCACAATAGTATCTGCTTTTTGGAAGATTGCACCTTAATTAAGAAGACATAAATTTTAGTTGATCTAATAAATTATGATCTCAACTTTTATGCCCTTGACTCCAAGGTTCTTCATATTTATATTCACACATACATTACTGTAGGTCACTGTTCCTTCACAACTTAATTATAAAAAAAAAAATTTCCAAACTAGAACTACAAAATCACATTATGTGTCGAACATACCTTCCTTCCTATGCGATTATTCAATGGTTTTGAAAGAAATGTCGACAAGAAACCGCTGACGTAGATAACTAAGGGAATTTTGGCAATGGTGTCCTGAAATGGAAAAAAACCCCGAGATATTGAAGGTATCAATAATACATTTATAAACTTGTGTGTCCCCAGCATTTAGGGTGCGTTCCTTTGGGGTGATCTGGATCAGGATCAGTGATCCAAGATCATGGTGCAGCATAGGACCCAATGAATCCACTCTGGTCATGGATTCATCGGTTCCTTTGATGCACCATGATCCAGAGTGATCTTGGATCACTGATCCAAATCCAGATCCAGATCACCCCAAAGGAACGCACCCTTAGAAAGGTTTCAACCACTAATCAAACTGCCAGACTGCCTAGGGAGACTAATCAGTCTTCACCCTGGCTAATATCAAATTAATTAAAGTTCACACTAGATAATATGATAGTCTACATGCATGTCTTATGATTCTGAAATGAAAATTCCACAGAAAGAGACTTTCACTCCACTACTTTTATAAAAAGAATTTTACCAATTATTTACCTTGTTGAGGGACAGTGTTTCCAGAGTGTACATTGGGACATACACTTGCGTAATATTAACAATAAGACGAGTACACATGTACAGCAAAGCCACCTGCAATGATAATTAAAAATTATGAAATACCCAGGTGTGCTAAAGGTTCATTAACAATTATTAATTTAAAGTATGAAATCAGGATTTCACTATTCTCAGGAATTGAATTGTTCAGGAATTGAATTATCCAGTAATATTTCTACATGTTTCATGAGTTTGTAACTTTGGAGGCACAAAAAAATGTCTCCATCTTGTAGATGATCTCCAGTCACTGCACACTAACCATTGATGGTGTATAGTACCTCAGCCAATCAGATAATTACAGCATTTACTTTTGCATATTATTATTGCTCTTTTACTTGGCATCCATTACATTCATTAGCTCAATCACAAATTCCTTGCATGGGCAAAAATTTCAAGACAGGGAAATAACATTCAATAGTTTTTGAAACAGAATATATGAAATCCAGAGTTTATATAGTTAATACAGTTTTCACTGTTCTTTGATACGATGTTAAGTTTTTGTTTTTAACACAAACCTGATAGAACTGGATTTCCTTAAACCAGTGTTTCCAGTTGCCAGCACTCCTCTTACTTCCTTCCCTTGCAAATAAATATGTACAACTTCTTGGCGGCTCTTTCAATCCAATATGGAAAATGAGCATGAATAGAAGACCAGTACCCACCACAATAAATACAACATACTGAAAAAGAAATGCAACAGGTAAGTTAAAAGACTAGGTGTAAAGAGACAAAATATAACGTTACTGTGTAATTTGACTGAATTGGTATCAAAACCGATTTGCAAAAGCAATTTGACTTTAAAATCCACCAATCCAGGATTATTACATTTTAATTACAGTCAAACACATATTACAAATTGTACAAAATGCTTCCATTTACGGTTAACTTTCCAACTTTAAGGGAGTACTCTTAAGCCTATGCCATACTGTACGTCTGCACCTTACAGAGATGTCCTCACTTTTTATAGAGAATTGATGTTGTGTGTGAACATAATGGGATATACACAAGTAATATTAATACTCTTGGTTACTAATAGTTGGTATTGTGTCATTGGATGGAGTATAAATCATAAAACCATTTTCTACTCACTGCTCTGCTGAAGCTAAAATAGGGTTGTTATGACTGAGCTTACCCAGAGGGTTACATGGTAAGGAAATTATGCAATTCACAAGTTATGCTTGCACGTCGATCGGTGGAGAGTGAATGGGTGGGTCAATTATAAAGATAACTTAGTATGACTGTAAAACTTAGAAAGAGGCAGAATCGGAGTGTTTAAATAGACAAGTGAGGATCCTTAACACTTGAGGGTATTTGGGCTTTATCAACAAGGATGTGTGGGATTACCCTAGCATTTAGCAAAAGTTTGTTACGGAAACATTTCCATAGTGGAAATAGTTGGAATGAATGTACAATCCTTGCATCCGACAGCTTTTAAGATGGTTTCTGCTCAAAGTTTGAGCAATAAGTGCAAAAATTATTTACTAAAAATATACTCACAGCGCGGTAAGTTTTTGAATACTATATATAAAAAAAAAACACTATAATTCATTTCTCTAGGTGACAATACGATTAAATCCCCAAGCTTTCTCGAGAAATTTATTGTCAAACGTCATAAGAATGCTTAATGTGTGCGTTATTGTGTTTTCAACTAACGTGAAATGTACGTTTTTTGAAATATGGATAAATTCAAGTTCAATTTTCTCTCGCGGGGTTAGCTTAAGAGCTTAAGTCTCGATAAGTTCTTCTTACCTTTATTGAAAATATTATGGTACCATGCTATGAGGTTTTCTTTTGGTAACTTTATTTTTGCCATTATGGCTCAAATGTTCTGCGGAAATCATCAAAATAATTTTATGGAACAGATCAGGTTCCACATTTAAAATATAACAAATGAAAACTATTGGTTATTGGAGAAATTAGGAAGAAAATTCTTAGCACTGACCATAAAAGCTGTGGAGTCAGAAGGAGTAAGTTTTTCTGATCCTCTGCCTTCTGTACTTAGAAGAAGCCAAGTTACCAAGAATACAAAAATGTTTGATGAGACTGTAGCAGCATATCTGAAGAACCAAACAAAAATATGGTTTACTAAACTATCAAATGTGCCCCCACAGGGCTCAAAGTTAATGACCAACTGGTCACATATGTGACTAGATGTTTGGCTGTATGCCTAAAAATCATGTATGGTCGCACCAGTGTGCCTTTGGTCAGATGCTAGCCACCTGACCATACTAACATACTCCAATCGATAAGACAAAAAAACAGAAGCTTCAAACAATAAATACCGTATAAATATAAACGTAGATGTAACATGCTGAAGATGACTAATAAAAGTCTCAAAGCCACTGCTTTCTGCTTTTATCACATACGGAGCAAAATTACTGAATGCTGATTGGCTGAGACAGAGGGCATTTTTTCTTAATCACAAGGGCACTTTTGGTAATCAAGAGGGCATGATTACTTGAAGCTGATTGACTGAGCATGCCTGCTTTACGTTGGTTTCCTGCTTCAAACAGATTTTGAAAAGGAATTTCAGAAACACAACACTTGAGTTTGATCTAAACGCGGTTGTTTCATCTTAACGTGAAAGAAAATGGACATGCAGCAAAGCGCAAACTTTTGGTGGAAAAGCAAAAGGATTTTTCTACGAAAATGAAAACCAAATGTTTTGATGTGATTTTCAATGTCATTCTTATTGCATGTATTTTATTTTACTTTTACTTTTAATTTATTTTTATTTTTTAATCTTTTTTACTTTCATTTTACTTTTATTTTTCTCACATTTCTAGTTAATATTAATTTAATTTATATGTTATTTTTTGTTATTGCTCATTTTTTTTACTTCTTTGTTATTTCTATTTTATGTCACCTAGTTTTCTGACGATATAGTATGTATATCAATGTAATTTTCCTACGATAATGCTGGGCCACCATACATATCCATGTGTTTACATCAAACTAGATGTTCGTTTAGATGTAAATTTTACAATGCTGTGGTGCAGCATTCCAATATTGACTGGCAGTTGGCTTGGAAACTGACAAATTCAATTCAGATTTGCTTTCAAGCCAAGTTACAAACTTCCTTTTGATTTTAGACAATTTTAGTTCCCATAACTTTCTGCTTTTTTTGTCTCAGAGGAACAACAAAATAATCATCCTTTGGCCAACTACAGCCCCTCATGTTTAACGTGATGGACTTCAAATAGAGCACTCAGGAATTCAGCAATTAATATTTAATTGTTTCTGCTCATCTTTACTGCGCAAGCAAATTCACACACCACATCATGCATGAGAGTGCACACTAAGTAATAAAATCAACAATGATAGGGGAGATGGCCATTGCTATAGCTTTGCCTGGATTTAACGATCTTGGACGTTCGGTGACCCCTACTTTTCTTTTGATAGAAAAAAATTAAGAAAATGTGTCAATTAGAAGTTTGCATTTTTAGCATAATGCACATTCGAATATCGTTATTTTTAGCTCTTCGTTTATCTGTGTGGCGGTTTCAAATGCCTCTTGAAGGCTTAAGTTTTGTGAAAACATTGGCAACATTTGGAATTATTTACGCAACAGACCCACTTCTACTAAATATAACTAAGATTGTTTGCCTCCATTGACTCACCTTCAGTATTTTTAACTACAAACCCCTGCCGAATTGTGTGCGCCAATTTTTCAAAATCAGGGTAGTTTTCCACACGCTTCATCTCTGAAACGAAGTTGGTGACCCCCAATATTTTTTGCTTTTCTGTCACAAGTAACTCATTATCTGACTGCAGTGAAAATTTTAAAAAAATCTATCTACTGGAAAATTTTTACACAAACGACAGAAAACATGGAACAATTTTGCTACGTCATCGGATTCAAAGATATTGGGATTCACCCTTTACACGTTATTGGATTTGTTGTAGATTTATTTTTTTCCACTCTGGAAAGCGGATTCAAAAATATCCGGATTCGATGCTGAATTCGCACGTGTGGACGGAAGCCGTATCCAGAAAGAAAAAGTTGTGAATTCAAAAATATCCAGATACGTGTGGACGGGGCCTTAGAAAATACCATGACGAAAAAAAAAAGAAAAGAACTTGTTTACTCTAAAGTCAATTTGATACAATCTGAAGTCAATTTGATACAAAGTGAAGTTTTTTTCGTAACAAAATTAAACGAGAAGAAATATCCCTTGAAATGAAAGTATTTTCATCTTTGCATTGCATACAACAGTGATCGATTGAAAGAATGTAATCCTAAAAGGAGAAAAACCATGTTTGTCTGGAGGTCTCTTGGAAATTTTCCCTCTGAATACACTGAACGTCTTGTCTAAAACGAGCCCCACGGTGGAGCAAATCATCCACTACAAAACAAAAACATTTAGTATTGCTTGGCAATTCAAAACATGGAAATTCTATAATAATTTCAGACTGCCGGGTATCTTAAAGTTTTGTATCGAATTGACTTCAGTTTGTATCAAATCGACTTTTTACCACAATTGCTACTAATCGCAATCTGATTGGCTCATTTGGCGTTGTTGATAAGAGTCCAAACAACGCTGCTCGCATCAGTGTGTTACGCAATTCCTTTTTCAGCTCACGCTCTGAAAAAACATTTTCTTTGACGTTAATATTGTGGTACAAACAAATTGAATGTGGTTTAGCATGTCTGTACTCTTATTGACAACGATACCCATCATCACAGTGATCAAAATTTGTTGTGGACTCACGAGGCGCATGACGCGTATCGTTGTCGATAAGAGTACAGACCACGATAAACCACATTCGATTTGTTAATTAGATATCGACTTCGACCTGTAACGAAAACGACTTTGTATCAAAACGATCGGACACCATTGTGCAATGTGACGTTTGAGCTTGACCTGCTTCGCTGAAAAGGGGTCAAAAGCTTGCTATAGCAGACGGCAGACCGTAGTGCGTTACCCATTACATAATATGCTTTCAGCATGGCCGGCAGTTGGCACCAGCTGACACGACAGAAATTATGACAAAATAAACTGACGAAGTAACTTTACATAAAAGCTTATTTATTTTTGGTAAAAAAGTGCAACTCCATCGATAATTATGATTTGGTTGACTTACCTAATGGCATTCAAAGTGACTTTTTCGTTCTCGTTATCCGTCAGCTCTGGAATCAAGCTTAAATGAGAGATCTGCGTGGAAGCCCAGCCAAACTGGAAGATCACAATAAAGGGAACATAGTACATGAATAAGGCCCAAGAGGAAGCACCTTCGCAGTTGATACAGAGGTTGAAAACGAACGGAAACGAACCAGCAACACACAGAACTCCGACAAGATGCCACACTTTTCTCCGGCCGTAATTACAATCGCCAGTTTTATCGGACTCCACTCCAACAAACGGGGTGGCCAGAGCATCGGCGACTTGTCCGATCAACAACAGAGTTCCTGCGGCCACGTTCGAAAACTCGACGACCTTGTGAAGGTAGACAAGAAAGTATGTAAACCACATAGAGGCACAAAGGTCGTTAAGAATATGACCAACTCCGTAGCATATTCGAGTTCTCCAGGTCAGCTTCGGCTTCACTTCAGTACACTGGTCCATGACTAAAAAAAGTTGAAAGAACTGCAATCTTAGTTATAGTAAGAAACCACTAGCCGACGTAGTACCTGTCACGAAAACAAGAGATAGCTCTTTAGCTGGCAAACTCGTTTAGAACGCCAAGCAGTTTCTGCTCTGATCGCAAGAAGGTTGTATTGTTGTTTCAAATTGATAAGTCTAGTGCCTCAGACTCTTTCACCTTCCCTCTACGAACATTTCTAACCGAGTGCTGTAATGAAATTTTATATACGCGGCTTTTATCATCACAATGTCACGTGCATAGTCATATGATGAACAAGAGTGCTCCACAGGGGAGGTGAGCTACTTTGTCTAAGAAGTGTCTAAGACGCTATACACATTATTTTCTCTTATTAGCTTGGAAAACCAGTGGATTTGACCTGCAAAAGACCTTACGTACCTTCTTTACTTCTCGTAACACAATAATGAACATTTTGGAAAGATAAGGGAATCTATGAATCACATGTCATTGTGTTACAAGGGAACCTCACTGCCCCCTTACTGAGGAAACCAACAGAATTTGTTATTGAACATAATACATGTACCCTCGGGCGATAACCACGAGGACAGGCAAATTTATTTTTGACTATTTTTTTCTGTAAGATTATCGTTGTTTTGACGGGTAGTGAAAATAAACTCTCGTCACGCGGCGCAGAAAAACAATTAAAACAATGTTCAACTGATTTGCGATTTACGTCATCGCCTCCACCTGACTTGGAAAAATTTCCATTCTAAGTTAATTATTTTGTTAGGCAATCGATCATACGATCTGTTCTCCAACTCGTGACTAACGTTGTAACAGCTAAGCTTTTATTCACGCAACAAAGCAGTGCGTAGTTATTTTTATTTTATGCCTGCAAGGTTTGCCTAATAGATGGCAAGACTAATAATCAGAACAAATCTAATAAAACAGGTTGTGAATGATGTTAAAATCCGGGCAAAATTATATACTCCCATTCGTGGGGATAGTTTATTCAATCTGTTCACTGCAAATTGCATAACGATGGAAAAGAGATAAAAGGGAAAGGGGTGGAGGACACGCATAAACTGCGCGCGCCTGGGGGGGGAGGGGCGTCTCAGTGGCGGGCCACTCTCATGCAAAGCAATCAATCGTGATCTGGAGTCAAAAGCAGTTTCGTCAACTTCATTCAATAGATGTAATCTGTATATAAATTATCTTAACACATGGAGCCGTTCTCTCGTTTCTAAACAGTGTATCTCAATAATTTTAAAGCCACAGCACCACACTATTGCGTATAAATACCTGTCTGACGACTGCCAGCAGTCTAAAGCCTGGTTCACACTAGCGACATAACGACATAACGACATCGTCACGAACGACATAAAAATGACGTTATCTCGACCTAAAGAGGACGTTATGTTTGTAGTGTGAACATGTAGACATAATGACATATTAGCAACATAACAGCATGAACATAACGACATAAAGATAAAACTGATCTTTTCCTTATGTCGTTATGTCGATGTCGTTATGTCGCTAGTGTGAACCAGGCTTAATAAATAGATAAATAGATAAATAGATAAATAGATAAATAGAGAATGGCTCAAAGGAAGCTTCACACTTCATATCATTTGAACAGTTTTAAACAATATCTTAGCAAGCAAAGCCCGTATTGACGGCACGGATTTAAACCTTTGCGGACACTCGCAGGAATTGTAAGCAGATGCTCGCGCTCTAATTTTCGCGCGGAAAAGCTCTTGGTGCGGGAACGCTCGTTACGCAGGCTAAGAGGAAGAAAATGTTTCAGATTTGAAAAGGTTTCTGTCATGATTAAGTTAGCAATAAAGCGAAGAAGCATCAATTCGCGGAAAGAAGTACCGAAGAACCGCGACTTCTAGCTTTCCATTTAGAATACGGCATTCTCTTCGAGCAAGAGAAAATAAGGTGCTTCGAGTCACTTGTGTTATTGTAGGTCATTTAAGTGAGGTCCACTGAACCGTACAAAGGTATTGACCCCGGGGCCGCTGGGGACGTTCCTGTGCCTTGGGCCAAATGAACTGAGGGCTCATATGGAACAAATGGACCTTTGGAGCAAATCAGGGACCACGAACCAGACTGTAACCATGTATTGGTTCCTGCAGCTCCACGTACCGCTAAGATATTAAAACAAAGAAAGTAAGGATCGGAGATGAAAAATTGTAACCTGCTTAAAGTTTTCCTTCTTGTGTGGTCTTATTTTGTCTTTGAATGTATAAAATGTGTTTGATAACAAATCGTGATGATCAAAAAGCTTTTCTGGTTGGCGTATCTGGGGTAACAGAACTGAGAATTATCCCTCCGCTGTCGGATCAATACGGGTTGCGACAATGAACTATAAATTAGTGAGAACGAAAAACTAAACAAATTTTACACGAAGTGTAGTTCTGCAAGGGTTCAATGTCAACATTCGTCAGTACATTCATTGGAAAATAGCGTCAATTGTCTTCGGTATACCTGCGCGAGTTTCATCCAGGTTTTTCTTTATAAGTGTAGCGAGAGTTAAAAGGGCCAGGACTGCTGCTGCTCCTGATGCTAACACCATGACCTCTCTATAGAACAGCGCTCCAGCACTGGCCCTGTTAATCAAACAATATGTCAGTGTTACTAGCTACTGTACAAAGGAAAAAATCGGATCCTGTAGAAACCGAGCCGGGATCATGGCGACTGAACATAGAGAACTTAGGACGTGATCTTGCCTTGTTCGTCTTCACATATCAACTCCCCCGAAGGCATAGGTACATTCAGGAAGCGAAATATTCTAACGGCACCGAGAGAACAGGGTTTGTTACATTTCTAAGCAACTTACCTATTCTCGCTGTTCTTGGGATAAAATACTTGAACGATTTGTATAACAATACCATTGGACATCTTGTCCAAAAAGCTCATGGCTCCGTAAACAAAAGCCCCGGTTTCCTGCAGCATTAAAGGGAAACATCAGATAATGTTATTTATTTGTACTGAAATTTTACGCTCTTCGTTCGCAAAAAATGTATGGGAACCAGCCTTTATCCGTCCTCTGCAAAATGTGAATATTAGAAGTAAAACAAAACAGCTATCACGGTCCAGTATTCTTACCACGTTATCTCCTATAAGATCAGCCAGCATTGTCAATACAGTAACCAGTAATGTGGAGCCTCCAACTCCTAATGTCACACTGGCGCCGTACATCTGAACACTGTGCGGAGGAATGAGCCACAACCAAACACTACAGGGACAGCAAAAGTTTGCCCAAAACGGTTAGTTAACTAACCAATAGTTAAAACAGTTTCAGGATAAATTCTTCGTGCTGTTGAGTTCACAAAGGACATAAAAGCCGGATTAAACAAGGACGAAAGTCGATGAGAGTTACAACTTTCTCATGCCATGGTTTGAAGCCAACGCCCGACCATGCTGTCTAACAAATAGATTCCATGTTGCCGTGGTTCTCTTCAGTAATAGATCACAGATGTAGTAAGAACAAAAAAAAAGTGAAACACGAGCCGTTAGGCTCGTCACTATGTGTCACTATGTGTCACTCTGTGTCACTCTGTGTCACTGATGCTCTTACCACATTTTGAGGTCTTTTGTGATCTGTTACTGAACAAACGCAACATGGAATCTATGATAGAGTCCATGACTAACTATTTTACTTGGTAAAGAAACAAAAAATGTTTATGACGTAATCTATATGTCTGTCCTCCAATAGATCATAAGTAAAAACCAATCAAAATGCGAGAATAATAATTTGACTTACAATCCACCCTTGTGAGCTCTTATGACCTTTCATGAGATTTGACGAGAGCTTTCCCTCGTTGGCATGTAGATCATGTCAATCTCGGGTACCTTCACCTGATAATAGCAGGTATTAAAAAGTTGAAGAACGCCCTCCTTCAAATCTCCTGTGAAAAACATATATCTTACCTTGTTCCTAATATGATGATAAGCCCACCCAGGAAAACAGCCTATAACAAACACAAAAGAAAGAGAGTTAAAAAATCTCGAATCTCGTTTCCCCAATAGTAAACACCTATTACTAATGCCAAAATGCTCCATATAGAAAGAACAGGCCCGAGTTGCTCGAAAGGTGGATAACGCTATCCACTGGATAAATCACTATCCAGCGGATAGCGTGGTTTGTTTTGTTAACACTTATCCACTGGCTGGCGATTTATCCGGTGGATACCATTATCCACCTTTCGAGCAACTGGAGCCACTACTTTTTCTACCCTATACGCGTGGTTGTTAGTCCAAGAACAACTGTAAGGACATAATAACTGACCTTTCTGCCAAGACACTTGTTCAGCGATTTGGTAAAAAACGTAGACACCAGTCCACTCACGTACACCACCAATGGCATTATGGCAATATCTCGCTGGTAGATAAATGAGCACAAATGTTAATTAAAACTGCAATGTTCCTCGACGCATGGTGAATGAAGTTTAGTCACGTGTTACGTATACCTGACCATTTACACGTGATGAGGTCGGAAATGATGAAACGGATTCGGTACGTGTACAGTCGAACCTCCACTAACAGCCGGCCACCCCTCCCAGTGGCCACTTTTTATTATACTCTCTCTACAACGGCCACCTCTCCACAACGACAACAGCCAGTAAAGCGTGTCCTGGCTGCTAAAATACCCTCTCGACTTACAAACGCTGCGTATAAAACCCGATTTTTTACCACAATTGCTACTAATCTCACAACCTGATTGGCTAATTTGCCGTTGTCGATAAGAGTCCAGACAACGCTGCTCGCGTCAATGTGTCACGCTCTTAGTCACGCTCTGAAAAAAAAAACCATTTTCTTTGACGTTGATATTGTGGTAAAAAACAGAGTGGTAAAAAACAGAGTGGTCAAAAAAAAATTGACAGTGGTCAATATTTGATGTGGACTCACTCGGCTGTGCCTCGTGAGTCCACAACATTTCGACCACTGTTATGACGCATATCGTTGTCGATAAGAGTACAGACAAAGCACATTCTAAACCACATTCGGTTTGTAAATTTTTTAATTGTAAATGGTCATGAAACTTGATCCGTAAGGTGCGTTGTCGGTTTCTGATCGGTTTCTTTTGTATTGATATATTTTGATTATCGTACGTATTTATAATAATAATAATAATAATAATAATAATAATAATAATAGACTTATATGCTACAATAAGCATCTCTTTTGCAAATAAAAATGTTGTACCCCCGACAAAAACAGATGTCATATTACACCCATAACCTATAACTCATAACCGTGACGACCGCCTCTCTACAACGGTCACTTTCCCAGACCTCGTTCCCAGGGTCTCCCATCTTCCCGCCCCCTGGAGACCCTGGGAACGAGTTTGCCACTTTCCTTCAGCTCTGTCCCCAAGGTGGCCGTTGTGAAAAGGTTCGACTGAACCCCTGTTATAATACAAATCACTTCCAGCCGACTAGCAATAGTACGCTTAATGTGAAGACAGCGTGACTCGTAACAGAGTAATTGTCTCAGTAATTCAACCAAGACTACACAAGGTACCCACCTTGGAGAGGCTGAGTGTCTCCAGGGTGTACATTGGAATGTAACACTGCGTGACATTGATGATCAGACGAACACACATATACAGCATTCCTATCTAGAAAGAAACAAAACATTAAGGGAAAGATAACTTTGTTACAGGCGAAGCTTGCGTAGATGGCGAGTTCTCGCGCGCGAGTGCCGCGAGGAGAGCAGACCTTATCACAGATTTAAAAGTCATCTTGAGGGATAGTTAAGACATTAGGCAAATGATTGCCTTGACCAAATTTGAGGAAAGGAACTGTGTTAGAAATCTCCCAGTCGCGTTTTTAATTCTCCATACATTCGTGTACAGATTTTCACATGTCTATGCAAGGTCGCAGAGAACTGAAAAAATGTAGACTGTTCAAGGCGACTGAACGCGTGTCAAATTTGATTAATGAAATCCCTTGCCTAGAGTCTATACTTTGCTATCCAGAATACTTCAGAATTCATATTAGCCATCAGATTCCCATACAAACACTGTAATTTCTGTCGTGTGTTGCCTACCAGCGTGAAGATGGCTTCCAAAACCATGATAAGGTCTATGGTCGACCATTTCTTACATAGACTGATCGAACGTTACTACTCCCTAGTGGCAAAGACGATACCCATACCTGATAAAAGAGTGGCTCCTGGAACCAAGCAGTCCAATTGCCAGCCGACCTCTTGCTTGACTTGGTGGCGAATTGAGCACTACAGTCACGTGGGTCTTCCTTAACTCCCACGTGAAAGACGATCGAGAAGAAAATACCCGTTCCAACAACTATGAACACCACGTACTGGAAACAAGTACGATAAATTATGAGTAAATACTGTATTGGAACGGTAACAGAGCCATCTATTCCACAAAGACATCTTTGAGAAATCTATTGAGATGAGCTTGATTATAGCGAGTTTTTAAAACAGTCAACGGCTCAGAATACAGTAGACTTTTAAAGCCTACTCGGGAGGAGATAGCTAGATAGTTGGGGATAGCTGTAGCATACTGAAGTGATTGGCAAGAGGAGCATCCATTGACAAAAGTGGGTGAGCGACCAGAGATTAAGAGTCCCCGACGCCTGGTCAATAAGCCTTGTACCCTTCTAGAATCACTTTTCATGAGAACACTAATGTGAATTGAATTTTTCAGAGCCAAGAGCATTGTTGCGCCCGGTGACTTTTGAGGTGACTTGCTCCGACCGCGAGAAGTAGTGGATAGCCACGCTTGGCTGAGAGCTTTGTTTCAAGTGGGCCCGTCGCAAGGTCACGGTTCAGCCATATACTCGAGCTCGATCGCTGCAAAAAAGTAACACCCTTCCAAAGCAATTGTAGTTCAAAACATAAGCTTGGCAATGCGAACTGCTTTGTTTGGAAGGTTGAGTTTTCTGTAACTCAGCATCATCATCTCTTTACATAGTAACTCATAGTAGCTTCCTTCGCAGACGCTCTTTGGGCTTGTCACGCAATCTTGAGTGTGTGACGAGCCCAAAGAGCATAAAGAGAAGTACCACGTGACCAGGTCTATTCACAGCGCTTTGTGCTTTGTGTCTGGGCACAACAATGAACACAATCCACTTACCATAAATGCAGAAGCATCAGCGGAGCCCAGTTTGTCTGAACTGGTGCTGGCTTCACTCGTGTCCAGGAGCACCCAGGTGACAATAAACACGAAAATGTTACACGAACCAGTTGCTGCGTACCTACAAATCAAATAAAATGAGAAGTATAAACCAATGGAAAATAATCGAGTCATAAAATTCTCTATACACATTTCATGAACTACTTTAAAAGTGTCCTAAAATGTCTTGCCTCATTCCTGGGGCCTTTCCCGCCCTCCTGCTTTTTTCCTGTCAACACTGTGACCTCGTAAGCGTTTAAAGACCTCTTAAAGTCATTAGTACCTCATTAGAGGTACTTGAATAAAGATTTAATCAGTTAGATATACGCGAAAGTACATATAATTCATCGTATTCGTAGGACTAATAAAAAAAAAAAAAAAACAGATAAAAAAATCATTGAATATATGTAGGTTCACCATAGTTAAGAGTCTGAGGAAGATAGATATCAAATTAAGTAGAAATGGCTTTAAATTAATAGTTTTACGCTATGACTCGTGTGCACTCGTGCGTGGCGATAAAACTATTTTACAACTTGTTCGTACGTACAACTGATTATTTCAAACGTACCTGATTGCGTTCAGACCACACTTTTCGTTGTCATCCTCGGTGAGTTCTGGAATCAAACTTAGATGAGATATCTGCGACGCTGCCCATCCGAACTGAAAAATTACAATAAACGGTGTGTAATAAAGAAACTTTGCCCATTGTTCTGAGTTCTCGCAGCCTAGGCACGGATTAAACACGAACGGAAAGCTAAGCGCCACGGACGTAACTCCGACGAGATTCCAAATCTTTCGTCTGCCATATTTAAAGCGGCCTGTACGGTCTGATTCGATTCCAACGAGAGGAGTACACATTGCATCAGCTACTTGACCTATCAACAGAAGCGTTCCGGCGCTCGCATTTGAAAATTTTACCACTTTGTGAAGATACACCAGGAGATACGTAAACCACATCGACGCACACAGATCATTAAGCACATGCCCTACACCATAACAAATCCGTGTTCGCCATGAAAGCGGAGCTTTCCTCTGGTTAACGACGGCGAAATTTATTGCTAACGGATCCCTTTGTTCGTCCGCCATGCTAATCGTGGCAATTTTTCGACGCTTACCGGTTTTCCCACGAAAAGCGAATTAAAACGCTTAATTCGGTGTCCTGTCTTATAGCTGTACCGTTTCTTGCCAGGCCTTTTTATCCAGTTTCTTCAGTGACCGTTCCGATGAACATAAATTTTTTTGAAGGACCACCGGACGACCCAAAGTAAACGCTGTCACGCTTCCTACGACGACTACGTCACATGATGCATTGAGTCACGCAAAAAACGTGACACATCAAAGTTTGGCGTTTTTTACAAATTTCCACGAGATCCACTTTAATTGTGCTGCACATAATATTTCCCTTCTTTAATAGTTCTAAGAGGTGTCAGACCACGTGAGACTATTTGAAAATTTGAAAGCAAGAATTCCAGCGAGATCATCGCACGGTTTGAACAGTAGGGCAGCAACTTGCCCAAGCTAAGAAGGTCTATTATGAACCAGGATAATATGATACCCATCTGGAAGGTCAACGAGAAATAGGAAAGGAAACATTCTCTTTTCTTTTTTGTACTGTTTACTTTAATTCTTACTGAAAATTGCTTGCTCCTCTCTAACAAGGGAGAATCCCATGGGAGAACAGTGAGTGTTTCAGATGAAGTCAGTAACAGCGAAATTGGGCCAATAAATACATAGAAAGTTTGCGGCGCATTCCACTTAGCATTCATCTTAGGCGTAGGGAAAAATAACTGAGACCAGAGAGACGAATGGCTTCATTCTTCTTTTTTAATAATCACGTTCCTTCAATTATCCAAGAAACTTTCAAAGTTGATACAAATACATGTTGATCATAAAACATTGCATTTTGAAAACGTCCTTTATACAAATATAAATTCAGATATAGTTATCATTTGGAAGCAAAATACATATACCACGCCATAGCTGCAATTACAGCATCTTTTGTTAAAATACAAATGTCAATCGAAATTTTATACACGCGCTTCTTAAGCGTTAAGAAGTCTATTAAACAAAGATTTGATAATGGCCTAAAAACTTCACACTAAAATCCTATATATTATTTACTTTCAATTTCTACCTACACGCACGATAGAGTTATATACATGGGGCAGATAGATCCACTTACAATGTACACGAGTTGGAAATTCTGTTTTTGTATTTGCGCTAAAATTGGACATAAATTTCAATCATTTGAGGACTTTTTTATATTTGTCCTGGGCGGTCTTAGGCTCGCACACTCCACGCTGGATTCAAGATCTTGGCTTTCGTAGTTGGCGAGTGGAAAAGTTGGTTAGTTCCTTTGCTCAGCTCAACGCTA
>Ga0126339_10000275_pt1 | contig 25491 bp, 10 predicted proteins | sample OrbTmetagenome_2_FD_92532 | JGI IMG/M metagenome (GOLD analysis project Ga0126339, IMG submission 92532) | Coral microbial communities from Petempiche,Puerto Morelos, Mexico - Orbicella T R C metagenome | ecosystem: Host-associated > Invertebrates > Cnidaria > Coral | place: Petempiche,Puerto...
ATTTTACTCTGGGTGAATAATGTTTAACGAAAGTGCTTTTCGAGGAACAATCAACAAAATTAAATCCCCCTGGGTGGGCTCGTCCCCCCCCCCCCCCTTGGGCTTAACAATGATAGGTGCATAAATAGGGGGAGAGGGGTTGATTGATAGTGATGGCTTAGAAAGGGAGCCATTCTCAACAATGTTGGGAGTGAAAGTGTTCAAATCTTAATAATATTGTGTGGTTGATTTCTAGTGAGAAATATATCTAATCTTTCTCCTGTAGAGCTAACAAAGACTTTAGATGAGTTCAACAAGTCTTCATGTAGAGATCTTCATGACAAAATGGCCTGTGCAGCCCTTGAACAAATGAATCAGTCTTCCCAAAACACAGCTGATTATGTCTCGTCTTGGTCAAATACTTTTACTCAAGAACATGCAAGCTACAGCTCTGCTAATGACAAGAGTGAAGAGTCAGTGTTCTCTGAGATGTACCATTCCCTGATCCATTCAGCCGCGCTAGAAACACTATTGCAACTGGAGAATACCTATGCCATGGCAATGGACGATGCTGCCTCCAAAAAGGAGAATGCAATTAAAACCATGGAAGAAAAGTGAGTTTGACATTAAGGTAGATTAAGTCGTACTGGGGTCAAACTAGCTTATACAGTCAGAGTTCTTTATCTCAACTTTAATGTCTTAACTCATCCTTTCAGGCATCAACGAGAAATGGAGGACTCCATTAATAATCTTGGCCTTGTCACTACTGACAAAGACGTCAATGATTTGGCTGCCAGGCATTGTGAAGATGCACAAGTGAGTTTGTTGTTTATGTATTCTATCTCTAACTGCAGGCATTTTGACTCTGTACATACTCCTCCCCGACCCCCATTAGGGAAGAGTGTGTGACCCATGACAAGCAAAAAGAATGCCTGGTTAGGGAGCTACTTCAACTTTCCCAGTTGTAGATCCTCATGAATGTGGCGACTGTAGCAGAGGTCTTACTCCTTAGCAATTATTGGCGATACTGTCTAAAATTCCAAGTAACAATTGAGTGATCCTCCACGGAACTCCATTGCACTATGCTACATTTAAACACACTATTATGATTGAGTGCTCTTGTGCCTGTCCTACCATCCAGGAGCTGCTGATCACCTGACAAATGCCAGTTATTCTTCATTGTTAACTTACATGCAGATAATAATTATTGTATTGTTGTATTTAACTGCATATAAATTTCAGTGTCTTAAAGGTATCTTAAGGTGAATCATTGCCCAAGACTACTTGACACTTACCCACCGGTTGTAATCTTCAGTAGTGGTTCCAGACCTTGAGCAAAGAGGAGGGGCAGGGGACAGTTTGTTTTATGTGCCTTGCCAGCTTTTCTTCCTTTTGTGATTTTCTTTCTCTTTTCCCAAAATAGGAGGGGAGGGGCTCCACTAGATCTACCACTGGTCTTTCATGGAATGATCTTCAAATGAATCTAACAGTGGCAAATGATACTGACAATAATTATTTACAGCAATGATGCATTCTGTGTGTGTTCTTTGGAGGCAGCGTGGCCTAGTGGTTAAGGGTGCTGGATTTGTGATCTGGAGGTCCAGAGTTTAAATACTCCTGTCTGCCACTAGTGGATTTGTGTTTGGTGGTCCCACATTCAACTCCCCCACACTTTGTAAATAGCCAACTGGTCAGCCTTGCACCAGTTAGGATTTTTAACAAATTTCTGTTTAATTTAAAATATTTGTTTGCTTGTTTCAGTGTCCCCAATTGGTACTGTGCTTAACACTTTAATTTGAATGAGATTAAATTTCAATAAACATTTCAAAATGAAAATGAGCGATAGAAATTTTACACAACGTTTTGATGTTGTCACGACATCATTATCAAGTGACAAGAAAATAACGACTCAACAGTGTTATATATGCGGTGAGAGGTGTGATTGTTCATTGACATATTTGTTTAAACAAATATTTTCGCACGGATGGATTGTTTGATTTACGAAATGCTGTGTATTAGAAAGAAGAAACCTAGCCTGAACACACAATCGGATTCCATCCGCGCGAAACTATTTGTTTAAACAAATATGTCAATGAACAATCACACCTCTCACCGCATATATAACACTGTTGAACCGTTATTTTCTTGTCACTTGATAATGATGTCATGACGACATCAAAACGTTGTGTAAAATTTCTATCACTCATTTTTATTTTGAAATGCTTAACACTTTAACACTTAAATATAAATTTATTTATTTTTTTGTTTCTTAGATGCTGGAAACATACTGGTCCAGTGAACTATCACAGCTCCAGGAGATGCAGAAGAGAGAGTACAGGGAGTGGGTAACAAAAGTGCATGAAGATATGGTCCGTGTCAACTCAGGTTAATTTAGTTTGCTAAATTTTTTTTTGAGAGTTCTTGTTGAAACCATTTCGGTTCAGACTGTGAAGACAGGGTCTGTCAGTGATCAGCTGATGTGCCTGTGCACTGTTTCTAGTAGACAGTTATTTGCCTTCAGTTGGAACAATCAGTTGGTTGCTTGTTAACTGTTGACTTATTAAGTTATCATGGTGAAGAAAATGTGGGCAATCTTAAGAACACTGGACCGGTGCAAGGAGTTCTCTGCTGTACCTTGTGTTTCTGTACTCTCCTTGTTTTTTTTTAGTATATAATGATTTCTCAGTTTTGGACTCAGTTGTTTCTTTGTTGTTTTCTTTTTTGTTCTGCAGATCCATCATCATCTTTAGACTCTTTTTCATTTGGGAAGTAAGTTTTTTTTATTTGTATGTAGTTACAGAGGCACTGTGGCCTCATGGTTAGCACACTAGACTCAGGATCGAGCGGTCTATGGGTTTGAGCCCTGGCGGGGGGCACTTTCTGCTGTGTTCTTGGGCAGGTCACTTTACTTCCACAGTGTCTCTCTCCACCCAGGTGTAATGCTGGGGGTAACCCTGTGATGGACTAGCATCCCATCCAGGGGGGTGTAGAAATACTCCTATTTGCTTCATGCTACAGAAACCGTGATAACCTCCGGCCTGATGAGCCACTTGGCTCGTATGCAGACTTTACCTTACAGTTACAGTTCAGTGTCCTATTTTACATGTTCAGTTCCAAGCACAGACTATTTTCTTCTGGTCGCTAATTTATTCTATTTAACTCGTACAGGAATCGTAGCATGTCAGTTCAGAGCATACCAGTAGCAAATGAGTTTTCCACTACTGAGCATGATTTCAGACTTGAGGAGAGCTTTACCATCCTCCTGGGTGAGTGAAATGCTGTTTAACTATTCCTTCCTTTAAATACAAAACTCAGTGAAGTTTGGGTTAACCACTGAAGACATTTCCACAATGTTTGTTTCCGGACCTCTCTGCTGTAACTCCCCTGCCCTTGTTTGAGTAAGACAAACACTTTCCCATCCAGACCTCCTACTCAGTCAATAATAATAATTATTGTCTGATCTCTGCTGTCATTAAAGGGGCTCAGAAAAAAACAACACATAATCTTCGATTGATCAGCGGTAATGTCCTAGACGTGTGCAAACACAAGACCAGACCTGGAGGGTAAGGATGTTATTCTAATACAAGGGTCTATCTCTTTTATGAACCTACTGTACTAGATAACTTTTGTACAGTTTGAAGAATAAAAATTATGCTCATATTTTTGGGTCCAACTGGGAAGAGTAGAGGAATGGTTCATAGGCAGTGGAGGCAGAGCATGGGGTGCAGGTGGAGCTTCTCTTGCCAATTCAAAAATAGGGGTGGAGCTGATAAAAGATGGCACAGAATGCCTGATTCGTAAGTGGAAAGCAACCTGGAGTGAAGCTATTCCCACTGGGAAGCTAGTCCTTCTATTTCCAAGATTGTTCTGTATTTAACTTGTTTCACCATCGATACATTGCCAAACATTGCAAACTTGTTTTGAGAATAACGAACTTTGTAGGACAAGTTGACCAAGATATTTCCAGTTTAAAAATACTTGATGGAATATTGGGTTGAATGCCTGAGGTCATCAGTCATCTCATTCGCATGCTTTACACATTTTTCAAACTTTTCAAGATATGCAGTTATTTGCGAACGGGAAACAACATTTTTAATCTTTTGTGGAATCCTATTCCAGGGGTAAAAGTTTGATCATAGTACCTAGCACTTTAAACTTTTGTCAGTGAATTTTCATTACGAGCTCCACATGTAAATGATAAAACTGAGCCAACTGTTGTCTTGTTTGTTCTTTTTTTGTTCAGATCAGTGTTGTCCCAGCCACACAGAATCCAGACAGCTTTGTCACTGTACTCTGAATCACTTGCAGGGTTAATTTTGTTGGTAGAGGATCGCCTGAACACGTACTCGGGAATCATGAAACGTATGACGACTTTTTTTCCTCTGCTACAGTACATCATACATGTAGTTATTATTCGTAAAAGCATTTTTTTGTAACATACTGGTCAAATTAATTGACTTTTTATAGCTAATTTCACAATGCTATTGGAAGCTTTAGACTTTGTGAACTTGCAGCTAGAGCAAAGAACATAAGCAAAGTATGCATGGAGGCTAGTGGATGTGTTATCAAAAAGTTTTATGAAACAGTTGGCTTCTTATACTTGTTAGTTGTTTTCAAACAGTTACAAACAAAAGTTAGTAATGGCACAAAAATTCCGAGCTACATTAAAAGACTCCCTGCTGAATAACCTTTGCGTAAAATCTTCATTTTTTAGATTTTGCCAAGATCTTTTTATTAATTTATTTTCTATTAATTAATTTTTTTTTTTTTAGACTTTGCCAAGATCTGCCAGAAGTCTGGAACAGAATTTCATTTTCCTGACCTTGACAAACAACTGTGCCTCATTCAACAACTGTTTGAAAGAAAAGAACATAGTAAATCCATAGCTGGCAGCCAGCAGCAACTTCCATCAGCTGATTCTGCTCTTCGCCCTATAACACTCAATACAGGTTGGTTTTAAGAGATTTTAGTAAGGTATCTCCAAAGAGGAACTAGGATGGAATTATCATCTGTAATATATGTCATGGGTGACACCTTAACTTCTAAGTCATTTATTATCGGTTATATCTTTAGCTCCTGTTATCGCGAACGTTTTTTCATTTCCCTTGAGGGTTCGAGATAGAGGGATTCAATTGTACCTTAAAGAAGCTCAGTCACGGTGTGTTGAGTTATTTTGGCCACGTACAAAATTACCTTTAAATCGAAGGAAACCTGAAAATAGTAGTTTACTAAGATAGAAAAACACCAAAGAGATAATAACAAACCATAAAGGAACAAGGATGGTTAAGGATGGAAAAGATTGACGCGGATTACAAACGACGAACTTGAAAAATTTAGGCTAAACTTTTCAAGATGCGCAAACCGTGACTTAGCTCCTTTAACTCCGCAAAGTAAAGAATCAAACCCAAAACATTGAGAAAAAAAAAAAATCACCAAAAAGCTTCCAAGGCGCTGTAAGTGGACGGCATTGAGGGTATTCAAACATTAAGATTCTGACTGCACGTCTCTTTATTGTTCAATGTAGGAGATATTTACATCACACGGCATTCTAACCTTGCCGAAGTCCATGTTGTATTTCATCTGGTTGTGGATGATAGCGTGAAATCTTCAACGATTAGCACGCGGAATCCAGTGATAGTAGGCTTGAGGAATGCATTGCATACAGCTGTCAGGCACAGCATAACCACCATCACTATTCCATTGCTGTTATTTCATGAAATGACAGAGGTCAGTATCAATCGGAGGCACACTATCCCGGGGGGGTTGGCGGTGGGGGGGGGGGTTACTTTCTATAATATCCTGTACGGGGAGGCTCTGCCCAAAGGGGGTACCTTTGTCAGGTTTCAGGTATATAAAAGATTTCTCAAGCTGAGGTATATGAAAGGGTAAGGAAGTCTTTCATTTAGTTATTTTGAAGGGCTTTTAATTGAAATACCTTCAACAGACGCATCTTATAGCTATACCATTTCATTTATTAGACACTACATGAAAATGACAAGAAGACTTTCGTTTTTGGTGACTTATTCATCATACTGGCCAGCTATGAAAATCTCAGTATGAAAGGGGTGCCTTTTTCAATTAAATGTCTACAAAAGCGGTATCTTTTCTATCAAAATGGTGTGCGAAAGGGTAACGGGTTGAGCCTAGGGAAGGAGCTTCCCCGTATAGAACTTTATAGAGACACACACCCCCCTCCCGATACCCCCGCTCATGAAGAAGTTCCTCTCTTTTAAAGAAGTATCGTTTTCGAGGCCTGTCTGCATGCTATTTTGTTCACATTGATACCAAAGGATTTTTGTTTGGAGTATTTGCGCATTCAAGACATGTTTGGAACTGCGTTGTTCACGTGATAACGCAACCTCGTTCCCAGGACTCATGAAAAAGTTTCTTTCTTTTTCTCTAAGGGAAAAGCTCTGGGAACGAAGTTGGTGATAAGGGTCCGTTTCAAATCACTTTTTGCGTCTTTAGGTTTCTGGCATCATTTCCTTTTAATATATTTAAACCGAAAACTGGATCACGAACTTGCTGTTGTGTTCGTTTCTGTGGATTAGTCTTATTTGTTAGGCCCTTCGGACACTTTTTTGTTTTCCGTTCGTGGGAGATCGAAACGACAACAATGTATAGATGATAACTCTCTCAAATAGTCATTTTTTATCTTAAAAGAAGTAGCCTTTGGAATTTAACCTTTTCCAGCAAAATATTGACTGCTCTCCTTTTTTCAGGAAATGACTGTGTCTTGGTGTATGAAAAGAGCAGAATTGATGTTTAAATGTGTGAAAGGTAATTAAATGAAATAATAGTTTGCTCACATAGCGTGGGAGGCGCAATGGCCTCATGGTTAGTGCGCTCGTCTGCGGATCGAGCGGTCCGGGTTGGAGCCCTGGCCGGGGACATTGTGTTGTGTTTTTGGGCAAGACACTTAACGCTCGCAGTACCTCTTTCCATCCAGGTGTATAAATGGGTACCGGCGAACTAAATACTGGGGGTAACCCTGCGATGGACTAGCATCCCATCCAGGGGGGAGTAGAAATAATCCTAGTCGCTTCATGCTACAGAAACCGGGATAAGCTCCCGCCTGATTGGCCACCTTGCTCGTAAGCAGACGTAACTTTACCTTGCCCATATAGTTACCTGTAAGTACGAGAGAGTCGCGTGTAATGGATGGATATGTGACATCTGCATGGTTTATTTCATAGAGTGGACATGACACTTTGCTGTTTCCAGTTATCCCAGTGAACAATTCCATTCATTCATTTGAATGTATGTTGTTATTCGATGCAGGTTTCATGATGGAATGCAGCACGTGGAGTGGAGCAGAGTCCCTGAATTTACAATTCATGGTGCCCAAGGTGAGAATATTTCCCTTTCGATTGCAAATGAAGTGTCTACTTATGCAAAGGAAAATTTCTTCATAAACGGGCGAGTTTTCAGCCTAAATGTGTAAAACGCGGAACATTTTCGTGTATTCTTACTTTGGAACCATTTCGTTTTCCTTGTTTAGGGCATATCTGAGGAGATGTTTACGTCGTTTAGTCAAATGCTCTCCAGTATCTTCCGTGTATCCACTCCACTGGACCTCACCTCAACAGCCAACAGATGACCTCACACATACCTACCCCGTGAGTTTGTTCAGCAGCAGCAGATGACCTCACACGTATCTACACCGTAATGCTGTTCGGCACTAGCAGATGAACTCGCACGTACCTACCCCATGATGCTGTTCGGGGCCAGCAGATTACATCACACGTACCTACCCCATGATGCAGTCCAGCGCCAGCCAATGACATCACACGTACCTATCCCGTGATACCGTTCGGCACCAGCAGATGAAGTCCCATTGCGCGTATTTTCCAGTCAAGGCCCACGAATTGATATGACCCAGGCAATGATGGTTTGAAATTTGTAACAGAAAACTCGACAAATGGCGGGATTGGGAGGAAAGGATGACAATCGATGGCGAAGATGGAAGTGGATTGCTGTTGGGAATATTTCCTACCGTTGTGACAGTTATCGGCTTAAAAACAAGCCTTCGGTTATACCAGACTAATCCTCACAGACCAAAATTGTTCTCCCTCCCTCTCCAAATAAAAAAAGCAAAAAATAAAAATTAAATAAATAAATAAATAAGAATTAACTACATTTTTCAGTACACAGAAATGTGACGAATGGGACATTCACGTTTGAACAGTTGTACTGAGCAGAGCTGAACACGGAGAAACTAACAGTTTTCGTAGTGTTTCTTCCCAAAGGTGCAAATTGAACTTGGCCTTCGTAGAAATAAAATTCAGTTATAAATAAACTGGTGAAAGAACCTTTTTCCAACGAAATTTGACTGAAAATTTCGTCAGAAGAAAACATCAGTTGCCAGCCTTCTACACGTTAAATTAGACACTAATTTCTCTTTTCACGGTTAATTTTTTCTCATTTGCATTACAATATAATCTGGCATATATGTGAAGCAATTTCGGTCAATTTTGTAGTTCTTGCCCGAAATTGCGTCGCATCCGTGTTGGATTACTTTGAGATGTAAATGAGAAAAGGTAACCGTGAAAAGGGTTATTGCAAAGTGAAATTTAAGGTGTTGGGTAAATTAAGTTGGGTTTCCTGATTACTGATTAAAATGTATTGTTTTCAAATTACTTAATTTATATATCAAAATGACGGGAAGTAGCGCAGTTTTGACTCGAGTCTTGCCATGAGCCTGGAATTAATTTACATCGCTCAGAGGTCGGGGGAGTTGCGCGCGCTACGGCTTTCACGGAAACAAATCTGAACATTTTTGAGTATTTTCGTATAGGTTTTGGCCTGAGTGTCAATCGCTTCTCTGGACGCTTCCCGAGTAAACAACGGAAAAAGAAGTCTTAAATGAGCTCAGTCACGGTATTTTGAGTTATTTTGGCCGGGTACAGAATCGCCTTTAAATTGAAGGAAATGAGAAAATAGTTGTTCACTGAAATGGAAAAACACCAAAGAGATAACAATAAACCATACCGGAACAAGGATGGTTAAAGATGGGCAAGATTGACACGGATTGCAAACGGCGAACTTGAAATATTTAGGCTAACCTTTTCAAGATGCGCAAACCATGAGGTAGCTCCTTTAAATTCAGGCTTCATTGGTTCAGTACGTTTTACAATTAAGCTGACCAGGACCCAAGAATTGACGGAACTATGGTCCGCTTGTAACTCTTAATTAACCTGCAACTAGCTTTTAATCGAATCCAGGACAAAAAATGGAAACTAATTTAACGAAAAATTGCTTTGAACTTGTAAAATCTTTATTCATGCCTGCAATTACCTAATGTGTTTTTGTGTTGTCGTAGTTATTGATAAAATATAAGGTAAAGAAGGTTGAGTTGAAAAAAAAAAATCTGTTTTGGCCAGGAGCGCGCAAAAAAGCAAATCTGTGAAAACGAAAGTTTCTTAGTGATCGAGTTAAAATTTCTTCTACTATATATTGAATGTAAAAATCAACTTGAATCAGTTTTGAATTTACATTTCTTACTCCGAGTAACGCTGCGCCAATGATCGCGTTCTTCTTGAACAAGATCCGTTTCCCTGGAGAAGCCAAGACAAATGAATAGAACTGTTGGAAAATTTATGCATTTACTGTTTGGAAGACACGACACGGAGTAGACATAAAATCCGCTCGATTCTCGTGCGTTTAGTCGAGGAAAAAGGGTTTCTTCTGCCCGACACTGAATACTGCTTGTGGTAGGTTTCTATTTCGTAAAAACAATGTGTGTTCAGTATTTCACTCACATTCAGCTCGCCGGAGAGTTTTGATTAGAACGCGCTAAATATGATATTTACAACGAGTTCGGAGGATACTTCAGTTTTACTAATAAGATTAAATCCCATTAAATTGAAGATCCCTCACATTTCTTTAATTTTCAACCTCCGTACTTTTTAAAAATTTGAAAATAGAAAAGAAGCCATTTTTAAAATCATCACGATATTACTTGTGTCAAGTTACAGAAATTCAGCTTAAATTCTTCGTACAATCCCGCTGTCTGCAAGAGAGTGCATGCATTATATTCTGCTATCTTTGAGCGGAATTGACTGATTGAAAACCGCCGAGAAAGGAAAACTATGGATATAGAATCGGAGATAAATTTGCGCGCTCTGCTCTGATCGACTCTCATGATCCTCGATACATGCAAAAAGTGTGCATAAATATTGATTTTAGCTACAATAGGTAAAATATGACCACCACTAACGGAAGTTCTCACTTAATGTTTTGAGTGAGCTTGTTTAGTTGTTTGTTTTTTTAATCATTTTTGTACTTTTTTGTGTCTAACCTAGATCAAAATGAAGGGTATTTTGAAGATCGTCTTGGTGCTGTTTGCTCTGTCGATCGCCAAAGCGAAACCTGTTCCTGAATGGGATGACGAGGAAGAGTGGGACGAGGTTCAGAAAGAGAGAGTTGACGCCTTGAACGAGGAAGAAGACAAAGACGCCTGGGACGAGGAAGAAGACGAAGAGGCTTGGGACGAGGAAGAAGACGAAGAAGCCTGGGACGAGGAAGAAGACGAAGAAGCTTGGGACGAAGAAGAAGACGAAGAGGCTTGGGACGAGGAGGAGGACGAAGCGGCTTGGGACGAGGAAGAGGTTGAGAAGGAAGGGGAAGAAGAGGAGGAAGAGGAGGAAAAGAGCGGTGAAGAAGACGAGGCTTGGGACGAGGAAGAGGACGAAGCGGCTTGGGACGAGGAAGAGGGTGAGGAACAAAAAGTTGAGGAGGAAGAGGAGGAAGAAACCGGTGTAGAAGACGAGGCTTGGTACGATGTGGACAACACCGGAGGAGAGTACGGTGAGGACAATGGAGATAGAGAGTAGCCCGGCCACTTTTCATTGTCTGTTTTAATCAATAAACTATAAATTGTCTTGATTTATTACTTTTCTAACCCTCTCAGGAGACGACGAATTCGAGAAAGAAATTCTAAATCTTAAGAGAGGTGAGAACAATTACTTTAAGATCTCCACCCAGTCCCACTTGTCCCCGTGTCCCATCCGCGGATCAAGAGACAGTACCACATACTAGTGTTTATCCAGACTCCTGAAAAGCCTAAAACCTCTTTATACAGCATAGTAAACATTAGCATGTGCACATGAAAGTACCGCTCAATAGCTCTCAGTTGAATGGTCACACACTAGGGTTTCATCCACAGACTTAAAAGTTAGAACCACCTGGTACAGCATAATAAACAGTACCACATGAAAGTACCGCTCAATAGCTTTCATTTGAATGGTCACACACTACGGTTTCATCCATAGACTTAAAAGTTAGAACCACCTTGTACAGCATAATACCAGCACCAGCCCTATACGGTATCACACCATGACGTACCGCTCTTCAATGTTGACCCACTATATAGGCCTACTTACACGAAAAAGTCAGCACCACCTTCACAGCATATAAGAAGCAGTACAACACTAATCCTTCCCTGTTTGTTAACTTCTTCACAACCTTTGTTTCTTTTCAAAGGTCTTACCGAAATGAGGGCCGAGCTGGAGGACATGTTGGCACATTAATTGTCTTCCAAATTTTTTGATCCATTTTGAAACTTGGAGCTTAGCACGTAAATAACGTAGACTCTGGTTGTAATTTTCAGCATCTGAATAAAATAAAGATAGTGTAATGTTAAAAAAAAAATTGCAAGTGGAAATGATTTTCTGTGAACATTTATGGCCTGGTGGTTGATCGATGGTGTTGTCTACTCGGGGTAATTTTTTTGTTCCCAGCTCTAAATATGCTACGTACATAAAAACACGTCCCAATGTAAAATTCTCATTGTACCTCAAGAAGGCTGGTTTGGCCAAGCGAAATATAGTACACCTTCAAAAAATCTCCCTACGTTGTGTCGGTTTTTGCGTTTTGTATTCTTCATCTGAAACAGTCCACGGTTTGTGACGACCTTGACTAACTGGTTGAAAATGGCGGACGAAGACAAAGGACACTAACAAAATAACTCATAATTGATGCACAGGCGATTGAAAAGGTATATCCGATTCGGGTCGCGCCCAAACAAACCTAACTTGAGTAAATATTTAAGATATCCGAAGACGTTATTTACAACTATTGAGAACTTTGTTTAGACAGGAGAACATCTTTGAACCACTGTCGAAACCCCTTTTTCGGGTAAAGGGGTGCGCGAGAGTAGGGGGCGGGGGGAGAACCCCCATTAGATTTCACACGGCTTACTGTGGTAGATTATGAAAGAAACCCCTAAAATGTACCATGGCTGTGTGTTTCGGGCGTGCCTCAATCTCAGAGGTACCGACTCTTTCGATTAGCTTCTAGACTGTATCAAACCACAAATTTGAAACCCTAAATGATACGAGGATTCCCTCTCCCCGTCACGTTTGAATAAGCGGTCCCCCCTTGCAACGAGACCTCGGACTTGGCAATCGTTTGACATGCCGTTCAGCTTGCCGCTGCTGAACTCTTGCATTGTCGAGCTGTTCTGTTGCAGTGTTCCAGGTCAAAGAGCTTTTTCAACTGAGTTCTGAAATCCCAGTATTCTATATCACAATTAGCGTATTGCACTCGTCTTCTGCAGCATTTGCACGAAAGTTTGAATCGCTCATTCACCCCACATCGATGCACTTCATAGTTATCGCACTCCGTTGTCTGAACTTTCTCGGCGACTCTCTTGTACACGCCGCTCACTAGGCTCGAACACGTGCTGACATATTCAGCCAGAGTCTTTTCGAGTTCCTGTATCCTTGCCTTGCAGATTTCTAATTTTGTTTTATCGGGAAGCTCCTTGAAAAAATCGTCCTTCTCCAAAGAGCTCAAAGGTAAACATTTGCTCTCTTGGAGTGTTTCTTTCAGGAGAGCATCGAGACCAAACCTGTCTGCAATCATGTAAAACTTCACACAGTTTGTATCGTCCACGTTGCAAGAGAGATATTCACAGCAAAGTTCTTTTACCCGTTCCATTTGATACTCGTCTGAAAGTTCCAGGAGAAATTGGCAGTTTTCATCTATAAGGGAGACAATAAATTTAGCGTCCAGCTTAATATATCAGAAGCACCCTTTTAGGAGTCCTTATGACCTCAAACAATGATTTGCTGAAGATAACGGCGGCCAGAGGTTCTGTAGGTATTTTTAGCATAATTAGGCTCACATTAAGAGAAAAGAAATCATCATCAACCTTGACGATGTTTGGCAATTTATTTTAACTATTGAGCTGTTTTTGTTGTTGTTGTTGTTTATCCCGTTATCTCCTCAATTTTATTTCCTTATGGAGGATAATCAAAACCGGAGACAGTGTTTCATATCTTTTGTTAACACCTTGAAATAATCGTCGATACAACTCCGCTGCGTTGCAGTTTGAACTCTTTTCTCTGTGGTTGGAAATGTGATGAAATACTGCATCTCGTGTTTATTATATATCTTCACAAATTCAGTCGATATGCAGCCCATCAATCGAGTACGAGAACAGGTAACTGCATTAGTTTGTTTAACGTTTTGAGCTAAACTGTTTACCTACTGACTCTGTGACCCATGCGAATCGAGTGATCACTGCTGGAAAATCAAAACAGACACGAATAATGCAGCCAATAAGGCAACTCGACGCAGAAAGATGTAACCGGCGCAAATTAAAGCGGGCGCGCAAAACGCGCGTAAGTTAAATCACTATTGGTTTTATTTGCCCCTGTTTGTTCCCGATTGGTTGGGAAATTGGAATGTTTGCTTTGTAGGAACCGGGAGGGTGGGTGGGTGAGGGACCTACCTGTTACTTTCTGTGCCCTTCCGTGAGAGTACACGATCTTGAGTAGCACTTCGACTTCCTTGGCTTTTTTCCCAGGTAACGCTATCTCTTCGGCGTCTTTCTCTGCGAATTCGGACGTGAACATTTTCTCAAATACTGGGGACCACATTGACAAGGTGCTCCTGTGCACGTGGAATCTGGTCCCCTCCACAGACAGTACCACATCGCTGAAGTGCCAGGGGTGGGAGAAGTCAGGGTTATTCATCAGTTTGCTTGTCATACCTGCCAACCTGAAAGTATAATAACATTTTTAAAATTAATATTGGGGATTTTATTATAAGGGGAAAAGCCAACACAGCTGATTTCTATAATACCTACTATACATAGTGTACAGGGTCTTCCACGAAATCCTACTTACCCAACAACAAGCAAATGTCATATTCCTAACCCCCCCCCCCCCGCCCCCTCCCGCTCCCCCCTTAATGTCCTTGGCCGATACTGAATCGTAGGGATTAAATGAAACAAATACCAAAAACAGAGCAAGCATCAAGGCCAAGGTCGGGGACCAAGGAGACAAAAAGGTTTGGTAAAGATCAAATTTCTCAGTGTGAAGCCTTAATAAATGAGGGTAGGAAAGGGAATTGGCGGGGGGGGGGGGGTGATCACGTTTCACGCACAGATGTTAACAAAGTCCACGCGTCACATATGCTTTTAGCTACATTTTACAACTTTTTTGATATTAAAAAAACTTACGAATCACGTTAGTCCTTTAGTTGCTTTTCACGCGTGTTGCCCTCATCACGTGTCACACAAAACCTTTGCCACTTATGACACTAATAGTCACTAATGGTAGAACATTATTCTGTGCTGGGCCGAAGTTCCAGATCAGTAACTGTTTCTTTTTCTGTTAGATATAGCTAAGTATGTATACGCGGTTAAAAGCGAGGATGAAAAAGGAAATTTTATGAAGTTCAAAGTCGTACAACATGCAGCAGATTGATAAGCGATCCTATATAAACCCTGTATAAACTAGTCGCTAACTGAATATTTTGCACCTACCGGGAATTTTGCTAGATGTAAACGTCGCCGGAAAACGTTCGTAGCTTGCAAAAATATAATGAGGTCTGTAGGGATTTAACTTAACTGGACTGTGATATAGCTTCCAAAAATATTCGTGAGAAAGCTCCAAGACGAAGAAAGATTATCTTAGCACAAATTCTGTAAACGAATTATTTATGCAAAGCCAGACACTTGCCTAACAATGGCGTCACGCATTCGCGCCTTTTCAGATTGAACATATCTGTCAATCATGTCAATCAAAATAAACCTATTGCCATAGTACTGAATTACATGTAAATCTGGGTTGAGTTATTTAAATAATTCTTTCCTTCAGTTCGTTCTTAGTTCTTTTTCTGGGTCAATAATTTTGGCCTGGTGCTTCGCGACCGCCGAAAAATACGCCGAAAAAAACTTCCAGGCCTCGGAAGTCTTGTTATGATTCACGTGGCTTAGCAATATAAAAATGAAATAAACCAAAATAGAATAAATAGTTGCAAAAAATAAAATAAACTAGATAAAACACTTTATTTAAGCGTTGAAGAGTTAAGGACTGCTGTTCTAATTGGAGACACTGAAATACGAAAACGAATATTGTAAACAGAAACTTGTTAAAAATCCCATCTAAGATCATCTAATGGGAGGCAACATGACGAATTGTTCATGCTATCTTCTGATTGGAGACTATGGATCGGAATTTCCACAGATATACAAATGAGGATTTACAAAAACTGTACTTGAACTGACAATTTCCACACATTTGTTTTATGGCAAGAGTACATAGTTAATCAGAAGCTTCAAAAGTTGAATATTCTCTTTTTGGGTGGGTCTCGTACCCAGGCCCTTACAGGGATTTTATGCTGAGAAGAAACAGGACAAGGGTACAAAGTATTACTTGTTCCAGACAAACAGAAAACTTCAGCGCAGACATTTAGACTGAAGCGGTGCCATGTGCAAGGCAGGACCGGGGGCAGGAATTTCTGCTTCACAAGAAATTGTTTGGATTTCTGTTTGCTAAGTAAACACAAGTAGATTTGTTTAAGCTTGAATAACGGATGTTTAATAGAGCTCTGTATAAAAGTTTCCCCGTTATGACAAACATTTGAGTTGGAAACCATTGAAATATTAATAAAGAATGTTAGCTTTAGCCAGACATGATGAGGGTGTGAAGGCGATTAAAAAAAATAGCAAAAAACTGCTACTGTAAGCTACTAACTGTAACCTATATATGAGCTTAGCCTAGCAATGAAATGGTCTCCTCTGCTAAAGATATAGTAAATAATTACTTCAAATACTAAAAAAAAACAGTTAAAAATTCTTATTTTTTACAATAAGGACACTCCAACCACGAGCAATTGACATTTTTTTTGTAATTTTTTTTTTGATGACCATAGAATAAAGGCTCTTTATATAATGTATAATATCAGCATCTTTAAAGTGAAAAAACACTTAATACTCTTGTTAAAAGGAAAAGCCCATGTTCTATGGTCACTTAAACAATGTACAAACAAATAAAAAGTGTTCACAGTTCAAGTGTCCTCACTATAAGTTTTGTTACATGTATGTAAAAAGTTTTAACTGCTATACAAACTGATGCTTTTAATATTTGTTTATTTCTGAAATGCACTCTTGACAGGGTTGTAAGACAAACACATTCCAAGGATTTCTCTTCTTCTCACCCTCTTGGGGAACAAGGTTGGACAAATTATACCTGCAACCCACATTTATAATTTTTTTTAAACTATAATTAAATTTATAATTAAATTGATAAAATATTGTTCAATAAGGCATTCAAAATCTTCTAAATATTTCTATTTTGTGGCAGCTTTTCTGACCAATGTAATGTCTATGGCTAGTCTTCCCAGGATGGTGCCAGGGAGCTCTATCAGGTTGCCTTGCCGATCTAAATTCTTGGGTGGAAGAACTGCACTGTGAGAATGAAATGTCTTGCCCAAGTACACAATTAGTGACTCTGGCCAGCATGTCAATTGGACTGGCACATAGGCTGACTGTTATGCCAGCAAGTCTCTGACTGCTTAGCGGCTGGTATTAAAGTATGAAAGTGAAAGGGCAGAGGGGGTAGAAAACAAGGCTTATTGTTGTGAGAAAATAAAGGATATATTTATGTAGATGAACATCAATGTATTATTTGATCATGCATAGGGTATAACATTTTTAGATGGTTGAGATGTTTGCAGAAGATAATTGTAACTGATTTGCACCTCCCTTCCCTTTTTTGTTGTGGATAACTCCCCCTTTCCCTCCAGGATAGGAAGGAGAATGCAGTTACTTGACAGATTGAGCTGGTTGCATGGTGGGTGGGTCAACATCACTTCCATAGTCAAAGTAGTTCTCTCTCACAGTTGATTTTGCATCATATTTAACATCTAAACCAGCCTCTGTGTCGATTTCTTCTTCTTGTTCTGGGTCACTGTCACACAAACCAAGTACATCAAGGTCTGATGCAATCTTTTTCGCTTGATCTTTTGTGAGATATGCACTACCCGGTCTTGCATGTGTAGTAGAAGGCTGAGCAGTAGCTGGCCTTGCAGAGGGAGGTCTCACAGACATAGGCCTAGCAGATGTAGGCCTTGACAACTTGGGTTCCTTGAAAGAAGAATCACCTCCTGCTGATAATAACAGAGTAGATGAATCTACAGTTTGTTGGCTGGATTTGTCAACATTTGTGCCCAAACCTTTGCCTGATTCCTTAAGCTTCTTTATCTCTGAATCAAGAATATCTTTAACCTTTTCAATTGATGGCTTTAGTTCATTATATTTTTCTTCAACTTCTTCGCATACATGATCTTTTGGCTTTTCGGAAGATTGAACCTCAGCATTTGCATCCTTCGGTTCACCACTGTTTTTTGTGTGTTGGTGACAAGAGCCACTGGCAGTTCTGTCAGTACCATGACTTTCTGGACAGTCACAGCCTTGTGGTTCAGGTCTGGGTTTTTTGCTTAATACCCATCGGTATGGATTGCTTCTCTTTACTGTAGAGGTATCTGACTTGGCAGGGACTGGTGAGCGAGAGACATTCTTCAGACCTGTATCAACCTGTTTTCTTGGCGACATGATTTTTTCCACTCTTTTCTTCCCAAGCTCTTTAATAACAGCTTGCAGATGTGAATCTATCAAGTCTCGTTTCTTTTGTATCATTCTGTCTTTGTCTGCATCACGTTTAACTCTCAACCATTGATCATAACTCAGTGATTGCATTCTTTTAGTTGCGTCCTTGTCAGATGCACTAGCTATTGCTTGTGCGGCAGGGCTTTTTAATGATCTTTCTCTTGATGTCTTTGGTCTCTTTGTGGATGTTGTTGAGTGGGAGGGTGACCCAGTTTCTGTATGATCAACAGCAGTCTTTGGTCGACGTTTGACACAATTTGCTGTGTTTTCTGAGGTGTTTGAATCAACTTTGGAATTAGGTGAAGACATAGGTGGGCTAGTCATTGGAATTGCACCATTCGCAGAAATGCTTCTATCGTTAGTATGATCATTACTGCCTAGGTGACCAGAGGAAGGCTTCCTATACTTAAAACTCCTTACAACCCTGTACTCAGGAGGTGGTGGTGGGGAAAGACCACCCCTCTGTGAGGTGGAACCTTCTTGTTCAGGTGTAACCCTAGTGCGGCTCTTTCTCCAAGCCATTCTTGCCTCCTTATGTTTCCTTTTCAGCCAGTCTCCAACCTTCTCCCTGGATTCTATGGCCCTTTCTGCTTGAATTCGAGCTTCTTCCTCGAGGGCGGCCCTTTTAGCTTGCTTCTCCTTTCGTTCTAGCTTTTTCTGCTTGCGAGCGACAATGGCCTTTTTATGAAGCCAAGCTTGTAAGACTGGGTTATCAGTTTCTTTCAGCTGGTGCTCTGATCTGAAATTTTTCTTTGTACCATCAGAATTTTTCACTTTGCTAAGTATGTGATCAGTTTCAGTGTCATGATGTACAACATTGTCTTTCTTTACCTCTCTAGAAACCGATTTGTTTTGCTTCCGTTTCTTTTTCAGTGTTGTGGATTTCTTATTGTTCTCTCCGTCTTCATCACTTACCCATTCTGTTTCCTCGGGAAGTGGAAATAGAGGAAACGATGACAGCCTTGTTTGACAACTTTTATTCCTACATGTTTTCTTAAACAACACTGGGTATTTGCCAACAGGGCCAGCACTGACTTTTTCTTTTTTCTCGGTTTCTGTCTGAGCACTACCGTCACTCTGTGTAGACGCTTCTGTTGTGAATTTCTTTCCATCGTTCTCCTTGTCGCTGGCTGAAGAGTCTTCAAGAATTTCCTTCAAGAATTGAAATTTCTCCTTTTTCTTTGATTTCGGCATCATGGCAAATCTTGGTCGTGTGAATGGATTCTTCACAGTTCTAAAAGCTTGCAGTATGTAGCTGAGTAGCAGCTAGTTCCAAATCTTTCTTCTCACAACTCATCTCTCAAACTTGCGAGTCTTCTGTGATGCGCTGGTTGAACACAAATACCACTCAAAACATGGCGACCAACAGTTGCACGGTCGTTATGGAAACGAACTGAAAGAGTCCTGGGGACAAGTTAGTTTTGTTCAAGATGGCGGGAAAGTAGAGCTGCTTGTAGCGAGGGAGATGTCTTCCTTTTCAAGATTTTCGCTGAATGGAAGAGTCTGCGGGTAAATCAGAGGAACCTCTTTACTTACTCGTCGATGGTATCCGATACGAAGGTTTGTGCAGTGTAATTTTGTTGACATGTGACTAGAATCATTGTCTTTCTTACTTCTGCTCGCTGTAAATGTTGATGAGATCTTCTAAGTCGAACGTAACACGTGGTTTTGAATAATTTAAGACTTGCGGTCTAATTAAAGGGAAAGTTTGATAACAAGATAAGTTCATGTATTGTAGTTCTATATAAGGCGTGGATGTACAACTTGAAGAGATTGGTATTAAAAAAGTAACATCTTTCATTCTCTGGTTTTATAAAGATTCGAATAGCATTCAATTCGAAAGTCGGAGGGGTCAGCTCCCCAGTTATAATAGCCTGATCGACGCATTTGAAATTTTATGGGGTTTCCTTACGTCGTTGAAATGTATATTCAAGTGTTCTATTTTCCTTTTAGTTAATGTAAAACACCTAAAATTATTGAAGCTCAGCTTTATAGGACAAACGAACATATGATCGGTTTAATTCAGGTTGATCAGAGTTATGTGCATGATTTGTTGACTACATTTTAAGTGAGGGACTATCTTCCCGGAAATGCCATTTTGTCAACAAGCCATCTTACCTCCATGGAGGCCTTTAGATGCATGTTGGGGAACTTTCAGAAGAGCTCACGGGGAGGAAGTGGGGCTCGCATTTTTTAGTGTCCTATTTTTGTTTGTTTTGAATGAAATGAACATCACGTTGCTAGTTTTATTTCTTTAATTTAGACTGTGGATTTATTTCATGTCCTACATGCAGTTGTTTGCGCACTTCCTGAAAGTCAAAAATTGCTTTATTTGCCTACTTCTCCTATTCTGGCCCAATAGGTCATAAGTGGGTTTGTTACAGATTTTGGGGCATCATGTTCTGTACACCACATTAGCAATTTTATTGATAGGGTGAAAGAGAGTTTTGTTTGCCTTGGAATGTAATAATTGCATTTCATTCATACAGCACAAGTATTTTTAAAATAAACTTGCTGTGATTGGCAGTATCAGTTAGTACAGCACCTGTCACCAGTGTGTTTCTTGTATAGAATAACAGGTACCTGTCAAAAACAATCTTAAACCACCAAACTTGAAAATTTAGAAAAGCTCCAAGGGTATTTTAAAGTATTTTTTCATTCCTGCCATTTGATTAATCCAAGTGTGAACTACTTGTATCAACATCAAAATGTCAGACACATATTGTGTTTGACTGCATGGATCTCATTTCAGAGAATCCACAGAGTGTGCGAAACAGCCTTGGGGTGCTTGTTTGTTACCCTTTGATGTCTGTCATGTTGGTCACTGCAAGAAATGCCTCATCATACAGCACAGCTCTGTGGGAATCATTGATTGCAATAACAATGGCTTGTAAACAAGTACTGATTGAAGTCTGTAGAGATTGTTGAAGAAACCTTTCAACTCCAGAACTTTATTTTAAGATCTTGACATTTGATCAGATGTTCTGAAATTGCCACTAATACATGTTTCATGGTCGGAATTGTCACTAAAAATTATTGTACACAGTAGGACACTTTTTGTGGAGAGTTAATGGTTACAGGATGGCCCTTTGTGATATTCAGACTGTGAAACCAAAACATGGAAGACTTATTTACATTGCATTTATTTTGTTTGGTGTCTTAATATCAATGTTGACATTTTTACCTACCCTCCGAAGGTTCTTTGTGGTGCATTCACACTACTGTAGCAGGAATACAAGCCAAGGAAAATGTGATATTCTGGTTGGACACATTCTGCTTTACAGAATTTATATCGGAATGATATTGTTCTTTCTTATTCTGGCCATAATTGACTGCCAGCTCACAGTGTTTACAACTTTCAGCCTCTGGCTTGAGAATGGCTTCTGGTTTATCAAGTTCCACCTGTTTTGTTTGAGCATCCTGTTGTCACTGCTCATTCCTGAAGGACATCTAAGCAATGCCCTAATGCATCTGGGTTGGATTGGAAGTTTTATTGTCATGGTTATTCAGCTTGTTTTAATCATCGATCTGGCAAAAACTTTAAATGCTTATTGGGTGGAGAGAATGGAACTGTCAACGAGGCCAAATGCGTGGTATTTCTCCATGCTTCTTTTAACATCTCTGCTCTACACATTGTCAGTGGTGCTTGTTGTTTATTTTTATGCAACGTATACTTTTTCAAAAGACTGCCACACAAACTTAATTTTTATCACAGCAATTGTTCTGTTGTGTGTCGTAGCCTCACTCCTCTCCATTCATCCCAAAGTCAGAGAAACTGGACTACTGCAGGCTGGGATTGTCACATCATATTCTGTTTATTTTGCATGGGCGTGCATGTTACATTATCCATATTCTGCCTGCAATCCAACATGGAACTTATTAGCAGTGACAGAATTTAATTTTCATTTGCAATTCAACATGATCTTTGATCTCTTTGTGACATTTGCATTGCTGGTGTATGGTGTTGTTCGAGTGCCATCGGTGCAACATCTCTTAGCCAGTGTAAGCCTTGTGGACTGTTGTATGTTTCAGTCGCAAGAGGAGAACAACCTTGAAAGTCCCGCTGAAGATAATGAAAGGCCACTGGTGGTCTCGACCTTTTTAATTTTTTATCTCTTTCTTATTCTGATATGTCTTCACCTTTTAATGACAATAAGCAACTTTTACACCCCTGAGGGTATTGTAGGTACTGAAGATGAAGTAGTTGAATCTGAATATAAACTTATAGACATGGATGATTATGTGAAGTCGTTAAGTCAGTGGGTTGCATCTTGCCTCAGGATGATTGTCTGTGTTGTGTTTCTTCTCATGTATATGTGGACAATTCTTGCCCCTGTCATTTTACCGCATTAAAAAAATGATAATTCAGACATATGCCATAATGGAAAACAATGCTCGATAGGACGTTATGAAATATCTAGGATTCTCATGCATATCTGGTAGCATGTAAGAGCGGTCAAAGTGCGAGACTTGAAATCCAGAAGATACAGATTGAAGTCCCATTCTGACTGCTTGCTGGAGTTCTTTCATAGCAGACCTGAATTCAACTCATGTTTGTAAATGGTCAACTTGTTTGCCTCAAAATTGTTTTTAATGTTCCTTGCTGATAGATCTTACAGAGCTTGCAAGTGATGTTTCATTGAACAGTGTCGAGGAGGTACCACGGTATTCATCAGGGATCCTTGGCAAAAGGAAGTCCAGAAGACGTACAGGGAGACCGGTTACAGTAAACAACCAGAAAATTGCGCTGTTGAAATTCAAAGGAACAGTGTATGCTGTTGATGAACTGTGTCCACATATGGGTGAGTAGTGCGTATGATGTCCTCACAACATGACCACAATGAATTCACTGTGCACCTCCACTGATGCAGCTCTTTTGAAAACATCACCGCAAACTGACTTGCGTAGATTGGGCAAGGTTGGATCACATGAACCAGTCCAGAGGAAGTGGTCTGGCTCTGTACATGTAGGTTGGTCCTCTGGTAAAGTTGTTAGTTTTTTGCTTCATTAGCGGACAAGTGAAACAATTATTAAAACTACATATTAATCAACTACTTGAAGTTGATAAAGATAACCACTGTTCTGAGCTCTTGATATTAGTGATGTTTTGAGCATTAGCCCTTTGTCTGTAAGCCATAACATGTAGCAAAACATTTTTTTGGGCTGTCACCCTTAGCTTTCTGTCAATAGGTATAAATGATTGAACCCAAATGACAATTAATAAGACTGCAATTTTATGTACTGTGAGTAAAATTATATTTCTTTGCAGGTGGTCCTCTTCATCTTGGTGATATTGAAGAGCTTGGCCAGGCAAAGCTACCATGTATCGTGTGTCCCTGGCACAGCTGGAAGTACTGTTTACAAACTGGACGCGTAAAATTTCCACCTAAGAAGAATATAACAGTCACTACTTATCCAGTACGAGTTACAGCAAAGGGAGAAATATACCTTGGTTTCAAGTCTTTGTCGACTGACTATTTTAATGCTGGAATGGAATTCTGAAAGGCTGAATAACATTAGTGTTCTAATTACATTTGTTGTGTTATTGGTAAGCAACAGTTGGTTATGTGCAGGGTATTCAAAACTGAGGGCAACAGGAAGTTTTTACATGTTCAGGTCCAGTGTAGTTTACAGTGTTGTTTGAAATGTTCAGGATTAATGTCTTATCAGATGGAATCTACATGTACAATAGCCTTACTCCATTCTTTAAAGAGACAGTAGTCATGTTTCATTGAATGGACATGAAAGATGTGGGACACATGATATAATCGAGTGTATAATATAGAGAGCCTGGGTGTGGTTTAGCTAAAAGCTGAGAGTTGGTCAACATTTTAAAATTATGTTAGCTCAGAAATGATGCAATTTTTCTTAGGAAAGCCAAGGTCCAAGATCTTTAGAATTTATTGATGCTCCTGTGGATAAGAAATCCCAGGGGGTCTCCCGTATGAAATGGCAGGGGATGCTCATCATCTTGCTTAGGGGTATACTGTAAATCAAGGAGAGTGTTGGTGATAAAATGCCACTGTTTTTAGGTGTCAAAGTATCTTTTAGGGTGCACTCAAAGAAATAATATTAATTAAAAAGAGGTGCTCTTATTTCCACTATAAGGCTCAAATTTTGCTAATCTCTCGAGTCTGGTCTGCTAGTGTGGCTCCTTTCCTGAGCAGCAGCTGGTAATCAAGCCTATTCCATTTTAAGCGGTATCTTTTAGCCATGCCAAGATTGGTCTCTTTGAGAGGTTTAATTCAAACTTTGCAACAAGCATCCCCAGCCTCTGCATATGGGAGTTCCCCTCCCTCCTCGGGCGAGAAATGGGCTGGAATTTCAACTGACGGCTGGAAAATCACCCAAACTGTAACTAATAACATCACCTCATCAAGACTCTCTAGTTAACGACATGCTCAAATCATGTCTACATCTCTCAGACGTGCCACAGAGCGACCTTTGATCTTTGCTAGAAAGTCAGTAGGGTAATGTGGTTGTGCTATTAGTGTCGTAAACTTGACTGAGCACATGGTTCATGCCAGAGGTGTTGCTATGCACCTGGATGTATTCGTGTACGTAATGAGATGTGCTGTCCAATTTGGAAATAATTGGATGAAAACAATTTGGAAGACTGACAAAATTGGACTAGGTCACAGGCTGAGTTCAATTTGGTAGTCAGAGAAATTTCTTTGAATTCAATTATTTACAGATTGGACTAGGGTGTATAGTCCTTTGTTCTGTGCATAATTATTATATTGTGCACAGAATTGTTTAATTTGTATGCTACATGTGTGTAAGGCCCCATCCACACTACGCCGGAGAAATTTGAAAATGCAATAATCTGTTATTTTGGATTTGTGTTTGAGGGAAACTCAGGCCATTGTAGCCTGGCAGGGAAATCACATGATTTGTGATGTCATTGTTTTTGTAAAGCTCTGTTTTCAACATGTTCTCTGTCCACACTTGAACACAAAGCCAGCGATAATCAAATTCTTCTTGTTTGAAGAGCCGAAACGAAAAGCTCTGTTTTTGTGATGGATTGGTGTGGGTCTAGCCGTAGAAATAAAGCTGTGTTTACAAAGTTCTTTGGTGTAGTGTGGACAGGGCACAAATTAAGAATGAATTTGGACAGTTTGTAAAATTAACAAATAATCGTGCACTTGTGTGTACGGGATTTTGGGCTGACAATATAATTATTGTGGAAACATGTTGACAAGATAAATTCTGTAGATCAGAGCTCTTGAGTTAATCAGACTGTTGGCAAGGCAACTATTTGGTAAATCGTGTAGGTCCTCTCACTAAATAGTTCAATTAACACAAAGTACTTTGTAACTCATGTTTATTATGAACGTTAGATAGAAATCTAGAATGTTTCACATTCATAATCTCCCCTATCTCCAGGCCATATATGAGCGAAAACAAAACTGATATACCAACTGTAAATAAATAACGTTTGCAAAAAATATATTAAACTAAAAGTGTTCCAAGTCCTCTTGTTGTGGAATTTAAAGTGTCACCCACACAAGGGATTCACCATGAAAACTGTGTGCAAGAATAGAATGTTTTTTTTTTTTGTTACCAACAAACCAGACTCGTACCTAGTCGCTATTTACGTGTTCCGGGGG
>Ga0126339_10000276_pt1 | contig 25485 bp, 16 predicted proteins | sample OrbTmetagenome_2_FD_92532 | JGI IMG/M metagenome (GOLD analysis project Ga0126339, IMG submission 92532) | Coral microbial communities from Petempiche,Puerto Morelos, Mexico - Orbicella T R C metagenome | ecosystem: Host-associated > Invertebrates > Cnidaria > Coral | place: Petempiche,Puerto...
ACATGTCCTAAGAACTAGAAGCGACGATTCGTGACCTCTAATTGAATTTACTCCTTGTGAAAAACAAAAGTATCAAGTTACCTTTAACTAAAAGTAAAAATATCTCGTTGCATTTGCATACTATGAACTCATGAACTGTTTCAAACCTCAAGGCTCATCTCGTTCATTTAACTAAAATCCTCAGCCTAACCCACAGAAAATGTCGAAGTAAACCCAATATTTGAATACTTCCTCCTCCTTTATAGAAGAATGAATACGGCCGTTCTGAACTTTATCGGGATCAGATCTTCTCACATATCATTTACCTTTACAACAAGAAATTTGATTGGTCATCCATAGTAGATCCAATCTGATTGGTGTGACATACATACATCTCTCACTCACTCACTCACCCACTGACCCTTAACATACTCGACGCCCCGACTAAGAGGTATTTTTTTGTCAAAAAAAAAACTCAAGAAATCCAAATTGTGATTAGGAGTTTAATTTAATTAGCTGCTAAATGGAAATCTTCTGATCCTCTTAAAATATGGTCAGTATCTCACACTCAACAGCCACCCACCTGCCATTTTGAAATCCCTTTAAATAATTTAGTACAGCTACCTACCCAACCTCAATTTTTGTTGAAGCTAGGATCCAGGGAGAGGATCCCTCTATTTTGTAAGAGCAATAGTTAACAATAAGATCATTTGTGTTTTGTTTTGCTGGCCATTACAGTGTTTGAGAACAGAAATGGTATCCCTATAGCCTCACTAGGAGACAAAAGCTACCAAGCTCCAGAATATTCTTTGGACTTCCACAAGCAGGGAAGCACAAGACCTGTTATTAATTTTGGGTGAGTGTAATATTTATTAGTAGGTCTGCATTGCATATGGATTTTCTCCAATAGGTCTGCAAATGCATACACAAGGTGCAACAGAATTGACCTGGAAGATAAATATGTGCCTTATAATTTCAAAGTCAGTGGTAGTTACTTGTGTCTGCTAATAATTTAAAAGAGGTTCAAATTATTCCCTGAACATGCCTGAACTTATTTCTGATTTCTGAATATAGTGCTACTTCTGGCTGGGAGGTTCATCCTGGATTTTACCAATAACATGCCACTCCAGTAGATTACAACAGCTAAACAACACATTTTTACTACTTTAACAGAAAAGGGTACCATCAGAAGTTCATACTAACCTAACCATAACAAATGCAGAGATATATCAAATGTGTGGTTCAGGGGTTCATATCTGATGAACTGTGGGACTCATAACTGGCAAGTAATCCATCAGTGAGGGCAAAGTGTTAAAATGTGTTATTTTTGTTTGTAGCGGATCCTTAAAATGTGTTCCAGACACTTTTGTTCCTCTTCAGGATTTACCACTTAAACCTAGGTAAGTTTATAAATCTTCTTTGATCATGCTTAATTTCTGACACTTACACTTGGCACCCTAAAGCTTAATTCCCAACACACATGGCACCCTAAAGCTTAATTCCCAGCAACATAAGTTAAGTTGAGAATGGTTTTTAGACCACTAGCTATGGTATACCAATAACTCCCCCACTCATAGAGGAGCTCTGGCTGTGTGAAGGGTCGCCAAGCAGAGCCCCATAACTATAGGAACAGAACTGCATGCATGCTTAGAAATAGAAAACCATGCAACTCTATTTTCACGGTCAACATGGCTAGCAGAGTGGATTGCGGGCACATGCGCCCAACAACAACGATGTTGTGCAACGTGGCTGCCATACTCCAGCTAATAGGTTGACCCAGGTATGCAGCCTAAGTTGGTTCACAGCATGTATATTTGATATTGGACATCCATGTTATGGTCAATTTACAGCTGTCAAAACAAGGTATCTGCTGACCAGTTTCATGTGACCATATTGAGGGCTGAGGTTTGGAGCTCAGCAAGGTCACCTACTATTTTAAAGTTGACCACTGACCAAGTACTGGTTTTTGATTGGATCATGGGCTCATTTCAGGTTAACTTGTTAATCAGGGCCAGGTTGTTCGGAGGGTACACAAGTGTTTCTCACTACTTTTGTTTTGTGTAGTTTGAGATTTTTGAAACTCAAAAGAGAAAACCAAAAATATAAATAGAAAACCTCACTGCAAAGTTACAAAACTCAAGCTTGGCTAAATCTATATATTATTTGTCCATTTCAGACTCACATTTGAAGAAAAGCAGAAGAAAAAATTAAAACGGGAAGAAATTGAAGAAGTAAAAAATCTTGATCACTGGCAACCAGCTGATCTGCTATCGCCTGTGCTGCAACTTCCTGGTACACATGGATGATGTCATCAGAAGTTGTGATCAAACAGAACTCTCTATTGCAGATAGACAATTATTATTATTTTCAATTTTACAATTTTATTTATGGACATTGACCTTGGCAAGGAATTGAACAGCCATTTGGAAACTTATTTTTACAAAGTTAGAATTTATACATGAATTATTGTATGTCTTGAGAGGTTTTGTATGATTGTAAACTAAGTGAAAAAGTAGCCAGTTTTTTTAATGCTTAGGTGTGAAGTAGTATTTTACAATGTATTTTTGAAAGCCTTTCTTAAAATTTTATTTATATATTATTCTTGTACAGTAAAATAATTAGACATTTTTTAATGCACATATTCAATATTTTTCATTCATATTTGTTTGAAATCAGTGATATTTTTACATTGTACGGAGTAGTTTTTTATGTAATTAAAACTTGTTTGTTTGGTTAATTATGTGGTAGGTGTCTTGTTTAGACTGCATTCAGATGTACATTTTGCCTACAAGCATGACAATAGGGGAAGGAATTTCTATAGAAATAGAAGACATGTTCTCTGTGTTTCTATCGAGTTTTAGTATAAATCTACAAGCATTCTATCACAAATGCCATTTCTCTGATTGGCTACGCTACTCACCATCTATTCTGTGATAGTGAGTAGCCTAACAGTGTGCCTGTGTTAACAAAATGACAGCCACTCTTGACGTTCTCGAAGTGTCTGTGAAGAGGATTTAGATAAAGTTTTAAATGGCTAGTAGATTTATACCAAAACAATTAGATTATTTGCTCTCAATTTCTATGAGTGATAGTTGACTCGGGCTGCCCCTTCGTTGACTATCATGCAATAGAAGTCTTGAGCTCATGATCTAATTGTTTAAGGGAGGTCCTTCTTAACTACCGGTTGGTCATGAATTTGTTGGTAAGGAAGGTTTCTAACTGTCAAATTTTGAAAACCAGAACTGCTAAGGATAAGCTTTTTGTGCAGATTAGTTTCATTGAAGACTCCTGCAAAAGTTTCAAATCACGGCCAAAATAGTTTTCCTCTGAATATCGCCTTAAGCAATCCCTTAATAGCAACAGCCCCAAATCTGTAGTTAAGAAGGACCGCCGTTAATAGAAACACTTGTGAAAGTTTGGGAGAACTTGAAAAAGCTATGGAAACACTCCTGTCAGCTTGTTCCCACAGCATTTCTCTCTCTCCCAAACTTCCACTCATACTTCTATAACTTGAAATGTGGAACATGTCTTGTATTTTTAGGAATGTGTATGTAAGATGGGAAATGAGTTTATATAATTACAGGTTACTCACTCACTCATCCTCATCGGGCCCATGAGGACTCTTGAAGCCGAATAATTACAGGTTGCTAGAAGTTAATTAATATGAGAATTAAAGAAAGAACAAACAAATTTAGCAAATGGCATCCATGAAAGGATACTGTTGACTTTTCACGGAGACTGTGACTGATCAAAGAAAATTAGTAGCCAATTTAACCTTGTAGTTTATGACAATTTCTTGTGCAGAAAATAATTGATTATTAATAACGAGATGGTAATGATCAACAACAGATGCTAACAACACCTGCAGCAATGTTAAATCAAATCCCTTGACTTTCACAGGAAATTCTGAATTTCCTCCACGATGTACAAAATTTCCTGACGATGAAAATGGCTACCAGAATTCACACCTGATGACTGAGTACACATTGAATGATGAACACTTTCTTTAATCAATCACTCTTTTTCAGCAACCTGACAAAATTACAAAGTGTTTGGTGTCACCATTAATTAGAATCAAAAGTATCTGCTTTATGCAAAATATAATTGTAAAAAAGACTTCCTACCAACTATCAGAGTTCTGTTTGATCACAACTTCTGATGACAATATATCTATTATGCTTACAGCAGATGTAATACTATGTACTGTATACTGTATAATTAGATTGACTGATGTATAAAAATAAATATTCCATATTCTTTTTATTATGGAAGTATTTCATTCATTCAGGAAATGTTAAAAATAAATACCGGTGTCTCAATAATGTTAGAGGGGGCTCCATGTATGAAACAAAAACATGGTTAAACAATAATTTTGGGTTTGAAATCTCGTAAAACAGGTGATTCTTCCACGATATTTCTTGAAGGTATCTTGCAAAGGTTGAGTAAAACTAGATAACATTTAAGAACGTTGATCCATTCAGTCGCTCATTCATAGACTCATAGTTTAGGTGTGGTTCAAGTTTCGTACCCTACAAGGAACCACTATAGACTTCTTTTGCTATGTGATAAGACACTGAATCTCAGGCAACCCCTTCTGGGGTATGTTAAAAGACATGCATGCCTGTTTGCCAGGTACGCTTATTCTGCAAACTCCAAATGAAATCAGACCAGCCGACTGCAAATACAACTAGTTTACAACTATACAATAAAAACTCTTGAAGCTCAAAATGCATGGTCGCTTCCACTGCATCAGGCAGATTATCAAATGGTTACATCCAACTTTAAATATATTTTTTTAAAAAGGTGTCATCATCTAATCTTTCGCAGATTTCCTACAAAGATGGAAATAGAAAGGTAATTTTACGTGAAAAAATATTAGTATCTCGTTTACACATCAGTAATAGTGGATAATTAAAAAAAAAATAAGAAATTTGACCACAAAAATTTTAAAGGATGCACGTGCAGAGAGGTCTGGGGCTGATATAAGTGACAACGCCATTCAATAGCATACAGACTGTGAAAGAATTTGATGCACTTGAGAAACAACAAAAGAAACTGGTTATACAATGTGTGATTTGGGGCTTGTTGTCTATTGACGTTCTCCACAGATAACACAGCATGGTGCCTAGAATAGGAGGAAGGCCCTGTTGAACTCACTAGCATAAGGTAGGTAGGAAATGCACTGTGTATATCACTTGGTACCCTGTCCATAAAACCACCAACCAGGAACTACTGGGTGGTTCTTATTAATAAGATAGGATTTCCCAATGAATTACCTGATACAGTGTTGAGGAGATTTTTGAGATCTTCTGTGGTGTTCATGTCATGCGGTCTTCCAGGTGGAATATTAAGCTGGTAGTCTGGTCCATAGGTCAGGAAATACTTAAGAAAAGATAAATATTTTGTTATTGTAGTTGGGAGTGTGCTTTATTTTTCTTTTAAATAAATCAAATCTTTCCTTAAGTTTAAAACGCAGTTCTGTGCTTTGGCTTTTTGTGTCATCAAGTTCAAACAGGCCACACCTGTCATTAAAGGATTATAATTATTATTTTTTTCAATCTAATTCACAACACTTAAAGTTATTACCTCATGCTCTGGGATGTCAAGTGATAATGATTGATTCAGAGCCACACCAGTCAAGTATGTCCAGCACTTTGCAGCATTCTTTACATTATATCCGCCTAGAATAAAATACAATTAATCATCAATTAGCTGACATAACAGTTTTTATCTCTTGTTCTGACAAGGAGTGTGAATGGCTGTTATGTATGATAACATCAGACAAGCAAATGTTACCAACAAGCCTCTCTTTAAAATGGAAATTGAAAATTTTATTGAGGACAAATGCCAAAACCAGCAAAGATGAAAAGAATACTCTTGTGAAAACAACATGAAAACTAGGGCTCATAGTCTGATAAGTCAATACGGACATGTCTATGGACAGTAGACTTATTCTTAACAAAACTTCCGGAATGAACAAAGTGGGATGGTCAAGAAATGGAATTACTGTAGCTACTACATGTAAAATGACATTTCACAGACCTCCTCCGAGCAATAACAATGGCAGGTTCCATTGCATTAGGTATTTGACACACTCTCCGATACTGTGCTGGGTGAGGTTAAAAGATGCCATAGGATCACCAGCCAGTGTATCAACACCACACTGACAAACAACTGCATTTGGCTTAAATCTCATCTTGACCTCTGACATCACTCTGTAACACAATTATTGAAAGAAGATTTTTAAACCTCTTAATTTATTGATAGTGACCTTTGGAAAACTATTATAGAGTGTTGCATATTCAGTTGATCCTCAAAAAGCTCTGAAAGCTCTTCACATGATTGTACAGACTCTGACTTAAAATTTAGACCTTCTAGGAAGAGAGAGAAACATGGTCTGGTTGTATTGTGCTAACCTTGAAAATATTTCAATGAAAGGCTTGTCAGTGATTCCATCCTTCAGAGGCACATTGACGGAATAATATTTTCCTTTGCCAAAACCCACATCATAGTGTGATCCTGTACCTGTAAATGAACAAGACAAAACGTCTTTCACTTGCAGTCCAGCAAAAGCATTGTTTTTACTTTCTAGACTGGCTATCAAGCCTCATAGCTGAGCTCTACTAACTGACTGAGGTACAAGGTCTGATTGATCAACTAGTGGATTAGACAAAACACTGTCTCCTGTTGTCGCCTATTGATATGACACTTGATCAATGGCTTCCACTCCATTTGACACAAGTGGTTTCTTAGTTTCTGGAGTTTCACCATAAACATTCACTGGGGATAATTTATCTTGTTTGTTTCAAAAAGTGCTCGTCTTTTTTTTGACTATATAACAAGAATTGTACATCACTGTTGTATATCCATGCATTGTATGCGAAAATTTCACATCACAATGTGATTATTATTAGGGTTATTGTTTGTACGAAAAAGAATAACTAGACAAAGAAACAAACAAAACTTAGTGTCGTAATACCTGGGAAAAATCCAGGGGAAAATTTATGAAATGATAGCGACATTACTTTTGAAGTAAAAGAAAAGGCATCTTCAACCCCTGCAAATAATTTTCAGGCAAAAGATGAATTAGTCATACACACATCTACTGTACTTAAACCTCTCACTGCAAAGTAGAAGTTACTTGTTTTCAGGTCTCTGGAAACTCTCTTGCTTAGCCTGGAATGTATTACCAATAATCTTAAGTGAAGCTAACTGCTATACTGTACATCTTTAGCGTATTACCAATACTGGATTTCATAATACTGGTAATAGGGAGTTCAAATAGACCATATTCATATTAATTCTCGGTATAGGACTGGAACTGGCTTGCAACTGAGGCTAATGTGGGGAATCTCTCCTAATGTAAATTACAGTCAGTGGAACCCCGCCTTACTGTCACCCCGTTAATATGGCCACCTCGTTATTACGTCCACTTTGGTCTGAACAAAAGCTCAGTCAGTCATTTTACTCCATTAATACAGCCAACTTTTTATAGCCTGTCGGTGGACGGATGAGCCTCTATTGCAAGCTAATTCCAGTCCAAAACCGAGAACACAAATATATGGCCCATTCACAAACATTCTCTTACCCAACTCAGCTCTCTGAAATTCAAACAAAATGCATCTGTTTGCCCAGTAGTAGGCAAAATAGAGTGATTAGAAGATGATCCTCTATTACTAGCCTTAAAAAAAAAAAAACAAGCAAACAAAAACGAAAAGAAAAACAAAACAACAACAACAACAACCACAAAAAACAAACAAATTCATATGAGAGCTAAAAACAGATTTCACATACCATTGCCATGGTGAAGATCAATGTCCACATAGAGAACCTTATCAAACTTCTCCCGCAACTTCAAAATCCCTAAGACAACATCGTTAACATAGCAGAATCCAGATGCTTCATCCCTAATGATGCCAAGAACAAAAAATTTAAACCAGTTGTAATATTTCCACGAGCATGTACTAGATTGGAAAAGTTTAAAAAATGTAGGCGTGTGATGCATACCGGAGGAATTAATAGCCACATAGCCATTTGTTGCAGTACTTGCAGTACATGTATATGGTGTGATATGAGTAATGCATGATGTGCAGGATCATTTGCATGATGTGCAATACATGTGGATTGTGATTTTCAAGAGCAGCTGTCTACTTTTAACAGGGTTGTCAAGAGTGCAAAATAAGAGCCAGAGTTTGATCCCTTGTCAACTCTTGTTCTAGCTGGATGCAGAATTTTAATAGTAATTTGCTGATCATATGCCAGTGCAATGTCACCCATACATGATATCCACTGTGCTGCCCTTGCAACAGTAGTTGTTATAGTAGTTGCTTGTGGAAGGAGCAAAATAGCTTATATATCATTCTGTTCTATGGTTTAAGGAGAATCTTGATATGGAAAGGAATGGTTTGAGGAATAAAAATCATGAGCTACATACCTCTGGGCATGGTGCCAGCCTCCCTGCCAGTTGATTGCTATAGAGCATTCCCTTTTGTTCAACATCTCGGCAGCAGTAAGCGTTCCTCCAGCCACAGCAGACATGCAGCTAAACAAGTCATCAAACACAGGGCAATCAAAGCCTGCGGAAAAGAATTGTTTGCTGAATTGTAAATTTAGACTGCTTAGGGAACTTATCAGAATTGCTAGACTAGTTTGCCATATGGTAAAAGGAAGTACGTGTAAGTTAGTGAGCAAGTAAGGACTACAGTGTATGTGTTGGCTAAAAATGTGATGACATCTGCCAACCATCTGTGCGCTAAGCCTTGGATGTTCGAAGGGTGAGTATTTCTGCTCACCAGTCAAATCACTATTGAGTTCATATCACCTAGGTGATATGCTTCTGGTTCAGTCAATATGTGTACGCTTTCTATGTGCAGTCATTTAACTGGTCAGGTGTATAGCATTATCATAAGTTAACTTGGTTAGGTTTAGTGCTATCATACCTAAACCATACTCAGAAGCCACATGCTCCCCTTCCTCGCACTCGTCACCATTTGTTACTTGTTCTAAGCACTCAATGTAGTCCAAAGAATGGAAAGCAGAAAGCTCTCTGACTGAGGCTCGACTTGGTTGAACGACTCTGTTTAGAGATACATGTATCGTTATGAAACCAGTTCCCTGAAGCTGCATGAATGGTGCCATCATTTATGTGTTTGTGTATGTGTTGTACACTTAGCTAATTATCAACCTCAAGTTGAGATGATTATAATATTTGGCACTGTGTAGCATAAGTGTAACAAGATCCTCAGAGGGACGGACTCATATGAAAAGGTTGGGGATGCTCGTTGTCTCACTTAGGGGTATAAATCAAGGATTCTAGTCTCACTTTGTGTGTTCATGACAAAACACCACTATTTTTGGCTGTCAAAGTATCTTTTAAGGTACTCAAAGAATAAAGATAGAAAAAATGCTCTTAATTCCGTTTTTAGGCTCGATTTCTACCGGTCTCACGAGTCCGGTCTACTAACGTGGACTCCCCACTGAAGAGTGGCTGGTAATAGAGCCGTTTTAAGTGGTATCTTTTAGGGGTCAAATAAAGCTTGAACCACACCCAGTTTGGTCTCCTTTAGTGGTCTAATTAGAAAATTTTCAAACAAGCATCCCTGATATTTTCCCTTTAAGATTAAGCTGTATAAAATAATTGAACCATGTCAATATTACACAAAAACCTGCTTTTCAGCAGGTATCAATATTAATAATTTGTTCAACTGACTTGGATTAATTAAAGCAATTTTTGTGATCAAAAAGTTGAAATTTCCTTTAATTAAGATAGCCTTTTTACGGAAAATGACTGAAATTTAATGTATCTGCGAGAGCTTCATGTAAGCACACGGGCAAATTGCAGCAATTAAGTCAGACGGTTTTCCACTTTCTCGATACAGATGAAGTATGACACATTTGTCAAGAAAAAGAACGGTGTTTCAAAGACTGATACTACAATGAAGACAATGAAGAAACGCTACGTAATTACCTGGCATTTTCCATAAGTCCATAGGCTTTAATCAATGTATGAGTCAGCGATGCCTACAAAAAAAGACATCTATGGTTATAGGGAATCAGACAGGCCGGTGAATCAATGTAGTAGAGTGTTAACGGAAACGGATCTCGGCGCAAAATAAACAAACAACGCTAGCGAAATGGAAAAAAGTCCGCTTACCCGTTTAGGAACTTTGGGCAGATTATCGCACAATCTTACAAGCTCGTCTGAGTGTATTATAACGACCGTTCGGGGGACTTTTGTGGCTCTTTTTGTCGTCTGACCGCCATTATCCCTCAAAGCCATCTTCAAACTTGCGCGGGAAAAACACTGGACAAAAGAGGACAAAATAACAGACTGGGTAGGGTAGGGCAGAGTAAAATTGTCAAATGATGCGTATTTCTGTTTTAATTTAAGTCAATGAGGCACACAGCTTAGAATCCGAATGTTAATCGTAAAGAATTATCTTTGTTCTATAAATTTTGCTTTGAAAATAAATGCTGAACTCTACCTGTTAGAAAAATTTGATGAACTTACCCCTCCCTAGAGACGTGCCTCACTTTGGTGAAGGCGTCGCAATGCATTGTGGAGAATGCGTCAGTTTGTAACAGCTGGATGTGAAATCGATCAGGTGAGTTCGATCGTCCTGCTTCTGTCGATTATATGGTACGTTTAATAATCTTAACTTAAGAATTTAGTATTTTCATGACAGATGATAGGTACTTATTATACTTTCTGATGTAGAGAATGATTTTCTATTAGCAGAGAAGGGAGTTTTAGCGTCAAACTTGATCTCGTTCTGTGGGGCTGGTGAGCAAGGTCACCTTCGTTTGGGCTCGCAGGCTGGCCACGGAGTTTCTATTGCCAATTTCATCCCGTTAGACGAATTGTTGCTAAATTTGAAATTTCAATGGTTGGCTTGAATTGATCGAGTTTATTCAAGTTCTCTGCTTAGTTTTCTTTGTTGAAAATAGACGAGTTGCTAGCACCACACGAGTGTTCATGTAGGCGTCGCCCAGCTGATTTCACAATTAAGGTCTCTTTCATCATGTTGATTTTGCGTTCCGAAATATTGGAAACTTCATTGTAATTGTGAAAGCTGTTTTTGAGAACAACCCCTCTCTTCTTCTCCTGTCTAGGTCTAACAAGGAATGACTTTGGAGGGAAACGAGCGTCGTTCCTTGCGACTGGAGGTGTGAAAACTGCTCGATTTGCTAAGAACAAGTGACCTTGTGTTTTCTGCTTTTTATCCCGGTGTGCCCAATCGATGAAAACCGATAATGGATAGACCGTATTTTCTCAATCAAACGCCGGGCCTCGAATAAATGCCCGGTCTCCCACGTAGATTCGTAAATAAGGACCCTCAAGGAATTTATATTTGAGTTATAGTAAGCTTTAAGTATAATAATAAGATAATGAATAAAACTCTGATTAACTCCAGGCTCGAATAAACTGGCGTTTCATTGAGAAAATACAGTAATAAATACGGTAATCAATTTAATTTCCCCTCTCACCTGAATTTCAAAATTAAATGTGTTACCTCCAAGTTGCCCTTCTAATAGGGTGTGGGAAAAAAAATTGTTCCAAATTTTGAAAGCAAATTGTGCAGGAAAAAAACTTCAGTTGTGCAGGGAATTGTGTGGGATTGTGCAATCTTTTGATGCACCAAATGTCAATTTCAAGTTTTCTTGCCAAGTCGTACAGAAAGGAAATTCTGGATTAACGATCGTTCAGCCAAATTTATTTCACTTCTAGTTCAAAAACACCTAGTAATTGCCAACTGTTTTATCAAACTCTGTCAACTGATTGACTCTGTCTAAACAAAATCATGTTGCTTGACACGACTTAAATCAATGTGCATGAAACCAAAATAGAATGCCATATGTTCCACTGTAAATGAGTTCCTTTTTAAAATATTCCTACTTTGATTCAGTAAAAATATGTAGCTTGAATATTCCTTCATAGACTGTGTTAAATTTCAGCATTTCTGACTACCACAGAGATGAAAAGCTTCACACACTGTTCTTGTTACCCTACAGGAGCCAGACTCATTTGAAGAAAGAAATGCCAAAGGATTTCTGCCTTCTTTTTTGGCATATTCAAACAATTTCAAGGCTTTGTTTGCTTCTTCACCAAGAATTACAAGTAAGTGAAGTTTGCAGCAAGAAGTTCCCTATTTCCTCAAGGGATTTCTTTGAATTTTCACTGAGGTCTTCCCACTTCTCCACCACCTTTTGGAGAAAGTCCTGTTGCAATCCTGTCAGCAGGGGTTTCAAAATGTTTTGAAGTAAGCGTCTGCAGCTGGAAGAGTAGGTGGCTGTGACAAGTTAGCGTTGCAAGGCCCCTTATCTTGGAGGTCTGGGGGCATTCCCTTCCCCCAGAAAATTTTGAAATCTACATTGTAGAAGTTAGGAAAAGCCATTTTCAGCATTTAGAGTTATAAACTGTTTTATCAATGGGACAATGTTATTGATTTTGTTAGGTGGCATTAATTTAATGAAAACTAGGCAAAGAAGCAATGATTTATATTAGCCGCCGTGTTATCTTCCTTTACAGAGTACTGTAGGATGAAAATTAAATAAGTCCCTTTAACACTTGTTTGTCTGAGATAGAAATGTAAAACAAAAATCATTTTAAGTGTTTCCAAAATGCAAGCTACAAGTCAATTACTTGAAAACAAAGCTTACTCAAATGGCTGACTTCTAAAGAAGTTCTTAATCTGACTCCTCGCTGTCAAAATCTTCAAAGTCAGAGTCAAAGTCTGAGTCATTTTCCTGAGGAAGCTTCAGAGCCTCAATCACAGATTCAATTTCTGTTTCATTCGCACCTTCAGCTTCTGATAGGAGGTGCAGTTCTTCAGGGACAGAGTCAATTTCTTGACTGTCAGATGCATCTTCAGGCTCACCATCTCACTTGTACAACAGCTGCAGCAGTTATAGGTGCTTCCTTTGAAACAGATTTCCTTTTGTTAGTTTCTCTTGATTGGGGGATCCATTCTTTACAGCTTTTTAATCAGAGGTTCACATTCACCAATGCTTGGTGCACCCCTCCTAAGGAAAATCCTTGATCCGCCCCTGATTTCCTCACGTACACGTAAGCTTCATATACATTTGGCAATCAAAGAGTGTTGCAGATTAGGTCAAGAATGAAACTTCAACCAAAACCAACTACACTTAACTATGTATTAAGTACATGTAGTTTCAAGCCTTAAGCAAAAAGAACATTCTTCTCATCACAGCAGAGCAAAACTACACACAAGAGATTGAGAGATGATGTGGTCTTTACACTTGGTGTGATTGGATGTTGATGCAAATAATAACCAAAAAAGCAACATGTAAGCTTATCTTACTTGTCTTTTAATGCGTTCTGGTACTACAGGAACAATGGTAACTTGAGTTGGAACTGCTCCCTGCATTAATATAGCTTGCACTTGGGTTCCTTCCTCCATGCCGCTGAGAACTGATAAGTTTCGCAATTAACAACTTTCTTTATAATGTGCAGAACAGAGTGGTGAATACTTTGACTGTGGCTCATGAAAATCGTGGCAATGTTTTTGGACTAATTTCACCCATTTGACCCTCACAGCTGGATCGGCAGGAAACTGATGCACTCGTATATGTGGAGTGTTGCTTGAATTTGTACAACTTTGATTATTAGGGACACCAGCGACGCATTATCTCCTTCCTCTGCTTACTTTCCTACTCAACGCCATATTGCAATCTCGTAGTCTTGTCCACAACACTATGTCATCAGGCCACATGACCTGACATTTTGGCCATGCAATTCAAAGACCATTTTTGAGAGCAAAATCGCACAACTTTCAGGCTTATAAAATCGCCTATTTTTTTCCAACACAGTTCAAACTTTGGAATAGTGTCTTTAAAATGTTGAACTTTCAAAATGTTAAAAAACTAATTTTGCTTCTTATGAACTTTAAGGAATTGTGGTTTAATTAATTAAAGACTACACCTCAATAAAGCAATCACAGAATATTGAATAATTGCTGTTGGTTGTTGAGTGAAATATTTGCTGAAAAAAATACTATCAATACATTGTTGTGTTACACCTACAACCTATTGGCAAGATACAAAAACCTGATAATATGTAACTTAAGGTTTTGTTGTGGCTGAATTGACCATGCTCACGAATTGATAAAACCGGCGGAATCATGTCCATTGTGTTTAACGTTGTTGGTTACAGTTGGGTGAAGAAGGCAAGGTATATGACATGGAGTAGTCTTGGTACTGTCCTAAGTTGCAATGTTCATTGTTGAAATCATCTGTGGTGTTCGGCTTGTGTTTCACAAATACAGTGTGAAACTGGTGTGCCTTCAAAGGCGTGTGATAATGACATCTCTGTATTGTGGCTGAAGCTCCTTGGCAACTGCTTGGAATTCGGCAATGGTAATGTTTAGTATCTTGCATGGCGCCGATTGACAAAACCCCTTGTAGAGAACAACTCTGCCTGGGAAGAAGGGCCACCTAAATATGGGTCGGTTCAGGCTGTGTGTGCTCCTCTTCTACTGAACCACTGACAAGTGTTGTAATAACAAAATGGTAAAAGATTAGAAATTATATGAATGAATTTTCATTGATGCTGTGCAATGTTCTATAGGAACTCCTGCTAGATTAGATTGCTACAGGTAATGATTAAGCTGTTGTTATAAGATCAACAAAGCGATTTTCCTTCAATCGCTTTTCAAGTTAAAAATAAACCAACCTAAGAGTTGGCTAGATAAAATATTTTTTTGATCATTCAGTAAGTAGCTTGCAATTGTAGTAATTTAATATTGACCAAATAGTTTTTGGTCTGCAATGTGTACATTTAAATCATGCGGAACTTAAACAAAATCTGATAAAATGTATGATGGGCTACCTCCATAACTATCTCTTTCTGGGTCTCTACATACTCTATGTAGTGTTTGGCTTTCTAGCCTTCTTCCATGTTATATATTTTGATTGCATCTTGTTTGAATATCAGCTCTTACTTGTTTATACTGACCATATGGATTCCGATGCAAAATATAATCAATGAGATAACACTTGTTATAATTTTGATCTTATGTACGTAGCTCAGTGTCTTGGTAAAGGGCAGGACATCAATTGAGGATTGTGTTGTTTAGTCAGTACATGGTTGGTGTGGGCTAATGTTACTCAAATGATACAAAATAATGTGTAATGATTCCTACTACTGTGCTCATTATACACTGTCTTGTGAAACCATGTCTTGTTTGTATATAGCCAAATTTTACTTGATTACACTGACAAGGTCAGTGATACTGAATATATGGAGCAAGGTGTGACCTTTTCAGTGTCCTACAAAGAGAAAAATTAGGGTATCAATTAAAATAACTATAATTTAATAATACCTCTTTTATAGTAACTATAACATTATTATCACAAAAATGATAACCCCATTGCTAAACATACCATCTGTAAATTGCAGACAACAAGACTGTTGTATCTACCATTCTGATTACCTGATACATTGTTAGCTCCAATACCTTACACTTCACTTAGACTTTTTCAAGTTATTGAACCCTTTACTCTGTATTGTTTATGAAACTTGAAACAGTATGACTTGTCCATTTCCAGCTTGAATATCTTATGGCCTCTTATGAATGCAAAAAACCCCCTTGATTGTTAATTAAAGGGCTAGGATTTCTTTCCACATCATTCCCAAGTCATGCAAGAAGCGATTTTTAAATATACTGTCGGTCATTTACTATGAGTAGATTATTCGTTAAACTCAATGTTGGAAGATATCTGTCAACCATGTAAAACCGTAAACCACCAGTGTAGAACGCAACTTCTATCTTATTTCGTTATATTTTGTCTTGGAAAATGAATATCATCCATGATAAAAGAAATTGAAATACCATGGTATAAATTGATGTCTTAAATTTTAGACAGCTCACCTTTTTAATCTTGTCAAGAAACTGCCATTGGTTTCCTTCCAATCTGGTAAGGTCTCGACAGCTGCGACACTGGCCTTCTCTCTACTTTTCAACACCTATCGATTGCTTGAGCTTAATATGTTGGTTTGCACAAGGATTTTGTATTTAGTATATAGGATGTGTTTGCTAGCAAACTAGTGAGATTCATTGGATTAAGTACAACACTCACTCAAGACTCAAATACTTCCTCTGTATGTAACAGCCACCAATGCTGAGTATTCAATCCTTGCAAATCAAAGATGGCAGATCGCAAAATTCATGTTCCTCGTTCCCAGTGCTCTTTGGTCCAAAGGGATAAATCTTAACATCCTCGGACATTGCCAGGCAGCATTAAGCGATGACCAATGATGTCACCACTTAAAACCAGTCCCCTATTTAGGAGTATTGGATCAATTTAACTGAAATGCCCTGCTGGAAGATGTCTTCCCCTCTCTAACATACTCTTTATGTTATTGGTGACCATAGGGTGCTGTGTGCAGTTGTACTTTAAAGTATACAGGATCAGGCGTTTTTCGTGCTTCACAGTTAGGGGGGGGGGTGTGTGTGCAGAGTAAGGGAGAAGAGCCTGCACGCATCACTTTGAATTTTGAATCGGTGCACCAAATACTGATTGGGTGAGACACAATTGATGCATGACATCATCGTGACTTGATTGCATGAGCTTAGGAAAAACAAAATGGCGAACTGCAGAGATGAAGTTTCCAGAGATGCACATCGATTTTGGATGGTTGTATATAGGATGTGTGTGCTAGCAAAATAGTGAGATTTACTGGATTAAGTACAACACTCACTCAAGACTCAAATCCTTCCTCTTCCAATGTGGTATCTTCTCTATTTGAGAAAACGATGTTCTCATTGTGCTACCCATAGGAATCAGAAAAAACCTTTTTTTTTCAAACTGTGTAGTTGCCGCAGAAATATTTTCCCTTCAATATAGCCAGGGTTTCTGATGGTTTCTCTTCCAATGCCTATTTGTAACACAGCATTTTCAATTCAAAGTTTTTGTCCAAATTTTTCTGAAGATTCAACACCCTGTCTGGACATGCAAATTCCCAGATGGCTTAGACAAATCTTATCTTGTTGAGACACTCCACTGTGAAACAAAACACTGGAAACCTGGTAAGACAGGGCAAACATGGTCTTGTTACAGACAGGAGCTGTTGCAGAGCTCGCGAGTGCCACAGAGTTCACTGTGAAATCTTCAAGATCATTAATTTGCTTCAGTTATCGTCCATCATGGCAAGAACGTTGTTTTGCCAGCTTTCCAGGGCCCCAATTGGGCGTCAATACCGATGATGGAGGTGCTCTTTTCGTTCATGTCTTTACTAGTTTTAAACAATTTTGGAAATAAATCACTACAAAAGTGTTTTCCAAAAAAATGCCTTGGATACTATGGTTTCAGTAATGCATGTCATCACTGTGCTGCCTGTGGCATCGACACAGTTCAGTGGACAAATTAAACTATCATTGAAATTGGTTCTGTGATAACTGATTCAGATAAACTGCATTGGTGATGAGGAATGCTAAGCACAAAGTGCTAAGCATTGCTTTATTTTAGCTTTTGAAAGTGATGATGAATACAGAGGAATCTTGAGTCTGAGTTGTTTGGTCAGTTGGAAGCTTGAAAGCTCCGGCAGAAGCATCAACTTCTTGAAGACTTGCTGCTTCTGCTTCTTCATCGGCCAAAATCTACTGGCAGGCAGAGGAAGCCAAACCCCTTAAAAAGCAAGGATCAGTTGTTTGAAATGAACTCAAGAGTTGAAGATCCTGGTTTGGGTCAGACTTACTTTAGGAGTCTGGAGGTGTTTACGGTGTCCTGGCTGCTGACATCTTGATTACTTTTAGGGCCAGTTGTCAGGGGCGGGGGAATGAGGGAGGGTGGTTGTGTGTGGAACTCTCCCATATGAAGTCATTGTTTAGAGTTAATGCACCAATTGTCTTGCTGGCCTCTGTACTGAGTACTACTAGTTGGCTTTACTGGCTTGGAGGGGGAGTAGACCAAGGGGTTACATTGGTACAATATGATTTAATAATTTTATTTATGCACGGTATTTCCATTTGTCTACATGTATTCATGATTTCATGTGGATTGGCGTGGGGTAGTATTATAGTTTTGGATGGCAGAACCTTTGCCATGGCATGTTGGAGAGCCTGCTGGATGGCAAAGTGTTGTATGAAGCTGTTGAGTCCATCAAAAAGGGAACTAAACTTGTGTGCTATCGTTAAAGTCCTTCAAAACGAGGAAAACAAAATGGCCTTTTTCAGAATTCTTGACTGGTGCAAGGTTGTTAGTTGTGGAAGGTTGCTGGTCTCAGAGGGTGATGCAGTTCTCGTACTATATGCCTTCCTCTGGAAGGGTGTACTTGTATGAGTTTGTTTCTTCCTCCACTGTTCTGATGTGTTCCTGTCTGGGGCCTGGTGAAGTAGGCTTTTAGAAATTAGGGCTTGAGGGTTATTCAGTCTTTGGCAGCTTGTTGACGAACATTTACAAAGTGACCAGTTTTGTGACAGTAGCTGCAGGATTGTCCTGAAGCAGGGCATACGTCATAGGGGTGTAGCTGTTTAATGCCACAGAAGAAGCAGGGTGCGTTGGGGTAGTTTCCAGATCTGGATCTGCCAGGAGATTTTTGGAACACTTTATAGGTGTCCGTGGCTGTTGTGTAGAGGACCTGTTCTTCTGTGGTGGAACTGGCTAGAAGCTTGTTTGTGTGTTGGTAATAACAATAATTGTATTTCTACAGTGCTAAAACTATAAAAATATTCTAAAGTGCTTCACAAAATAGTTTAAATTTGTAAAATATTAAAGCAATTAACTATTAAACAACAAAATATTAAAAACATCAAAAGAATTTGTAAGCTAGCTTGAAGAGGTGTCCTCAACTTTAATTTGTGCTGCTGCAAATGATATGGCTTGGTTCACTATAAAAGCCAGGGTAAATGGTGGGTCTTCAGGTTTCCTTTGACCATCTCTGTAAAGTATATCTTCTTGGAAGTGGCTGAAGGATTCATTAAGGCCAAAGAGAAATTTGTTTCTCATGAACTCATCAGCGCTGGGGCCAATAGAACTGTCTTGTGGCAGTTTGTACCCATATGAAACCTTGGCTATTGTTCTGGTTTGAATTTTTTAAGACAATGGAATTGTTGGGTGGCTGAAGGGATTTTTCTATCTGCTATAGTAAAAGTGCACTTGGCTTAAATTGGATCCAATTGCAAAATTGTCAGTGATGACATTTTTTCCCCAATAGTAGTCTACTTGGGAAAATATAAGCAGACCTACTGGGGGCTAGTCAGTAATTGTCAAGGGAAACAGTATTGCGATGCAATGCGATTAAGTCCTGTGGATGGGTTTATGTTTTTGGTTTAAGCAGGAGAGATTTTCTCTTGACTTCACATCATTTCAGGAGCAAGATAAACCATCAGTGAAAACATACTTGGAAGTCAGCTTGTAACATTAGTTTGTTTTTTTGTTTCATGTTGTCATGGGCAAGTGTCGGTGTAGCTTGAAGTGATGAAAAATGAGGCTGCATGCTTATTGCAATTAGCTCAGGACAGAACATAGTTATACCATATGCTCCTTATATTTGTAAGCAGAGCAAAGAGGAAAGAAATTTAAAAAGTAGCCAAATTTACAGCAGTGAAATGAAATATCAAAACTTTGAGTATAAAAATGTCATTGCTCAGGAACAGGGGGCAATGGTCTGAGGATCTTGTACAATGGTATGTCCTCACAGTGTGTGCCTTGTTTGTTCCCCCTGAACCCTAGCCAGCAAGAGTAAAATATTAACACAAAAAAGGTAAATGGACAGAACAGATAACAAATACAAAAACAAACATAAATACATCAGTTTTGGTACAAAGTTCAGAACAAAAAAATAAAACTTAAATAGTCAATGTGTATAGCTTGGGAAGGTAAAGTGCAGTATGGTGGTAGTTCTTTCGTTGTGGTCAGTGGCAGCGTGGACGATAACATAAAGGGCTTGAATGAAAATATCAAGTTGATGCTGCAGTTGGTGAGATTGTTGAAGACGGATGTGATGCAGTGGATGAAGTTGACTTTTTACAAATGGCTGGATTCTGTGGAAATGTGGAGCAGTTTAAAAGCTGTGGCCAGGCGAGTAGCCTGGAGCCATGAAAAATGAAACTGCACGCTTATTACAAGCAGCTCAGGATGGAATGTTGTTATACCATATACGCATTATATTTGTGAGCAGTGCGAAGAGGAAAGAAATTTAAAAGGTATCCAAATTTACGGCAAAATGAAATGAAATATGAAAACTTAGAGGATAAAAATATAATTGCTCAGGAACATGGGGGAATGGTCCAAGGATCTCTCATAATGGTATGTCCTCACAGCGTGCAGCTTGTTTGTCCCCCCTGAACTCTAGCCAGCAAGAGTAAAATATAAACACAAAAAAGGTAAAAGGACAGAACAGATAACAAATACAGAAACAAACAGAAGAAAATCAATATTGGTACAAAGTTCACAACAGAAGAAATAAAACTTGAATAGTCAATGTTCATAGCTTGGGAAGGTGAAGTGCGGTACTTAAAGGACTCAGGCGTCCTTTGTTATCTATTCCCATGCTGGCAGAAAGGTGTTTTGACCAGCCTTCTTGTGGCACATTGATAGGAGAATTTTAAAGATTTCTGAACATGCCTATGGGGAGGTGGCTTGGGCGGCAGGACCTTGAGTGTGGTTTTGGGTAGTATGGTCCTTGAAACTGGAGAGGACAAGCTTTGCTTCTGCCCCTGAATGATGGGCTTTTGTGGTCTGATAGTTTGTTGTTGGGTTAAAGAAGCCCTGTTGGGGGCTTGGTATTGTCCCCTGCCACCCCCGAAATGCCCTTGGAACCTCCAGGGGGCAGTATCTTGGGGGATGGACAGGTAAAACCTACTTCAGACTTTGGATGGCTTTGGATTTCTTCGGAAGCAGTGTCTGCATTTGCATCAATCTTGTGTGAGTGAATGAAAAAGACAAGAGCCAGTGTTTGGTCAGTGGCTGTTATATGTTGTGATGTTATTGTTGTATTGTGTTTTCTTTAAGAAAACACTGAACAACATGCTTATTTCAAATAGGCAAGATGCAAGGTCATATATCAAATGATTGAAATACTTGTGATCATGGATGATTAACGATTAATGATGATTAACGATTAATGATTAATGTAGTCTTAATTTACGCAGGGCCCCTTTTGATACCAGCCAAGTGCTGATTGGGCCACCCTGCCTAAATAAAGTTGACCTTGACCTTGAACATTTATTTTTTCAAAGAAAATGTCACAAGTTAAAAAATGTAAAGCAACAATTTTTTTCTTAAATGCATGACATCCAATCTATACATTGAAAACAACAGCAAGCAGTACATTTCTTTCAAATTTCAAATCAAAATTTATTCCAAACAAACCATGCATAATGGACTTGATCATGACTATTACTTATAAATATTTCTAAGGTGGATTGAACAACTTGTTGAAAATCAAAAAACTAATTACAAGAACCAGTACACTACTGGAAAGTAAAACTGGTTAATTTTAGAGATCAGTAGAAGAGTATTAGCCAAAGGTGAGTACTGTTTTTGCAATTCATAAATTTGTAGAAATCAATATCAATAAAGCATGCTAAAATCCATCATTGATTGTCTTGAAAGTCTAATTTAAATCAATTTCTGCCGGTTTGAATCCGGCATATTCACCACTCTCTTCTGGAAATTCATTTCTAATTGTTAGGTAGGCCACTAAACACCATCTAGAAGAGAATAAAAATATGCCAATTATACAATGAACAAATAATTTTTGCGGCTCAATTTTCAAAACAACTAACCTGTTCTTTGTGGGTTCCGGCAAGGGATTACAGCGTACATTGTGAATTGCAACAAGGGCAGTATTTAGCACATCTGCATCCAGGCACAATTCTAAACTTTGCATGGTTGGTTATACATTCAACCCCCGACTCGTTGAACTTTTGATTGAGTGCCTCCAATTCTTGACAGTAAAAACATTCATCGGCCATCAGCATTGGAACACAATTGCCTCCACAAATGCACCATTTGGTGTTTCCAGCTTTAACATCAAAACTTGCCAATTAGCCGTCCCCTTCGTCTCCTTTCACCGAGTCAACTGATTCTTCACTAGGAGGATAGGTTGGCTCAAACTGATATGGCTGAAATGGCCCTTCATGTTGGAAATAGCAGTGGAAATCCGCGACAGAATGACGGCTTTCAGCTCATATTGCTTGTTTTCTTCTTGTTTACGAAATCAGTGTTCCCCATATCACACGTCACAGCCTACCGCTGACATGCATTACGGGCCTGCAATGAAAAGGCCTGAAAAGTGGGAAAAATGCAGTTTCAAACCTAATTTTCTCGGGAAAACCAAGAAATGGACAGGAATAATTATCTAATCTCGACTTTACCTATGTTAGGCTCTCTAAAAAAAAGTGTGACAAAAATGACAGTTTTTACCTTCAGTTCTCCTTTAATTTTTTGTTATTGCTTTATGTAGTTACTAAGCAGTTTGCAAGCAACACTTTTATAAAAGACCTTTGCATCGGTTTGGACATTTTTTCCTGTGTCAAATTATATGGAAGCTTATGGACGCAGAGTACATAGCTCTGAGAAGTGTATACCACATGTGGTCTCGATCCAAACAAACCATTTCTATTCAAAAAATATTAATAATAATAGCAGTAATAATGATGGCTTGTTATTATATTGTTCTGCACACCAACATCATTGCGTTCATTAACTTAAACTTGGCAATGGATTGATTTGAAAGTTAATTAAATGAAAATAACTTTTCTCAGAGCAAACCACCTAAAAGGTAAGATTTTTTGGTGTACATGTACAAAAAAAATACCAAAGAGAGAGTGAACACATTGCCCCAAGCTCTTAAATAACTATTGCATCAAATTCATTCAAGTATCAGAAAATCTATGTGTGCCTTGCAATAACTTTGCTTTATCTGGTCGAGGGGTGCAAGAAATGTTGCGTGGAATATGTGGTGCTGTGAGAGTGGCACTTCTTTCAGCAGCATCTTGACACTTCCCTTTGACAATTGCATCCAGCAATGGGCGTACATGGTCCCTCGTCGTCTTCTCCATAATTGGTTTAGCAGTCCACTCCTAACTTCTTTTGGGGGAGACCATGTTGAAATGAAGCTCTCTTTGTTTTGTTTCGTTGAAGCAGTGGCATGGTCTCTGCTGTTGTTGGCATTGTGGTCAAGGGCTGCTAGCTGTGTTTGAGTGGGTGGAGACATTCATGATAGTGATTTACACTGTCCCAGTGATGGGTGTTGGCAGTGTGGTGGACAATTGATATCCACTTCTCTTGTAAGAGTTCCTTATCCCATTGCATGTGTTGGCACACCACCAGAGATGGTTGGAGACTGACTTGATCCATGGAAAGAGGTCACCACAGTCCTTCTTCGTTGCCTTTTCAGTTAGTTTTTGAGCAACACTTTTTGCTAAATCCCACACATCAAATTGGTGATCCACATCAGGGTAGGTTCATTTCATATCTGACTTAATGCTTACATGGTGATCAATTGCCACAACCTTCAGTTTAGCCCCTTTACCCCTGGATGTTTTCCTTGCACCTTTTAGATCCTTCTCTCTTCATAGCATTACTGCTGGTCACTTCACTGACTGAACAATTTGGAAGTCAACAATTTTGAATGCGATAAAACGTTGTAAAAAAGCATAATCTTGATATTTCAGCTAATGTAGCTATCTTGGTGTAGGTGGCCCCACTTAGAAGAACTGACAAGGACATTAACAGGTTTGCAGCAGCCATCCCTTTGATCATTGGCTGGCTGTTCCAGAAGTAGGTGTGGCCATTTATGCACTTAAGTGTAACAAGCAACAGAGAACCCTTGGTAGACTCATGCTTTTTCCTTATGCCTGCACCACACTCAGGGCATCTTTTAACCCTTTGTATACCAGACTTTCAGATTTTTGTTTAGCTCGATTTGGGGGTGTAATGCAAAATGTCATACAAATTGATCATTAGTGAATACCACCACACAACCTACCTATCAAATTAAAGCTTAATGTTTATTCTATCATTCTGATTAATTAAAAAGTCAAAATGTTAGATATTACATGTCACCCAAGAGGGCAATTCCAAAAAAAATGACATTTTTTTGGACAAAAAAAATGACATTTTTATGAACAATGAGCTAAAACATGTTCCCACAATATCATGACTCAAAACTATTAACAAAAACTAAAACTACAGTAAAAGAGCTTTCATTTGATACCAGGAGGTCCCTATTTAGTCAATTTGGGTATGATCTGAGGGAAATTTCAAAAGTTCACTTTGTGGTGGAAAATATCAGAATATATCAAAGGTCAATGATAACATGAAAACAGAAGTTATTTTCTTTCATGGACACTACAGATTGGGTAATAAAAGTCCAGGGAGGTTCTCATTTCAACAAATAAGTCTAAATGCTAAGGCGACCCTTTGCTCGCTTTCTAGGTCTGCTACACACTGTTCCCCTGACCACATCAGCATCACCATGGTCTTCGTCATCATAGTAATAGTTTTCCAGGGTGTGAAATCTTTCGAAACAAGGTGCAGGACACATCCCAATGTAGCAAACAGAACATGCATATTGGGTATCAACACGCTGCATATGCACTTTGCAGTAGGATCTGGTAGGCATTGATACCGGAAAGTGGCCCAGTGAGAAGTTGAATCTTCCTTCATCTGGCAAGGATCAATTGTTCTGTTGCTTTCTGCGATAAACACGTCCCCCTATTAGCTTCTTGATAAGTTCCTGGCGGAAAGGGAGCATCCGCTGAGCCTTTTGTGTTGCCGGGGGGTTGTGATGTGGGCTCTTTCTTTGTAAATGGTAAGCATTCATGATTGCCACACTAAATAGCAGAACAACTTCATGTACCAAACATAGCTTTTAGTGTTGCGTTGATAGCTTCTTACTCTCTGGTCAGCTAGATCCACTCCTCTCATGAACTTGTTGTATAACTCCACAATAGCTGGTCTCTGGACTTCTTTTTGCATCCACTTTCCTTTCTCTTTGACTGCCTGTGTTACTGTTGAACACTCACTAGTGGCTGGCATTGTTGTCAACAAGTGGACAAACTTGTCCTTCCATGTGCAAGCAGCGAGTCTGCCTTTCTGCCTAAATACACACTGTCCCCTTTTCATGGACTTGATCTCTTTGTCTTTGATGTTCATAATATCACCAGGTGAGCCTTTCCTGCCAGCTCGCACAGTGCCACATGCCAGAGTCTTCTCCTTTGCCAAATCGAGGAACAGTGCAGGACTTACCAATACCAATACCAATACCAATTGTCCACAAAAAGATTGTAGCCCTTTCCTTCAAGTCCTTCTAATAGCTTCATTACAACATGGTGAGCCACCCCTTTCTCAGGATCATGAGCAGTCTTGCCAGTGTACACGAGTAGATCCCAGACGTACCCACTTGATGACTCGGAAAGAGTAAAGTTTTTTACTCCAAATCGACTGGGTTTGTTTGGCAAGAACTGACGAAACCCAACTCTTCCCTTGAATTTTACAAGTGTTTCATCAATAGCAATATTCCTTTCAAGGTTCAGT
>Ga0126339_10000278_pt1 | contig 25474 bp, 9 predicted proteins | sample OrbTmetagenome_2_FD_92532 | JGI IMG/M metagenome (GOLD analysis project Ga0126339, IMG submission 92532) | Coral microbial communities from Petempiche,Puerto Morelos, Mexico - Orbicella T R C metagenome | ecosystem: Host-associated > Invertebrates > Cnidaria > Coral | place: Petempiche,Puerto...
AATCCTCAGTTGGTAAACGTGATATTTCATTGATGGATTCCTTCCACTGTTTGGCATGTAGTCAGATTCAGGTCCATACAGGACTCTGGCGTGTACGACTGAAATGTGGAGATGATAACAGTCGTTACGTATATTTTAAAGAATTTACCTTAAAAAGTGTTAGGCAAACTTGCATTCTAATATTATTCCATCATCGTCACGATTTACTGATTTTCCTATGAAATTACTACGAAACAACAAAGAGAATTTAAACTTTTAAATTACCATTGAGTACTGGGTATTAACTAATAGCCTCCATTTGGCGCGAAAATATGCCCGGATATTTGTCCGCACACTTTATCTGTTCGGAGAAGTGAACAGTTTCCAAGAGCAAGGCTAGCTGAAAACTGTGAACCTCGAGAAATAGATAATGTCCAAAGACAAATATCCATATTGTTAAAGTCAAATGGGGGTATAGTTTTAATTATCTTTCAAAAATAATTGAGCGATATATTTCGGCTATTCCTCAGTTTTAGCTGGGACATTCAGTCACGTGACGCGTTTAGACCAGTCACATGCAAGCGAAAATATTTGATGGATTATAATGCCGAATTATTTCGGGAATCTGAAAAGATGCCTTGTTAACAGACCGGATATCCAGAAATATCTTTCTTCTACCGAGGCGTCCAGGTTTGGCTTCAATTAACAAAGGACCATCTATCGCAGGATAACTAAATCAGCATTGTTCAGGCTTGTTTCTTTTCAAAAATGATGTCTCTTGATGAAGTGAGTGAATTTTGACGCTAACGAAATTTTAAGGAGTAATGTTACCGCACAAAAATTGTTCGGATACAAAATTACTTTGATGTCGAGGAGAAACTCGAAATATTTTGCTAAGTAAAAGATACAATATAAAGATAAAGACGGATCTTGAAAAATACGTGACACAAATCATTAAGAAGTCAGTTGATTTTTAGTGACTCATTTTAAGTCAAAAAAATCTTTCAACAAGAGGTCACAAATAGCAAAATGGTCATTGATTTGACAAATTCATAACAAAGAGATACTCAGCTACATTTCAGTTCACTGACGAAACGAAACACTGGGAGTTACTTTTTGACATAAAGCGACCAAAAAACGCAGTTATAGAGGATGATCTAAGGTGCCCCACAATTGTTCAGAAGAATTCGATGAAAGAATTATTATTTCCAAGGTCCACATGCAGTAGCTAATATAATATGGTTAATTTTGCCTTATTAGGTTTCCTGTAGCCGACAAAAAAGGCAAGGGTCATACATCGGCTTATCGAATTTTCAGACAACGCGCACCCTTTACAGGAAAAGCCAGCCCACTCGTCGAACAAGGTTTTGCCCTTCGCTGTTTTGTTTACAGCTAATATTACACACCGAAGACGTGAACGTTAAGACGTACCACTTCAACTTTTAAGAATGGATGTTGTTTCTTTTTACCACTGAAGCTGTAAATTGCATTTAGTCTTCAATTAAAACAACAGGCTTTTGGAATGTTCACGGCTGTGTGCCTTAACCTTTGGGTAAATAGACACCGAAACCCGAGGTTGAACTAAGAAAGAAACTATCCAAGTGTTTGTTGTGGCATTGACGCTACGGTGAAAAAATAGAGGCTGCAGTGTATTTAAGAAAAACCTGTGAATGCATGAAAACTTACCAAAATCGGCCTTGCAGAATTGTTTTTGCGGGTGCTCCGGAAAACAGCTGGCAAGAGAGGTCGCCACAAACAACAGGGTGATAAAAAGAACTTGTAAAAGCACCATCTTTATCTCTTAATCTTGTTCACTTGCTCTTCAGTAGAAAGAGTCTCTTCAAGTTCGAGCTACCGATTCTGAGCTTCTATCATTCCGCGCCGTTTTTTATATCATTTTGCCATGGCAGCCACGCTTGCGTTGCTAAGGTATTCTTAAATATACGACGTGTAAATATCTCGTGGGCGTGCGACAAGGGAGTGGTTAACGTAATCCCCCAAAATATTTCGCAATGAAAATGTAAACAAAAAAAAGTAGATTCTACTGCCCCAAAAGTCGGTGTATAATGTATTTTATTCTAGAAGAATATCGCACCTATGGTTTACATTTTTACTTTATTTTTTCACAGCCGGTGTTTTAGTCTTGCAGTTGTTGTTTTTGCGCAAAATTTCATCCCTTTAATTTATCCGCCTTGGAATTTTGTCCCGTGATTGTTTTAAAAGATATCGTTTCAAGATAAGAATTTTAGAGAGGTATCTTCAGTGAATCTCTGTACTAGACTGTGAGCCTTAACTCTTAACATTCTAGCCTTGTTGGTATTTCCTGAATCATTTGTGACCGAATTTAGTGTCGCAGTTTCGGATCTATCACTCAATAATCGAATTGAGAAGTTTTATTTTTACTTTGTAAAATTCCAAAGTGTCGCACTTTATGCAAAGGGTGTAGTGACACAAAAAATTTAGCTTTATTTGACCTCCATTCTCTAAGCTAATTTATGGGTTATACCGGACTTCCCATGAGAAATAAGTTAACTGGGGATAAAATAGTTAGACATTCATGATTTTTCGCGATTTACACAAAATGGCCCTTAAAAAAATTTTCTGGGAAGATATGTAACCTTGTAATTGTGTAGCTTAATTAGCATTAGTTAAGGAAGATTTGTTATCACGATAAAAATGACACCATGCACACTTGAACCTTTTTAAAAACTGAACAAATATTTACTTTTTTTCTTGCTTCCGGGGATGAGGTAAGTGTTTAATGAGATAAGAGATGAAAATTATGATTGTAGATATAAACGTTCTGCCGTCATTTCTAATTGAATTGAGATGTCCTTAACTTATTTCGTGTTGGTTACCGTTCACCCGGCGCTACGAAATTCAAGTTCCACATTTCCAAATTACATTCTTGGTAACGTTTTCTGCAAACCCAGCTAGTTAACTTCAAAAATCGTTTATGGTAACAAAGTATTAATTCAAACAAGAAGTTGTACGTAATAGCAAAGGCAGTAAAAACTTGAGATGGAATCTTTATGACGTCACCTAACTCGCGCCGACAAAAATACGCCCCCGTCCGTTTATAATTAATCACTTTTGTTTCATCTTTGTCCTCTAACAAGACATTGAATTACACACTGTTGTCTGAGCGGTTTAATTTTTTTCTTGTCCACATTTTAAGGAGTGTTCCAGCAAAATGACCCGGGCACATTTAATCAAGTTAGAAAACGAATTTCCGGCAAGCGACATGAAAAGCAAAACACGAAATGTTTGTGTTGAGGAAGACAACATGTTAACTATATGCTTTACGCTATCTCTGAAGGTCATCAAGGTAATCCTACGTAAGATACATTACGTGTAGGCTTGTTCGTCGGTGTCAAGTACAAGAAATTCCTTTCCTACATTCAATTGAAAGTTCAATTCAATAACTAAGTTCGCTAAAAAAAACCATTAGCACTGGTTAACCTTTTCATTATTTTCGGCGATTCTAATGGCCTCATAATAGTCAGTCATAAACAGAGTTATCTAAACTTTAAAAAAAAATTCATCACCGACTGTTCGAAACCGGGAGAAATGCGCTCTGTCCGCGGAACTGTTTTTGTTGATGTTTTTGTTGTTATATTTAAAATATTGTTTCTGTCCTAATTTTGTACATTTGCAACTGCCCTCGTTTGTTTTAAAATTTTGGTCATTCGTGAAGTTTAGTTTTTGTCATATATGGATATATTTCTGCGCGTGAATAGTTGATGGTCAATTCTATTCATAGCCACACGTGAAAACATTTGATAATGCAAGGTGTTCCGAATGACGTGAAAGGCAACAACAACAAACAAATAAATAAACACAAAAAGGGTTTCTAAGTCTCCGGAACATAAACCGCAATGAGTAGGGAATTCATGAGTGCTTAGAAAACGGCAAGCAATGTACCAGTTGCGGTAGAATATCTTTTCCCGTGGAAAACCGTGCCCAGCCCATCAGATTCTTGGAATTTAGAATTAAAGTGTTAAGAAACACTGGAGTTTTCTTTAGTGAGATGTACCCAGAACTTTCGCCGACATCTGTTTTCCGAATGATAACTTGAAATGTCTTCTTGAACACGAAAATGTCATCAGTTACTATTAGTTCTGAAAAGGCAACAGCATACAGCAACTTATATCACTGAGATTTCGTTCCGCTAAAACTCTATGGCATTTTGGTATTTAACCATTGAGAATGGTACCAGACCAAGTTAATGGACACTGTTATCGCTTAAAATAAAGGTTCTAAACGAAATAGGAAAACAGGAAACGACATAAACAGTCTTTAACCAAAATGTTCTCTTTGGGTGGCCCAGGAAATTTTGACTCCAGCTCTCTTTGTTCGCTCAGTCCTAAGCGACTAAATACAGACTATATATGTTTGACGAAGTAAAAGTTCACAGAAACCCAGAAAAAGGTTCAGTCTTTCGTTGAACATCAATCAGTGACAAACTTGTCTTAGGCCCATTGTAGGACCTTTTTGGTTATATGGTTCATCATGTCTGAATTTGTTTTCGTCGTTAGCACGCGCCCTTGTGTTATGCGATCGATATGATTTTTTGTAGCCTGTTGACAAGCTGCGGCTGTGGTCGAGGGGGGAATAGGGTTAGGGCTGGGACGTCGGCGCCATTTTTGACTAGAGAGCCTGTTCAAAGGCTAGATTTTCCGATGTATTTCAACAGCTAAAAGTCGAAATACTCGCTAGAAAAGGACATCATATAAGTGGAACAATAAATCATTTATTCCACGGTTTAACAAATAGTACGGGCGGAAATTTGGCTCAAAGCTCATATATTTTCCTCGGAGAGATACTGCGCAACTCGCGAAACATCCACGCGTATTATATGTTTCTTTTCATACTAGCTGTATTCACTTAGACAGCCGAATTCTGCGTCTCAGAGGAGTAATGCGCCATATAAGATAAATACATCATGCATCTCAACCAAGTATTTTCAACTTAGTATTTCAAAAACAAACAGTCGAAAGCAGCGCGCAGTCAATTAAAGGAGGAAATGCTTTCCTCTCTTTTGACGTTTATTTCTCAGTTGTTTTCTCTTCAGCCCAGAAGAACCATTTTGAGTACTTTTATTTCAGGTAAGAGTATTCTACCAACGACAGGAGTTTCCGACAATAAAACTTAAGATTCACCTTTTTTTCTATTTTGAGGCGTGATTTTATCACATTCCTCAAGTTTCACAACATCGCATTTTATTTCTACCAGTCGCTCTTTCCAAGACTTATTAACTCCGTACTTCCTTCTCTACCCAGTCTAGACAAAGGATCTATTTCATGTCACCCCACACGGTATTTTTCGGTAGACGCTCGAGGCCGAAATTTGCGAAATTTTAAGAATATTTTAAGAATATACCCGATGTTGAGATTTACTTAGAAAATAATATTTTGTTCATTGAGCCTTGGGTCAAAGGGATTGGGAATGACAAATCGAAAAGAAAGGAATGGGACTGGGACTGATTGGGAAAAACATAGGCTACCTCTCCCCCTCCCCTTCAGGACACTCGCTTTGCACACAAATCTTGATTGCACCGCCTTACTTCGGGCCCCTCCAAAAAGGGCGAGCCTGAAATTACAGATTATTTGCGAAACAAAATGTTTTGCACTCCTTGGCTCTCTATGCGCGTTCAGAAAGTTATCATTGCAACAAGCTGTGGAAAATTAGAGAATGAAAACAATGAAAATACATGTCACGACTTTCGAACAGTCCCGAAGAGCTCATCTCGCAAACCACAGATTTCGGAAGTTACAGAAAAATTTGCATGTCGTTTGTCTATTCATACCTCAGGTTTTATATCATACAGAGACTTTTTTTGTTGTGGTACTTGACATATCTTTTATTTTTGCATAATGACAATTTCGCCTTTATGTGACCCGTTTAAAATATTTTAGCCGGTTTCGTTTTGTTTAGTCCCGTTTCGTTTCGTTCCGTTTCGTTTCGTTCCGTTTCGTTTAGTTTCGCAAAATACAGTGAGCCAGATTTAAGAAATCAGCCGCTCCTTGCAGCGACCGGTCCGAAAGAAAGTTTTGAATACACTGAATCTGGCGCAACCTAATTAAATGAATGAATAACCGAATATTTAATTAAGTCAGCTGAATAAGTTAATTTGAAGACGAACAATGCCAAGGTATAGAACACATAATCTAAGACGATTTAAGACATCAGACGACCTTTGAAATAACAAAGTTGGATTTACCTTGAAAGCCGGACTCTCTATACGGCTGAAAAGTTGTCCTCTGCTCCCATTATGGACATTTGCCAGATGCTTCGTGACATATAATACGTCATGATGCATTATACGTCTTCCAATGTAAATCAAGCTGAAGACGCATAAATTCATAGTTCAAACAAGATGGCGTCGAAAGGTAGGGAATCTCGAATGCGACGTTGGTCAAACGTTGAATTAACACAGTTTGCCACGATTCTTGTCGACAAGAAAGAATCCTTTTTATTTCAACTGGAGACCAAAGCGGCAAAGAAGGCATCAAACATGCAAATCTTCGCGAATATAAAGAAGAATTTTGACGAACATCTGGCTGTCGATGGTGTCGCAGAAAAGGTTAAGGAGGAGATTGGTGAGCGGAAATTCAGGGATCAACCGCTAATCGAGACCGCCATCAGCAAGCTACGAATCAAGTACAAGTGGATGAAAAATCAGAGGAAGATATACAACAACCGAATCAACTCTAGCGGAGAGAAAATGGCCCTTATTCAAAAACCTGAATGGCTCATAATACTCGACCCAGTGCTCGCCCAAACAAACGCTGAGCTGGTGCGTCTTGGAACAGTCTTTGACGTTGATCAAGATGATAATTCCGGAGACGAGAGTAAATGTTCTCACAATGAAGACGAATCAATGCTGGATTCTTGTTACGATGACTTACCTTCTTTCTGTGTTCTTAGAGGTAAACGTCCTGAGACATGTACAAATATGACGGACGACGAAGAAAGTGGTGTGGTTAGCTCTCCTGAGTCAACGACTATGACAAACGTGCGATCAACTAACGAAGCTAAAAGTTCCAAGTCGACCACAGAAGGTGATTTAGAAGAGAATGCTGTAAATAAAAGTGCTCAAAAGTCACCCATGGCAGGGAAAGAGGCAACTTCGTCAGTAGAAGTCACGCAAGTAAAGTCACGCAAACGAAAGGCCGAGGAACCGGAGAGATCCCACGAACAGGCGTTGCGTGACCTCACTGAGGGCATTCAGAAAATGAGCGAAACAATCGACAGACGAATGGCGTTGATGATCAAAGAAGAGAAATCAAGGGATGAGGCGTTTATGAAGTTTCACGAGAGGCAGTGTGAATTAAACCGTCAACACGAGTTACGTATGATGGAAATGATGATGAGGTTTGCTCACCCTGCCCCAGTCTCCTACAGCATGCCTTCTGGTGAATCAGTTCCAATTCAAGCCTATTACGTGAATCCAAGGCAGGGTACAAGTGGTGAGAACAGCTTCAGCGAGGGAAGAAATACAAATGAAGAGAAGTAAAGCGGGCTGAACTTCTTTCCTGACTACAGCATGTTATGGTAGCACAGTTTTAGAATGTTGGACAATTACTTTACTTTATTCACTTTATTAAGGCGGGGGTCAACCTAAAAACACACCGTTTTTTCAAACCCGTTTTCATGGTTTAGATTTAGTTCCAAACCATGGCAAAGTATACAATTTCAGAAAGCTTAAAGACCAAAGATTATGAAAATTTGTTTTTGTACTTTAGAACTGTATTGTAACCTGACACTGACTAAATTAAATCTTCCACCTGTTGGGGAATGCCAGGGCTGAACTCCTACAAGAACTGATCAAAATGAATAATTTTTTACATTTTTTAAAAGAAGACAAATAGCTTACTGTTTTAAGCATAGAGAGTTTTGGAAAGTTAAAAATACATGAAATAGTGACCAGTCAAATCTTTTACAGAAAATCAAGCATAGACCAGCATACGTTTCAATCCATAACTTCGACAAAATGCACTGGATGGAAAAGTTCTACGCTGAAAACACAAAAATTGTTTAGAACAACAAATCCTGAAAATTTCAGCTCAGTTGGACAAATCCTTCTCAACATATCTTTTCTCAAAGGCAAAAATAACTCGTTTTAAGAAAACGAGCTTTGAACTTACAGTAGCAGAAATGTTTCTCATAATAAAACATTAATACCTTAAGATTCAAATTCCGGTTAAAACAAAAAATCGATCTTTTACAGAATTTTTAGGTACATGTACCCCCGCCTTAACAGTGCTTTTCTAACGCTCACTCATTGCAGTTGTAAGAAGATAGAATAACTACATGCAGCAAACTAGTCGTTTTGAACGTTTGACCAATAACTTGTGTTTTCAAGAATACAACGCTTTGCTTCCGTCTTACAAAATTATACTCCGAGCAACCTCGTTACCGCCCCCTGGGAACGAGGTTAAACTCTGACTCAGATGTCAAAAGGTGTTATGTTATGATGTTAAGAGTTGAGAAAGAAAACGTACAAACAAACAAGCCAAAAAACAAAAACAGAAAACAAAAAACAAAAAACAAGCATGTGGCCCATGTGCGGTACATGGCTCTCAAAGAAGGGCATTTCACAATAAAAGCTTTGTGTTCTGTACATGTTTCCTTTAAACGTGTGTTTGCCAGGCTCATTACACTTTCAACTGTGTATGAGCCATTCATCAGAAGAGGTTTTTCAGTAATTTTGTATGTGTTTTCCCGAACAGTCTTGTCTATCGTCTTGGATAGCTCATGCCCAGTAGGAAGCAATAGCATTGCTTGTTTTTATGTTTTACATTGTTCAGTGATTTTGACTCCAATCTTAGTAAAATGCTGATCGTAGAATCCATGTTCTACCTTGTTGTGTGATCGTTTCGATTAGGGCTTTGTATACACGGTCATGAAGTATCATTGCTTTTGTTGGATTTATTTAGAAATAGAAAATGGCCGCTACCTGTTTACATTTTATGAGTAGGTACATCATTTTTAAATAACCTGATGCAGACGCTCGAGAAAAATTTATGTAAACCCAAAATGCAGTTGACAATAAGAACCTTAAAATTCTCTCAAAAATTCTCGAGTGTACGTTTTTTTCCGGCCGGAATATAATAAGTACGCGTTCTGCGGCTTGTACAAGAATTTCCAATAGCCTTTCAGAATTAATTCTACACACGAATGAGGCCCTCTTAGGGGTTTTAGGGATAAGTGATAACTGGCAAAATAATTTTAGGGATAAGGAATAACTGACAAAATAATTATAGGGATAAGGGATAACTGAGATAGTTTTAGGGATAACAAAAAAGAGCTTTGATTTCTCAATTGTCACACGTTTGCTCACTTTTGCCGAGGATTTGCATCATCGGCGACCAGTAACGAACAGTAACAGGTCATTTATCAATCCAAATTCAAGCAAGGTGGGTCAGATGTCCAAGATTTGCTCCCAGGTTCTTTTATTCGGTCAGCCGCTGACCAGAGAGAAGAATATTCTAAGGTAATGTCATATAAAACCGTGGAGCTTTCGTATAATTATGCAGTGTTAGGTTATCTATTAAGAAACGGGTCGCTTTATACTTTAAAATTGCCACCTATTGTCAAATTCCAAAGATAAGTAATTTTGGGTATAACAGTCTCGGTAATTTTAGTGATAAGGGATTTAAAAATCCCCCCCTGACAGGGCGTCACGAATCAGTCAAAGACCACTTTTGCAATGCAAACGTACTTTTTTTTTCGTCTCTTGCTTTCCCGCAAATCAACATGTTCTAATTGCAGACTTTCAACAGCCAGTTTTTTAATTTTCGCCAGAGGAAGTGATGTTTGCTATTCGGCTGTAAATGGAAAAGGTTCCACAATTTGAAAATACGCTTATCACTCTACAAGGTAAGACATCTCCATGGCTAGTCCTCTGATTGACAGCACATCGCTCAACATCTCGAATCATGAATGGATGCCGCCGCTCCGATACCGCTGTCAAAAGAGACCGGGGGGGGGCGTTACTCTCTTATATGGGCTATATAGGTATGTGCGGTCCCAAGCCAGGGATAGGGTTTTTCAGCCATTTTGGTCATAAATAGGGTATGGTTTTTGCACTCTAGCCTTGATATGGGTATGTTTTGAAAAAGAAGCCACTTTTTCGTCATTATCTTATTGAAAAGAAAATCAGCAAAAGCCCTTCACAAATTATGTTTACGGTAATTTAACATTGGTCTGAGCCAGGGAACTTATTATAACGCAGGTCTGAAACAGGGTTTGGATTTAAGCGTTAGGTCATAAATAGGGTTTCGAATTTTTGGTCAGGTCATAAATAGTGCAGGGGATATCGCAGATTTTGGTCATAAATAGGGCAAGGGTTTTGGGAAGCGGGCCGCCGCCCCTCCCCTGGGAAAGAAACCTCTTGTGCATGGGTCTTTAATGAGTGGCGTCAAGTTTTAACAAACCTGAACATGTTTCATTTGATGAAAATATAAAACAAACAGCGGTGATGAACATTTTAAAAAACATGCATTTTATGAACTTGACGTTTCGTATGCTAGTCAACATACATTTTCAAAAGTATAACCGTTAAAATTTTTGGAAGCTAGTTATGCTGTATCAATGGGGGTCTGGAACCTAGACAGAAAACATCCGCAGTAGAAATTCAAGACGTTTCAAACGGAAACTGTTTGTAAAGTGACACAATGGAAAAACTTGCCTAAAATAAAGTAAAAGCTTTTCACTGCCGACATTGGCATTCAATGCTGACTGTAACTCCTGAATAAACAAGGTCTCCTTAACCTTACAATGGTAGTCAGTCTTGCAGACGCCAAAATGTTAAAATGGTCCCATCTGATGTTGTGACCGGTTGTTTTAATAGCAGAAGAGTGATCAGTGATCATGTTTCGAAAGGACCGAAAGGGCCTTGAAATGTCAGCGAAAAGCTGTTTGTTTTACATTTTTAATCAAGCTACGATGGCCGAAGACCAACAGTTTAGATGATATTTCATTTGGTTTTTAACAAGTGACGCTTTCAGAAGGAAGCCGAACATTTTATAGTGTTTTTAGAGGGTCCACAGTAGGGTCCTCAGATCCCGCTTTCCCGCCCAGTTTTTCCTGTTAATCCCGCTATCCCGCCCTTTTTTGCCTGGAAATCCCGATCCCGCCTACTTTTTAAAGACGTTTCTGCGTTAATTATTAATTTGTTAAATTAATAATTAATTAAATTATTAACACAGAGACTTTTTAAAAATAGATATCGCATCTAATATCACAAAAGGATTCAATGGGTAGCAGATAAGTAAGCACAAAATTAATGATTATAACGTTTCGTTCCGTAAACTGTTTACCGTTTTGTTTCCTTTTGTCCACGTATCATTGAAAGAAAAAGATTTTTCATTCCCATATTCGAGACATGGCCAGTAAACACACCTGATAGTTTCTTTCAAAGCTTTCAGTGTCTTCACTTTCCTTAAAACCTGGGCTCAGAACTTTTCTTTCCGAATGAAGGCATTCCCGCTCGCACATCCTTTTTGTAATATATGGCCACGCAATATGTATAATGTCTCGTACTTCGTTCGGTAAATCATTGTCACCGCCATCTAATGTGGCCAAAACAAGCCAAGCGCTCTAGAAAGGGTCGAAAGACTAGGAAAACTAGAAAGGATCGGGGGGGGGGGGGTCAATATTACATTCGCAAGCTTTGAAGATGTGGGAAATGGACAGATGTCATTCATGTCAGAGGATCGCAAAAGGACTCAAAGACCTCATACAGTCTTATGATACTAACGTGGTCAAGCGATAATGGATACGTTTGACAGAACCTAAGAGGGTACAGAGCCGTTGCTATACATTACTTGAAACCTGACACAGCTATACGCACAAAAGGTTCATTTCTGCCCAAGTTGCGGCTTTTGCGCTAATCAATTCATGAGGCCACGTAAAAATTGAAATCCCTTGCTAATCCCTCATCCCAAGCCCATCAAAACACTAAATCCCACTCCCGCTCGTAATTGTAATTCCCGCTTCCCGCCCCTGTTTTCAGCTCAAATCCCAAATATCACGGCGAAAAAAAGCCAAATCCCACATCCCGCCAAACCTATTGGGGACCCTCAGTGATCATGTTTCGAAAGGACCGAAAGGGCCTTGAAATGTCAGCAAAAAGCTGTTTGTTTAACATTTTTAATCAAGCTACGATGGCCGAAGACCAACAGTTTAGATGATATTTCATTTAGCTTTTATCAAGTGACGCTTTCAGAAGGAAGCCGAACATTTTATTGTGCTTTTAGGGAGTGCCGCCTTAAGGACAAAGCGGAAAATAGGCAGGCACTTTTAGAACAAGCTGTACCTTTTTAACTAGAAGCTGTGCATATTTTAGACATTTTACCGCTTTTAATGGGAAAAAAAAAATTCGCTGAACTTTTATAACGAGCAGCGCTTGTAAAGCCGCACTGAGCTTTCAAAACGATTTAGCCGTGGACATATTTCACGAGGCTTTTATCGGCGTAACCGCTTTTAGAACGACGAATAACAGATTTCGTACTATGTATAGGCTTTTTTACAAGTAGAGCTTTTTATAGAACCCATTACGTACAGCACTACTTTACACAACAACCGACTAATGTAGTTTACCATGCAACAGGATCTAACATTTTGTCAGTTTTCCGGCGCGGGTACCTAATTGATTACACAGTAGTGAGTATTTTGCTCCTAAAATCCGACCATCTGGTGCATCTGTCACAAGTGAGCATGACAAAACAAGTGAACCCCCGCTATATGAACTATCATATCAGTTTGCATTTATTTCTAGGCTGCCGACGTTTGAAACAAGCCAGTGCGGGAGGCTAAGGTTTACCGGTTTTCATCAAGTTTAATTCATAGATTTTTGGATTCACAGTGGCGGATCTAGATCTATTTTGGGTAAAAGAAGAAGAAATGACAGAAGGAAGAAAAGCCGGCAGGGCAAGTAAAACAAAACCGGGCCCCCATCTTAGCTCAAGGTCTGGAAGCGCCACTGATACAGATTGGTTCTATGGTCCATAGCTCTTTTCTCCCGTTGTAAACGAAAATAGAGAACAATTGAGAAAGCGGAGGGAAAATGAACGAGCGTACACTTGAAATATTTACACGGTAAAAAAGCCGGGACGTCTTGTAATTTCTAGTCTTTTCAACCAAGAGTAAACAAGTTCTGTCTTCTCACCAATCATCCAGGCTATCAAACGAAATTAGGGCAAGTAGCTATATCAGTAGTAAGAGAAAATTAAACAGGATGAAAAACTCTATTGAACGCAAATGTCGTATTATGCCTGATTTAAAGACAACATTTTAACTTTCAAAACAAATAGCTACCTACCAAGTTAACTAGAAACTGGTTTATCCTCGCATATTTCTCATAAAATAAATTATTTCATATTTGAATGTAACAATGTAATGATTGACTAATAACAATTTCTTTCATATATTTCGTATCTTAATGTTGTTTTTAACTAAAAGCGTTTTTTTTTTCAGTGCACATAAACTACCGTGAATTAATAACATTCTAACCCTTAAGTTTAATTTGAGAGTATACTGATAATGTTACTTAAGTTAGGCCTTTTTGATGGTTTTCGGTAATCTTCGCAAATTTCCGAGAAAGCATAGAAGCGTTTGCACGATTTCCGACAAACTCCACGAAAATCTTCTTAAAACAATCGGAAGAGAAATTTTACTGTTTCTTCCGACTGCCATAAACACGTAAACTATTCTGTACGTCTATCTCTGTTCCATTTGAAGAGGTGAGCGCTGTCTATCCACGGCCCCAACCCGTAGGAGTTGTTTAACTTCCTTCTTGATGTCATGTTTGAGAAGTGCATAAGCGAAGGGATTAAACGCGGAGTTAGCAATCAGCAGCAATACCTGTGCCCTGTTTAACTCAAATGGAAGATCACAAAGCTCAAAGATGTCACAGCAGGACACTGCAATGGTTGTCGAGTAACACAGAACGAAGAATATGACGACGAATGCGATGAACCCCACGGAAGACCTTGCTCTGTTACCATGGCGCAAGGGAGGCGGGTTGGTGCTGCCCGGAGCGGGCTGATTGTAGCGTAATTGCTGCATGACGTTCGCCGTCTCGCGAGCGTGTTTTCTGGCGATGTAAAGCATATGTGCAGTGACAAACAGCAAGCTTACCGGGGGAATAAACTCGAAAATGACTGTCACTACGTAAGTGTAGTTCCTCATGTAGAGTATATGTTCTTCAGTGTTTATAAAAATCAAAGGAACAAAGGAAAAGATGAAAGGAAGAATCCAAGCCGCAAGGGTGAAGGCCACAGCCCGGTTCCTCGTCATAAATAAGACGTAGATAAACGGTTTCACGATGGCTATGTACCGGTCCACTGTAAGCGCGCACAGGTTGGCGACAGACGCGTACAAGAACGCCCATTGGAAAGACGCGAGTAGATGGTAGCGGCATTCTTCTATGGGTAAGCAGAAAAAATCGCCTGGAAACACGCTCAAGCTGACACCAAGGTCCGCGAAGGACAAAGACACGAGAAAACGGTTCGTGGTACGGTGGAGCTGCTCTTTTGAAGCAATCAGCAAAATGATGAAGCTGTTACCGACTAAAGCGAAGCCAGAGAGGAGAAATCCCGTTACAAGAAACCATTGAGGTTCTATCTCGTCCATCATCCTAAACGCAAACAGTAATGTTTTGTTAGCCAACTTCCTATTTTCCCTCGTTTTTATTAATTTCGGAAGTTGTGGAATCGAAGCTGTTCTCGGAGCTATTGCACGAAAAAAAAAAAAAAACTAAGAAAAACGAAGTTGTAAAGCAAAAAAATCTCACTCAAGTTCCTCCTCGCTTGGTTCAGTAAAATTCAACTGTTGGGCCATTTTCTTTCGTCACTCACTTCAACAATATATCATTACTGCTCTGAAACTTTGCAACAAATAACAATAAGATGGAGAATACATGCTAAAATGAAATGAAATGAGCGGCGCTCAATTTGTTCTGGACTGACTAATGACGCGTTTTGTCTATTGAGTTGTATTGAGTAGCATGACATTTCGATTAAATTTCGCTCATGTAAATAACAAGCCCCATATTTCTCCAAACACGAGGCTACTACATTTAAAAATATTTGACTGTTTGAATAAAACTTTGTCCCAATACCGTTTTCGTTCACGTATTGAATTATAATGCATCAAGTGTAGTTCTGTGTTTTGCTAAGTTTGAACGGAAGCTGAGGAACTTTTAATATAAATGCATTAGCGTTAATTTCGATAGCACCAGAATAACTAAAAAAAGCTCAAGAATAAAATAGGTTTCTGATTCTCTATTATTTCGCAGATATCATAGATCTATCGTCTTCAGAGAGTGCGTGTTTACGGAATTTCTCGCCTTTGAAAAACAAATTGACACCAACACTTTTTTTCACAGAGATCGGTGAAGTATTTATTTTCGATGGCTATTTTTATTAATTTTCTGTCAGACTACAGACAGCACTGACACTTAGCATTCTGCTAGGAAATGAACACTTCATATTATGACGGAAAGATCATCTTTTTTCCTCCTTTGAATGAGTTTTGTAATTATCTTTCTGTTCGCGTAACAAGTTAATAAAGAAAGTCGCAAGCTGTATTTTGCCTCGTGCTTCATTCGATAGGTGTACTCAAACTTTCAACTCTTAACTGTCTGTTATTCACGCATTCGGATAGTGAATCTGTACTGTTCGCAAGAAAGAGAGAAAAATTCCACGAGAGAGCTGCGGAACTGAGAAAACCAAACTGTGTTTCTTTAGTTTTTTTTCCGTAATGAAGTTTTCCCCCTAAATGTCACTTGTAGCTAGCGCTGCCAAGCTCATGTCTTACTCAATTAGCAAGTGCTAGATGAAATGGACTACCCAGGCGTTTGCATTTTATATTATCGATCTGTAAATGGCACAGCACAGAACAGCCCAGAACTAAAATGATCAAATTCAGCAGATTATTTCATTTCCCCAGTTTGTAGAAATGGACCAATTATGGTGGCATATCTGAGATGTGACTCCGTGTTTGTTTTATTTCTATAAACAAGGGAAATGAATTAATACACTGTGCTTATATGTTGTCTTTTTTCGATGAACCATACACCGGTAAAAACGGACAACCTTTTCCGCACGCCGGCTTGAAAAGGAAATCTTTGAATGCGCTCTTTTAGGGGCTGGGAGTAAGATGGACTTGCCGATACCCAACCATGTCCTTTAATTTATCATCAGGGGGAGCGGTGTTAGAGATGCAACGAAATGAACGGATTTCCTTACGAAGATTCGTGCGAAGATTCACTTGGGTAAGCAGCCGAAACCACCCAAAATGTAAATATCTGTCTAAGTTTTGATGATATCCCGCCAGATTTATTGTGACTTTCATCAACAGGCCTCGCGTGACACTAGTCACGAACGAGATGGGTAAACTTACCCCCTGTCAGACACTTCTGAGAGCACCTGACTCTGAACACTGTGAAGTGACGCGTCATGGTCCTAAAAAAACTGAGGTAGCGATTTAGATTGGCTGGTTTCTTTTAAATAAATTTGCATTATTTTGACTACTTAACTTCGGGTATTAATTGGAAATTTATCTGAGCTTGGTTTTAAAGAGAAGGATGTATTGTTTTCTTCTCTAGAAAAACACGGTTTTCAATTACCTACAAAGAAGCGGAACTCGCTTCGTTTGCGACAGAGAAAAATTGCAGGCATTGTTGTGCCATCAGTCCCATGGACCAATCTAAGATCTGACTCCGTGTTTGTTTTATTTCTATAAACAAGGGAAACGAATTAATACACTGTGCTTATATGTTGTCTTTTTTCGATGAACCATACACCGGTAAAAACGGACAACCTTTTCCGCACGCCGGCTTGAAAAGGAAATCTTTGAATGTGCTCTTTAAGGGGCTGGAAGTAAGATGGACTTGCCGATACCCCACCATGTCCTTTAATTTATCATCAGGGGGAGCGGTGTTAGAGATGCAACGAAATGAATGAATTTCCTTACGAAGATTCGTGCGAAGATTCACTTGGGTAAGCAGCGACACCACCTAAAATGTAAATATCTGTCCAAGTTTTGATGATCTCCCGCCAGTTTTGTTTTGTTATGACTATCATCAAAGGCCTCGCGTGACACTAGTTACGAGCGAGATCAGTGAACCCACCGCTTGTCGGACACCCCTGAGAGCACCTGACTCTGAACACTGTCAAGTGAAGCGTCATGGTTCTAAAAAAAGGTAGCGATTTAGATTGGCTGGGTTCTTTTAAATAAATTTGCATAATTGTACTACTTAACTTCGGGTATTAATCGAAAATTTATCTGAGCTTGGTTTTAAAGAGAAGGATGTATTTTTTTCTTAGAAAAACACGGTTTTCAATTACCTACAAAGAAGCGGAACTCGCTTCGTTTGCGACAGAGGAAAATTGCAACATTGTTGTGCCATCAGTCCCAAAATGTTTCAGGCGTTCGTTGTAAAAATACAGAACTTAAGTCGTTATTTCCCTCATTCGGTTATTGCCCTCTTCGATAAGCAATAAAATAGCTATTTTTCAAAATGCGAATCTGACGTGCTAGTATGGCGCAAAAAAGCGTCTTTTCCTTAATATATATACATATTTTTTAATGACAGCTGATAAACAAAAGCGATCGATCTATCGCAAGCTCAGTTAAGAAACTAATATTTTAGCTAAATTGGATACTATATGCATTTCTTTGGTTTTCAGGAGAACAAGATTATCAGTCTGAATATAACACTAGAAGCGGACACCTAAAATGGTTGTTTTAGAATTAATTATTGAATGTATTCAAGCAAACAAACACATCTTTTTGTCGTATTAGAAACGTAACAAGGAAGAAAGGGAACCAGTATATTTGTACCTCTAACATGCGATCCGTAACCCGGCTGGTTCTGAATTGGCCAAATGTTCCTTTGAAATAAATGAACTTGAAATAATTTTTGAAGAAATCTTTCAACCTGACGCTAGCCTTCCTACTGGTGGGCAGCTGGGGAGATTTCCCGCTCGGGGTCTTTGTTTCGGCTGCAGACCGTGCTCAAACGAGCTAGAGCGGCGAATCCAGGAAGAAAACTTGAGTGAATTCCAATAGCATTCATACGTGAAATCCAAGCAAGCTACCAACAGTGACTCCAGGAAATATGTAGCAAAGACTAAACCAACGAAAATGAAACGTACAATTAACTAGTTTTCATGAAATATGATCCCTGCGAGGAACAGAAAGTCAAAGAAGACTAGTAAAATCTTAATTTTACAAGTAACGTACGGTGATCATGAAGAGATTTTCCCGAGACTTTCAGAATTGTATCCCTCTATCCGGCTTGTTCCTTGTCACGAAATTTTCGTTCCACTGAACTTCTCAGAGTGAAATTCTAGATGAATAGCACTGAAAAATAATCATAGTTTCAGATGCACTTTGTTTAACAAATTAAACTGCCACTTAAGTCATGTCGCGCTAAGCAGTTACGTCAGTGGGGAGTCGGTTTTTGATATCTTCTTCCAGAACAAATTGACAATATTGAGCGGCCATGACTTCGAAGACGTAATTTTTTTTAATCCCATCCATCTGGTTTAGGCTAAAATAATCATCTGATGTTTATATGGCGTTTTTAATCTTGTAATAATCAACCACACGTTTGTCACACGCAGGTAACAATTTGATCATAAACGTTTACTAATGTTGACCTAATTTTAATATATTCAAGTCAATATCACATTCTCCCTAATGGAATAATATATTTTCATCCAAATCATTAGAAAACATTTTTGCGCATGCTGTGCACCTAAAATCAGGGGCGAGAAAAATTAAAGCAAAGGAGAAAGCAATATAATCAAAATGAAAGAATATTCAGTAAAATATATTAAAACATAGAGCTCAAAAAGCTGCCAGCTAGCTGTTTAGTTGTCAAGATAACTTACATATTAGAGAAGAATCCGGTGTTTTGTGCACTTCAGAAGGCTACTAAAATCACTTGGTCACAAAATTTTGGTTGCGTTAGAGAGAAATCCTAGAGATATGGTAATCATATGTTATTCAAAGTTCAGCTGCACTTTTGTTTAACGCTGAAAGTGGCTTCACTCACCTTCCGTTAGGCAATCGCGTAGGAAGCCAGTTTACCTTTGACACTGTCGTCTTTCACGCAATCAAACTGTCAAATAAAGTTGCCTAACAAGAAATTTATGCACGACCCTGAAGCAGACAGCCCTCTTAAAAACCCAAGCATTTGATTTGACTGCAAATGCTTAGCTTCCTCCCATCATTACTTTTTCTCTTGCTTACTTGATGATCATAAAGAGAAACATCTGTAGCATTTTTTATTTCTTTTGATGATGTATTCAGGCTTTGTCAGACGTCCTTCGAACTAACTCATACAGCCTGCAGAAAAGTCGGGTTAGCGCGAAACTGGCGAAACGTGGTCGTGCTCTGTGTTCCGTCCCGATTGTTCTGCTGGATGGCTAACTAACTCATTATACCCGGTTAGGGGGGTACTCCCTATTATGGTCTGTACGGGGAGACTCTTGCCCGTAAGGGATACCTTTTTAGGTAGTCAGGTATATTTAACAATTATTCCACGAGCGCGCGTTGGATATGAGATGGTAGAGTTGGCTATAATCGTCTCATATCCAACAAGCGCGAGTGGAATAATTGTTTCATTAAAATCGCCCCCAAAATATAGAAAGATAAAAACTAAAACAAAAATAAACACACTCAAAAACATCACACGTACGCTTGCCATATTTGTAGAGCATGGTATAATGGCCCATAACCCATGATGGCTAAGCCAATGAAAACTCTCGAATTGCATTATGCAATGAACCAGTTTTTCATAAAAAAAAGGTAGGCATTTCACAAGTTGAAGTATACGAAAGAGTGGGGAAATCTGTCATTTAGTTATTAAAAAGGACTTTAATTTAAATGTTTCGAACAGACGCATGTTGTGGTCGTGTGATTAAATTTTTAACGGCTACATCGAAAATGACAAGAAGATTTCCTTTTATGGCAATTTACTCATAATAAAGGCCGGTTACGAAAGCGTGTGAAAAGCGTACCTTTTTTAAAATTAAAGGTATACGACAGGAGTACCTTTTCTGGCAAAATGGTATACAAAAGGGTAACGGGTCGGGCCCCTTGGCTCCCCCATATGATATAGTACCCCTGGGTTACCATGTTTCGCGCCAAAAATGTACTGAGAATGACAATTTCGTCTTCCGTTTCTCAACAACTACTTAATCTGGTATGTTTTGCCATAAATGTCTAGAGTACAATTTTGAACAGGTTACTTAAATAAATGAACAATTCATTGGCGATGCTGCATCTATAATTGGCTGTTCGAGACTTTAATCTTAAGATTCAACACGATACCTAGTCACGTTCTTGAAATCTCGAAACCAATCGCAGTACAATCGAAAAAAAAGTAAGAGTGTACTTGATTAAATGCACAGAGCTACTAAAATAACGCACCCCCAAGTGACTTTGCCAATAGTTTAAACCTGCCCGTTGTCACAACGTTCAAAAACAGAAAAATTTCGTTGATCGAAACCAGGAAATGAACTTGATGTCTCGCAACTTTTGGATCCCTGCAATTGCTTCGATAAAAGTAGACCTTAGGGCGCTGAACACGTTTTAGTAACGACTATAGCAATTCTGTGACGAGACTTATAATCGGCATGTAGTAAGCTTGGTAAAGGATCATTATAGCAGAGGGGGACCATTACATTATTGGTGGTTCACCCCTTAACAGGTGCACTTTACCATGAATTGTCCCGGTTATTTTAACGCCCAAGGGTGATTGAAACTGATAAGCAAACAAATATATACTGATCCAAATTTTATATCAGCTACCAGTAGAGTATGCAAATATCTCAATTTATCAGTACAGCCCGCAGCCATCTGAAAAAAATAATAGTTGGCTCTTTAATTGTCCCGGCAATCTGGTGATTGGTTTCTGCCCGCTTTGAAATTCAGATAACGAATTAAATATGTTTTTTTTATGTGGTGAAAAATAGAAAGATCACTCGAAAGAAATACTACTGTGATAAAAAAAGAAACAGAATATATTTTCTGTTCCCAGCTATCGAAAGTCAGTAGAAAACTTTGCATGTTCAGTTCGTAAGTGATTTTCTTTCGCCAAACACAATGGCAACAATTGTGAAGTCAATGCGCTTCAGTTGGTTTGCCACCAAATTCTCAAAGCTAACTTTATGGCAGAAAATAGAAAACAGACTTAATGAATGTTTGAGCTTGAAAAAAACAGGCGCATTTATAGAATCGATCAAAGTGATTGCTTGTCGGTTATGCCAAAGATAAATGACTTCAATTAACAAGCAAATTCCCGCGAAAGAGACGTTCTGTCTCCTCCTTTCCATCTCATTCAAATACAAACTTCCAAAAGTGGACGAGTCATCTCTCAGGGTTTGTCAGTAGAAAGAAATAGAATGAAAACTTCCGGTAACAGAGTAAGGGCAGCCGAAAATTTATTTTCACTTGCAATATTTATCTTCTAAAAATGTGTAACAAGGGAAATACGTCTATTGGTGGCGGTTTCGTAAACTTATCTATTATTTAGTCATGGCTGAATCTTTTCAAACACGTCGCTTTCCATGCAGCTGAAGTTCACACTCACAGTTGTATCAATTCTCCTTAGCGACTGCACTACATTTCGTTCAATACCAGTTTGGAGAATATAGTTTAATTTTACATCAACAAAATCACTTGTCTGCTTCACAATGCGCTATTATTCAGTACAACTAGAAATCAGATGTTGGAACAGATAGCTGTTGTTGCACTGATGATTTTCCACAATCTCACTAGCTTTCTCCTTAACAATGCACTGATGATGTATGGAGAAAATAGAAGTTAATTACACACTTTGCTGAGCCTCTGCACCCACAACACAGCATCAACAAACTTGAAAAAATTGTATGTATAAATTATTAAGAAAAGATGAAGAAACAACCAAACCGCACATGCAGATAAACAAACTCATTTTCTTTACCTTTCAGGAAAGCTCAAACCTCGCTCGATGGCCTCTTCCGGTGAAAACAAAGCTTTTTAACGCAGTGCAACGCACGTGTAATTTTTTCACGACTAATCTTAAACGCAACACAAGCAGAATAAGACGTAGTCCACACCCCGAACTCTCCTTACTTCTCGCCCCATTTGAAAGGAGAGTTCAGGGACTGGACTAAATAAGAGGAAGAAGGCGGTAAATTAAAAATTAAAGCATCGCACTCCAAACCCTACCATCGTAAAATCATTTGGGTTATTCCAGCATTATTCCAGAATCTAATGTTGTCTTTTTGAAGCATGTTTGAATGTGTTTACATCGAGGATCTTGAAAACTTTTAGTCGAATTCTTTCACGTTCTTCGTTTTTAGTCAATCTATGATCTTTAAACAACATTGCTTGGTTCATTGCTCTCTCACTGGGGGTTCTATTTTCGCAAACATCTCCTCCATTTGAAGGTAAATTTGTATATCGTAAAACAGACGCCTCAAATTGTGACAGAGCTCCCTTAAAAAGTGGTCAGTTACGAACTGAATTAAGTTCAATTGATGGCAGAGACCGACCTACCTGAGATCTGTGGAATCCGTCTTTGGTGTCCCAGCGGATGACTATAAACAACGCAACATGTAAAGTCGCATTGCTTATAACCTCATCCGCGCTAGAAACATTCGTCAGTGATGGACATGGCGCTAATGAACATGAAATATGACATCAATGGAGATAGAGACAGAGATATAGTATCGTATTGAAATTTTGGCCCGCTGCCGTGATAAAATAACACCGCATTCAGAACTTCCATATTATGACAATAATGGATATGAAAAAATGGTTTTACTTAAATTGACCATCAATCAAAATAATTTCTTGCTAGAAATTTCTCTTTTATGTCTGTTTGCTCCTTGTTTTTCGGAGAACGCTTAATTATTTGGCCAGTTGCGAATTTGGATCACAAGCGTTCATCCTGTTGAATGCAATTAGATCAACATGTTAAGGCCCCCGGTCCACACTACGCCTGAGAAATTTGTAAGCGAAGGTTTCACTTAGAAAACGCATCAAATGTTTTCCGTCCACACTACGCGGGAGGAATTTAAAAACGCAACAAACACCGTCATTTTGGATTTGTGTTCCGGAGGAACACTCGGGTAGGGAATATCACATGATTATCGTGACTGCATTGTTTTCAAAAGCTCCGTTTTCAAAATGTTTTCCGTCCACACGAAAACGAAAAGGCGACGTTTCAAAATTCCTCCACGATCCACTGAGTTGGAAGAGCGTTTTCGAAAAGCCCGTTTTCGTGACAGATTAGTGTGGACGGTAGGCCTAACCGTAGAAATAAAGCTGCGTTTTCAAATTCCTCCAGAGTAGTGTACGTGTGGATACTGCCTAAGTCTCAAAAAATACTAATAACTTAAAACCACATTTTGAGTTTATGGATCTTAAAATTCTCGAGCAGATTCACCCTCAAAATTTTGTGCGGGTGAGAACTGGAGCGCTTGAAAGCAACACTCACACCTGTAAACGTTGTTTCTGTTAGCTATACTACAGACATGAAAAGTTTCGCGTTTTTTTGCGGGCTCTCAGGCTCTCGTTAAACAAAGCCCGCGTGGCTGTGATTAGGTAATGGTGTGTGCGTTTTTTGTATTTTATTTGATTAGGTAATGGCTGCCTTTGGATACGTACCATTGACCAATCACATCTTGCTCTTGTTACCATGATGATTGCTAACGGCTTGCAACCCAGCGCCACGCTTCCTGCCATAAATATCGGCTTAGAGATTACCTGTAACAGGACTTATCATCTCGCAAAGATCATTAAGATCCGACTTGCATCAAAACTCCACTAGCCCTTTACAGTTGTTTAGTTAGTCGGGGAGCACTGCAAAAAAGTGGAGAAAAATTGAGGTAGAAGACGGTGCGAGTAGGCAAAACAAAATTCTAGTTTCCTCTCCTATTTTATTCTTTCGCTTGCCTTTTTCGCGCTGCTACCAAGTAGAGGAAGCGGCGTTGATTAGGGCTCTGGATAGGCCTTTCCTCAAATATCCGGATATTAATGTTTGGGGTATTTAGAAGTTTTCGAGATATTTAGAAAATTTAAGGATATTTTGAAATATTCATAGCTTTTCTTTTGGCATTTTCCCGCTTTTTTCTTGAAACAATGCTCAGTTCTATGCCAGAAACAATCTAGTTCAGCGATTACCTACTCGAAATATATATTCCATATCACTAAAAAGGCTGAACTAGCAATTTTCCAATATGGCGGAAACTGGTAACGTTTTCTTGCACAGATTACAACCTGGTGTGCAATTTTTTCCTAGAAAAATGACTTTTACTTCAAACCGGTTTTGTCGCTTTGCACTCAGCCTCAAGATCATGCGGCAAAATATTCACCCTCTATGGTGAGGTGGGGATATTTGACAATATGGCGGCTCACTAGAAGTAAACGACACTTGTGAATTGGCCAAAAACAGACCCAAATTCAATGGTCAAGAGGAAATCTCCATTTAAAGCTCATCGTAAAGGAGTCTCTTGTGTTAACTTTGGTCCAAATGGACAATTAATAGTTTCGTCGTCAGCTGACAAATCGATCAAAATATGGAACTTTTCGGAAAAAATTGGAAGGGACGTTGAAAGGCATTCTCGAATGTTGTTTGGAATTCAGAAAGCCGACTTCTTGTTCGGAATCAGATGACACTAGTTTCCAACAAAACGTGAGTAACAGCTCTTCTTGGTCATCAATATGTTGCTGCTTGAATATGAAGCTGGTTGTGTCAGTCCCCCGGGGGGAGGGGGGGGGGTACTCTTATACGGGCTTTATAGGTCTGTGCGACCACAAAAAGTAGGTTTTTCAGTCGTTTTGGTCATAAAAAGTTTATTGCTTTTGGCCATTTTGATCTTAAATAAGGTGTGGTTTTAGCACTCTAGTCTTGAATTGGGTATGTTTCTTAGAAGATTACAATAAGACCGTCAACAAAAGCCCTTCATAACTTATGTATAGGGCAACTGTGCCAGCTACAAAGGTCATAAATTGGGTATCAAATTTTTGGCCAGGTCATAGATAGGGTAGCAAAAATCGCAGATTTTGGTCATAAATAGGGTAAGGGTTTTGGGGAGTGGGCCACACGCCCCCACCCAACTTTTCTGGGAGTTCCCCGCCTCCAGGTGTCGGCCCTGTGTCGGGCTCATTTAATGAAAGCATCAAGATCTAGAATGTATCTGAAGGTGTACAGTTTTAGTTTAAAAGCATTCAGTACAAAAATTATCCAGACTGCAGAGTGGGTACAATATGCACACTGAGAAAAAAAACATTTTTTGGTCTTATTTGATAACATGTAATTGATCATTATTGTAGCCTACCATTGTCACACAGTCATCTTTCTGCAGTCATCGCCTATGACAATGTGCGTTGCTGGGGAATATTCTTGGCCTGGTCAGTGTAAAACGCAGATTGCGGACTACAGACTTTTTAAATACATCTATGGGTTATTGACCAAGCATGA
>Ga0126339_10000279_pt1 | contig 25472 bp, 20 predicted proteins | sample OrbTmetagenome_2_FD_92532 | JGI IMG/M metagenome (GOLD analysis project Ga0126339, IMG submission 92532) | Coral microbial communities from Petempiche,Puerto Morelos, Mexico - Orbicella T R C metagenome | ecosystem: Host-associated > Invertebrates > Cnidaria > Coral | place: Petempiche,Puerto...
AAACTTTTTTTTTTTTTTCTGGTGGGTTGCATAATATTATGTTTAACCGCCCTCCCGACCCACCCCCTCTCCTCTTTAAGAAATGTTTCACCCCCCCCCCCCCCCCCTCCCCCGACCCAACGGAAAAAAATCTGAAATTAATATAGTAAACATCCAGATAAAATCACCGAGATTCCTTTCAGGTTGGTCTAAGATGATTTTTATACACGTGGTAAAATAGGAATTTAGGTTACTGAGGCGCACTTTATCTTGAGTGGAAAAGGTGCTTACGGCGTGTTCAAATGAGTGTGGTCCTTCCTTATTTATGAGAAACATTTATTAACATATAATTATGGGCTTAGCTGGCCGTATTTAACGGGGTGGCCGTATTAAACTGAAGGGGTCATTTAAATAAATAAAAAATGACTGACTGAGCTTTGGTTCGGGCCAGAATAAAGTGGCCGTATCAACGGGGTGATCGTAAGGCGGGCTTCCACTGTACTCCATGAGTAGCCTGATAAAAAGCTTCTCTTTTTTTGTCTTTAGATAGGGATGTGATGAGCAAAGAACAGACTTTCATCAATTACGAGCAGAGAGCCCTTCTCTACCACGTGATCTACAAAACATCCACGCCGTCCCTGACTTATTGTGCGATGGTTTGTATGAATACTCTAAAGTGTAAAACGATCAATTACGAATCAGCGCTTGGCAAAGAGGAAGGGGAATGCGAACTTAATGACGCTACGGCGGACGAATTTCCTCTGCACCTTACGCATTCTTCGCGTTCGCTTTATTCTGTTCCTTATAGGTAGTGCTAGACGTTGCCAAAACCAATTTATATAATCGAACGTATGGTGGTAGGTACCAACATATCAGGACATTGAGAAATGTCAAATACTTAGTGGCAGCAGAAGTACTTTCATCCGCTCGATAATTTCAACTAAATTGAAAATTTCGATCAGCAAAAGTTTAGGCTTATAGCTATCAAAACGTCAACCTCGTTCGATTTAACCTGTCTCGGAGCGAGAAAAATAAAACCTGCACCCGTCTTATAGCTTCTTATGTAACATAAATGAACTTGCGTGAATTTATTTGCTTGGGTAGTCTTGGAGTTATCTAAACTGAGATCGTGCGTACGAGAGACTCGGAGAGTCACTAAACTGCAAAGGGGGAAGAGCAGCAGCCTATTATATTCAAGCGTGACAGCGCCAAGACCAACCGCAAAGAAACAACAGCAGTAGATAATTTGGAAAACAACGATCCGGAACAAGTAGCGTGACAACCCAAAGACCAACTTCAAATAAAGAAACAACAAGCAGTAGATAATTTGGTATACAACGACAAGGAACAAGTAGCGTGACAACCCAAACACCAACTTCAAAGAAACAAAAAGCAGTAGATAATTTGGTATACAACGACAAGGAACAAGTAGCGTGACAACCTAAAGATCAACTGTAAAGAAACAACAGCAGTAGATAATTCGTTATACAATGCCAAGGTACAAGTAGTTCGACAACCCGAAGACCAACTGTAAAGAAACAGCAGCAGTAGATAATTTGGTATACAACGACAAGGAACAAGTAGCATGACAACCCAAAGACCAACTTCAAAGAAACAACAGCAGTAGATAATTTGGTATACAACGACAAGGAACAAGTAGCGTGACAAACCGAGGACCAACTTCAAAGAAACAACGGTAGTAGATGATTACTCATGCGCAGTATGGGCCATGAATTAAGGATTGGGCTCCGTTTCTCCGTTTTGGTGTCACATTTGTGCATGTAAATTTATGCCGGCATACATTTACCACGCTCTCTGGAACTCCGTCCGCCATATTGGATTCTTCAAGAAGGTGTCGATTTTTCGCAAACGTTCTGCTTTTTCCCCAATTTGATACGGTGTGAAAGTACCTATTAGTACTTTAGTTCGTTGTTAAGATTCTGAACTGGTATGTGAGCATGAATGAACAGCAACTGTTTCTGGAGAGGTAAGCCATTGTTCATGTCGATCGCCATCTGACAATATGACAAGTCTCAAATTTATTAGGGTTTTGGAGATTCAAGGACATATTACGAAGAACCATTTACCAAGAACGTGCTCTGTATACTTCATCTTTTGGTCAAAAAGTGCTTCCTGTTCGTGTAAATGGACGTGTTCAACAAAACGGGCAGGTAATAGGTCACGTTCGATATACCTTATATCAATATTCTAGCACTGTCTCCGAGGATTTCAGGACAAAAATTTCAAGTTTCTTTTGTCTCTCAAATCCCAAAAGATACTCGGTTACAGAAAAATTATTTTAAAAGAAAAATAAATGCTATAACTTGACGTTTCGGCGTTATCTTGTCGCCATTATCAAATGTAGATTAAAGTCGTTCAGTTTAGTTATAGTTATATGCTAGCTTAGGCATTAAGGAATCCACCAAAAGTTCGAGTAACAAGTGGGCTAAAACTTTTTACCGAGATTATTGGAAACAAACCAAAGACCAACTTCAAAGAAACAACAGCAGTAGATAATTTGGTATACATCGACAAGGAACAAGTAGCGTGACAACTTAAAGACCAACTTCGAAGAAACAACAGCAGTAGGTAATTTGGTATACAACGACAAGGAACAAGTAGCGTGGCAAACCGAAGACCAACTTCAAAGAAACAGCAGCAGTAGATAATTTGGTTTATTATATGGCTAGCTCCGTGAGCGGGCAAGGTGAATCAAATCCTGCGCTGTGATTGGCTACCCGAGCGGGCAAGATGGAGCTATCTTGCCCGCACGGGACTACCCGCCGTGACCCGCAAGAAAATTTTCCGTGAAAGCTATATAATAAATCCTTTATTAACCAAGCTTGTTCGGTTAAGATGGCTTGATATTGGCGTCGTTCTTTTTCTGCGAGTTTATGGACCTCGACTCCGTCTTGGTCCATAAACTTGCAAAAAAACAACTTGGCCAGTATCCAGCCATCTTGACCGAACAAGCTTGGTCAATAACCCATACATACAACGCCAAGGTACAAGTATCGTGACAACTAAAAGACCAACTGCAAAGAGGCAACAGGAGAAGGCTATTTGCTATACGACGCCAAGAAGCAAGAAGCGTGACGACCCAAAGACCAATTGCAAAGAGAAAACAGAAGCAGACTATTTGGTATACAACGCAAAAGAACAAGTAAGGTGACAACCTAAAGGCCAACCGCGTTGGTATACAACGCCGAGAAGCAAGATCTTGCAGCCTTTTTTAAATATTTAATAAGTTACAAATGGTCAGCGCAGGCACTTTCCTTCCCCCTTAAAGCAAGACAGCTCAGTAATATCCCCCGGGTTTACTCGGGCGTGTAACCATTGCAGTGTGCCCAGAAAGGTAAGAATTTGACATCAGGGGTTGTATTTGGACACCAAATTGAAGGGAGGGGGGCGTGGTTGTGAGTATTTGGACAACTTGCCTTGAAATCATGTGACGAAAGAAGCTTGAAGACGTCAAGAAACAACTCCGTTCTTTTGTAATAGTATGGCTTGAAAAGAAGGGCCTTTAATGGTGGTGCTATGTTTGAAGGCAAATGTACAGTTTTGCTTGTGAAATTCTGGTTCCTTTTACTCTTTTCGTTCGAAAATTTTAGAGGTTCATATCGGGCATTCGACGCGAGGGAGGGTTCCCGTCTATTCCATGAGCGTTTTTTCCACGAATTTTTGGTAGATGGAAATTTGAACAACGAAACTTCAAAAAACAAATGGTCAAGGGTTGCCAAGTGGTGTTGAAGAACTGATTGGTACATAACTCAGACAAGACAACGTATTGGTCTTTTTCTTTTCCATAATATTTAATTTGGGATAAGAATAGTAACTAGATACATTGTTTTGTACAGAACTAAGATGGGTAAATATCGCTTTAAATATTTTAGAGGGTGGTAAAGGGGGGGTGAAGATCATGTTTCACGGAAAATAAATTGGTCCTTTCACAATTTACGGGAAAAGAAGCCATTTCACATTTCACGAGAAAAACAGTAGGCCATTCACGAATCACGAAAATACCCTTTACCACCCTCATTTTAGCATCGCCATATGAACGTTGTGAATTAAAGCCTAAAGCCTAAAGATAAATTCGCAATTACATGATTATTTATAATATCATAAACGTACTAATCACACAACATTAGACTTGATTAAAAGTTACCATGATTTTACTGATACAGTATTGAAGGTTTATATTGACGTGTAGGTTATAACAAAACCAAAGTCATTTTGATATCGTTCGGAAAACGTCCCTCTCCACTTACTAATGCATCAATTCATTGCCCATAAAATGTGTAAACATAAATGAAACCACCCCTTAAAGGAGCTACGTCACAGTTTGCGCACCTTGAAAAGTTTAGGCTAAATTTTTCAAGTTCGTCGTTTGTAATCCGTGTCAATCTTTCACAATCCTTGACCAGCCTTGTCCCTGTCTAGTTAATTGTTATCTCTTTCCATTGGTGTTTTTCTATCTTAGTAAACTACTATCTCCAGGTTTCCTTCAATTTTTAAAAATGTAATTTTGTACTTGGCCAAAATAACTCAAAGCACCTTGACTGAGCTCCTTTAATTGTATACAATATATTTAAGTTGTAATTATTTGTACAATTATCAGAATACATGTGCGTATACAATAAGTGATTACTGGAACATAAATAAGCTATTTACAGTGTAAACAGACTATAGAAAAAAACTGAATATAGAAGTTGTATCGATAGTTCATAAGATAATCGCTTTATTATATGAATGGCAACTGTAAACGACAGAAGTCCAGTCGGCTTTTGCAAACAATGGAAATTGTTTTTCCAATGCCCAGGTTTAGCGTTAACGTGTTTAAATAGCAGTTAAATATATGTATGAAATAGCTGGAGGAAACGACCTTAGAAAAGGTTTGTACTCCAATTGTCGTCTGTAATCTACGAACAGTTTGAGTTGTTTTTACTACAAAGTAAAGAAACATATGAACTCACAAAGGCATTGTGAACATTTCATGGGCATTTAAAGCTATCTCTACTTGAACTGTCCGCAGATCGATTTTATTCTTGGTTCAAAAAACACATTGCCATAAAATGTTCATATCCGAATTAATACTTAGATCAGTCATATGAATGACATTGTTTATGTGACTTAAATGAAGCGTTATGTTAATGGTTTACTCTTGTCGAAGAACACTAAGAGTTAACCTCAAAAGACGTTACCTTGAATTTTTGTTTAAACTTTGTTCTTGTGACGATGTTAACTGAACTGTCAATGCTTTGGAAATTTGCATCGTACAACTGCTGCGTAATTGTACTCGTTATTTGAAATGCATCACTACTCTGCATCATACTTCATTCAGTACTGTCAGCAAAACGAATCACTCTTCGCTAATTAAATAAACATATTTTGTTCAGTTATAATTCGTTACCCTGAGTATTGCATGATACCCACAGCCTGAGATTCTTATATTTTTTTTTTCGCAGAATCTGCGTTCGTCGGTTGTTTAGATAAATAAGGTATTAGGCATATTCAATTGAATGACGGAGAGTTTCTCCGAATATTTAGCTGCTTATGGCTGAAATAACCTATTGTTTCTAGAAGTGGTCTGCCACTTATTAGAAACAGCGTCAACTTACAACGAAACTGTTGCGTCGTCTTAGTAATCTGATGAACCTCTCGGGAGTTCCATGGCACAATTGTTTTCATATTAAGATATTTTGTTAAGGATGTTATATAAAATAAATCTCGATGAAAGTCTTCTTACGTTGCCTCGCAACGAGTGTCACTATTTACATATAAGACAGAAATGTAGAGCGTATTCATGTGAAGGAAAATCGAATTTCATTAGTCCGGAGAGTTCTTGCCAAAACCTCTAGAAAACGAAGATGACTGGGAAAAAATTGCCTTTGCATCCCTCACTTCACTTAACTAATTTACTCCTAATTAATGGCTATGCAATGTTTTCTTGTGGCAGGTTGTGTGACATGATTTTTTCAGTACAAAGAAAACCCTCAAGTCACGTGTGGGTATGCCTCGAGATACTATCCCATAACTCCTCTGTATAAGCCTCTCCCTTCAGCAATAGACGAACAACTTACAAGACGGTATGACTTCTTATAAACCTCATAAAGCCGTTTTCCTGAACGAAAATGTCAGAATTCCTGAATTCGTTAGCATCAGATGTTCATGCAATGTCGAACGCATCTTGTGTGTTATTATTCAAAGGAAAGAAGTAGCATACGCTTAGCTGTAATAAAAGAAAGACCAGTAATTGATCTGGAAAATTATGATTGAAAAGTAAAAAAGTTGGGTCGTTGACGTTCCCCTAGCTTTGGGTTTTCCCAAAAACTCACCGGTCTCATTTACACTCCTGGCTTGATGAGAGAGGCTTTTTCAAAGTATTCAGTGCTAGCATCCAACAGTTAGAAGGCTGCTTTGGTACTCCTGAGCTTCATCAGCAGACCGTGCAACTCAGCATTATTCAGACAGTTTACCACAGAATATATAAGATTAAATGAAGTAGTAACCGCACGTAATATGATTAAAACGAGGTAGAACCTCACCTAAACGTCACATATGTTCTTCCATGCCGTATCCCCGATTAGAAAAGGACCACGTGCACTCTGTATAGAATCATCCCACCAATAATAACTATCATCTTTGAAGAAGTAGCTGATACCATCCCAATACCACCGGAAAGCACTATCGATGTTGTTAGGGAGACCGCGCCATACGTCACTAATTAGTTTGCCGTCGCTGGGGTAATGAGGATTGACTTGGTCCAAGAAGTTATCGTATAAGTACACTTTATCGCCTTTAAAAAAGTAGCTTTGTGTATTGCTATAACTGAACCCGGCATCAATTCCATCTACCGGCAGTCCAGGCCATCCCTCGGAGATCCTTTTGGGATAATTCCGATTGTCCACCTGACCTAGTCGATCGTTAAATTTATAGTACAGATGCCCTTTGAAAAAATAGGTTTTCCAGTTGTGACCCCAAAGAAAAACTTCATCGATGTCATCTGGTACGTTTATCCACTTCGAAGATATCGTTTTGGGGTAACCACGATCGGTCTCTGCGTCGGCGTCGTTGAGGCGCCAGAAACGATCCCCTTTAAAAATGTAACTTTTACCATCACCCATCCAGGATTCAATGGCAGTCACACTAGGGTTGCAATAACCTTCAAAGAAAGAATGGAACACCTTCTTAGACCTGACAAAATATGTATGTATGCAAAATATGCCATATGCAGCGCAGCACTTTTGAATCAAATAACGCTTTGCCATAAAACATCGTTTCAAGCAAGGTTTCTGATGGTGAAACGAGCCCGAACCGGAATTGATATTTCGTGTTAGGCGTGTCCAATTATGGCCCATGAGCGTCTCACTCTATCAATGTGGATTTCAGCATGATTCAGACAATTGTTTACGATCAACCAAAGGTACATTATATATTAATCTCTCTTTTTCTCGTGGCTTACAAATTTGCTTCAGCACCTCGCCAAAAAAAAAAAAAGACCAACATTTCTCCAATCGGAAGTGACGCGAGTTCAAGAACATGCATACATACATAAAGAAGTTCGAGAACTGGAGTGTTACATACCATATATCGCACGTATACCGTCGACGTCGTCCCTAGAAAGTTCGGCATTGCTGTTTAAGTTACTTGTAGATGAAGTCATGATGGAACCAGGCACATCGGAATGATTCAGTCCTAGGCTGTGGCCTATCTCATGTACTGCAATCGGAAGTAAAGAGTCGACAGTCCACGTCTCGTCATCATCAAAGTGAATATCTCCTCCACTACTGGGGTAGAAAGCGTGAGCTAGAACACCGCCCGGGCCGTCAAAAGCCTTCATGTCTCCGTGGTATCCTAACAGCATAAATTAAGGAAAGATTTGAGATATATTTTTAAACTAAAGCAACTCGTTTCGCTTCTTGGAAGGTCATATCTATGCCGGACTTTGTTTGTCTCAACTAAAAATGATGTAATTCCCGAGTCTTCCAAAAGTTTGGTTGTTGACCCACTTATGCGGAAATTAACATAGTGCAGCACGGGAATAATAAACTGGAATATAACGAATCCGCTCATATGACAAACAAGTGTCGTTGGTACGGCCATTGGCTTCATCACCATTGAAAACACGAACGAGCCAATTTTAATCTAAGGTTGAATGGATGTTTAATCATCTGTTGAAGGAACCAGGAAACTTTTTTTGGCTCAATAAAAAATGTTTTCATTTCTTTATCAAAATTTAATGCTTTATTGACATTTATTACTTTGTGACAGCTAGCAGGAAGACAATAAACCCTACTCGAAATCACGCTGATAGACACAAGTATGCGCAATTTGCAAATTGGGAGTGTCTAAATACACACTGAATCAGAAGAAAACATTCGTTCTTCTTCGACAGGATTGATTGACTCCTTAAGCTTAGTGTAGAGTCTAGGGTGTCCTTAACACCGGTGTCCGAAATTAATTTTTTTATGCCTACATGCGTTGATTACAACTGTTGAACTGTGGAGCTCACAAGTTCGTTCCAATGTTTACCAGCAGTTGGAAAACGAGCGACAAGATGCGATTGGAAGTCCGAAAATGTCGGTCGTTCGGTTAAATTACGCAGGCCCAAGCTGTGGCTCAATCGAGACGCTGGTGTTTAACTTCCGCTCATTTCCATTGTTTTTAAAACCAATCAAAATCGAGCCTGTAACAGATCTCTCGGTAGTCACTCGTTTCGTCAAGCTTGCGCATTAAGGACTTGAGGTACGAGATTGCAAAGGTCATTAAGCGGGAATATTTGGAGGTTCAAAACTTCAACCAGGCAAGAGATAAGTTTCTTGCTGGTTACTCCGCACGAATTTTGTTGATTTAAGACGAAATAAATTCCTTGAGCGCCGGTCCAAAACATTGGCAAAGATGCTAAAAGATAGTCGTCTGCTGGCGACTAGCATCAGTGATTGAAATTCTGGTCGCCAACAGTCAATTTTCAGTCGAATTGGCGACCAGCTAGACCGAAATTTCAGTAGATCCTGATTGGCAGAGAGGAGTAGCACTCTGGGTGAGAACAAAACAAGACTGAAAGTTGTACTAATCGGCTCGATTTCATACTCGTCCTCAGTCCAATCTCAAGGTCTCTAGCTTTTTTTCATACATCAAACTGGGTGGTTTAACAAAAAGAAAAAGATTTGAGTCACTGATGACAGTAAATATACACTCTTTCTTTTTACAAGAACCTATTTTATAAGAACGTTGAGGCTGAGATTAACCAAAATTTTAAGAACGTATTAAGAACATTCCTCAGGTTGAGAGTCGATTAAGAACGTTTTTATTTTGCTAATCTGTATATTAAATGACAAGCATAAGACAAAGGTAGCAAAAAAAAAAAATGTAAATTAACCCAAATACTTAGGGGCATTAATACAAAATCAGCCCATCCTCAGAAATCCACCTATCATAGCCTACAAAAGAGGTAGATCTCTCCAAGACAAGCTCGTAACAGCCAAATTATGAGAGACATGTAATCACATCACATCTATCATGTGGGGAGTCCGTGCTGACCTGTCCTCATTATTTTTATACCACGTAAATTTAAGGACATCTTAAGAATGTTTTCAGTCTCAAATCCCAAAAAAAAATATAAGAACGTTCAGACTCAGTTCCAAAATTAAATGTTCTTATACAAAGAAAAAGAGTGTATGTGGGTTCGCTTAATGACGGTCTTGAAAACATTCCTTGAGGTTTGAGTGTGTTCTTCAAGCTTCAAAAATGGCAACGGTGTAGTCCAGATCAATAACGTATCACTCATTTCCCGTGGTTCTAAAATCGTAGTTCGAAATAAGGTAAGAAGCAGCCTGACCTGGATAAAAATAAGGCTAGATTTATTTTGATTTCATACTCGAATCAATCGGAATATTACATATTACATATACGCGAGCTAAACAGAAAGGTATTTGGAGAGAAAGAATGAAGATGTCAATGGCAAGATGCCATTATTCAACACTTTTCATATCGTTATTACAGAATCTCAGGGATTATTATAGACAGAGCGGTTAGTAACACCATACTAAGACTGCTTCCGACACTTGTGCAAATGATTATATCTAGCTATTGTTTGATATAAATACTTGCTTCCTGAGCGAGGCTTGCTTCCGTCTGAAGCGACCAGACTTGTTAAGCAACAAAGTCGGTGGAGCTGGGCCAGGTTGATTTTGACAACACATGTGCATAAGTGAGATCGGAACCGGTAATCCTGAATCTCATCCAGCTTTGAGAAGAAAAAATACTTTACGTAGCAATTTGCCAGTTTTGATAAAACCTACCCAAAACCGGAAGATATGGGAACTGTGTCTGTGAGTAATTTCCTTGCGTTTTCGAAACCATAATTATATTATTATGACTATAACTATACGATAAAAGGTGCGGGAGAGTTCGAGCCAAATATAGTAAATAAAGCGGGAAGGCAGTTTGACACCTGCTCTACATATTTGAAAATGTGACGATGTGATGATGTAAAGGCCTGTAAAGGTTTCTTTAGTCCTCATTTATTCATATTTGTCTCAATTTAATGTAACATGTATTGACCGACATGAAAATAAACTTGATTAACAGATTGAAAGCTAATTAGTGTTGCACTGAGTTGGATACGCGTTTTGACGTGAAGAAGCTAGCTAGAGGTTGATTCCCATATGTTCTCTACGATCGCTCCAGAAAATGTTATAGTGGCTGAACATAGTTTTTGATACCAGTGTTTCATTCACCTTTTTCTCTAAAACTCCTGATCCTTTGGTCGCCAAAAATGGCAGCAAGTAAGTTAACAACACAACATCGGTTTTTTTATAGTTAAGCTGACGTATGTGCCATTGCCATGGCACATGCATAAATATAAACAGGCTTTTCAAATCAGTTTTGTTAATTTGCAGAAAATCTGGTCATTAGATTTTCATTATAATTAATGTGCATGCAACAAGCTTGTAATGATGCTCACAAGCTAACACTATTTTAATAATAATTTAGCAGAGAGATCTTTAATTATCCCTTGTTGAAGGTTCACCGGAATATCGAGAATTTACTTTGTTAAAGTTCTCTTTCTTTTTTTTCAATACTCCAGTTACTTATTTCCTAAAGTGTTTTCGTGCCAAATTTCGTGAAATTCTAATGTGGGGTTCTCGAGAAATAGGCGTATTTCCGAGAAAGCTATTCCGCATTCAATCGCAATTTTTTGACTTACTACGCGTGTGCTGCATCCTACCATAGTCCTTGTCTGATTTAATTGTATTAAGGGAATCTAAGGGTAAAATAATTTATACGTTCGCGTGAGCGAAGCAAATTAGAACGTAATTTCGGTTTTTGAGAACTGCTGGGTTCTTTGCATGGTTACCTTTTCTGACATACCTTTGTAATAAAAGACTAAAACGATCAATACACTGTGTTCAATTATGAAGAAAATTAGCACAGATAGTAATCATATAGAAATCTAGTTGCTTTACTTATCCAGCAAAAATTGAGAATATTTATCTCCTATGCAATATGTAGAGCTTACACCTTAGTTGAACATAGTCAAGAGTAATACGCCTGGAATGCGTAGCTTTCGCAACAAGCGCTCAGTTTCGTGGCGTTTTCTTGCCCTCCATCCCCCCACTACCCCGTTAGCTGACGCAGGCTACCCATGGTTTTCACGAAATCCGCAAATCGTGAAAGAATGCAAGCGATTAGGTAGTATCAACGTACAATCCAGAAGTTTTTACCAGGTTATAGATTATACTGGGCGAGGAAAGAGGATGAATGTTTTCACGTCATAGGCTGGCGCTTTTTTTTCTTTACAATATATCGGAAAACCTAATAAATACCGGGATATACTTTCGATGACACGAAAAAAGGTGTTTTGCCCTGTTTTGCCCTCACGTTGGTGCCAAGCAGTAGTTCATGGCTCTGCTGATGACGTCGATGAAGGGATTTGGATAAAATAACAAGGCATTTAGACAAACTGTTTAAGAAAATTTCCGGGTACAGACTGAAGAATTAGCTACCGGATATAAAAGCTAGAATTAGAAATCTTTCTCAACCATCAACTTGGCTTGATGTGTATTTGAAAAGGGCTTCTCGTGCTGGTTTCCGTATTTTGAGACTTCCCGTCGAGAAATAAAAATGTTATACAGAGACATCACAGGGCAATATTGTTGCGTAACTGGACAGAGGGCGGGGATATTAAGAACACTCCGAAATGATTGGCAAGGCCTACAACGCGTTAGACAATATTTTTGTGGTATTAGTGATTTAGTTGTTAGTTAAGTATCCTGCGTTCCAAAATATTTCAGGTCAGCAAGAGAAATCCTTGCATTCAGGAAAACCTCATTCCCGGATCATTGCATCATTCATCGCACAAAGTTAAGAAAGTGGGCGTTTACAGGCTGTGAAAGAAAACTGAAATAAAACTGTTGGCAAAGATAGTTTCTTCTTAGTGTGATATCGTAAAACGGGCGTGGGAAAGACAGCGAGAAAAATATTGCAAACTTCGAGAAAACGTTATGATTGAAATGAAGATATAGAAATGGTTTTGATTTTCTGCCGGAACGACCGTATTATAACAACGGAAATATCGGGTCTCAAAACACTAACCGGGATATACCTTCATGGCGGGAACGGAAACGGAGACATTTACACCGTGTCGCAACTGCAAACCACAACAAACATAGATGTCATAGATTTGTATAAAGAAACTTTATCTTTTAACTAAAAAAACTCAACGTTTCAGTGAAAAAAAACTCAGTTGAAGTTATTGGATTCGTCCGTTTTTTGTCGTTTTAAAGGTGTTTCGATAATTAAGAAGCTTGTTGAGCCAACAACTGAAGCTATTGAAAGACGTTAGAAAGGCATAAGGTTTGAGATGCCAGGACAATTCATTTGACTGCTTTGCATGTTTGGCCTTTCTTTGTGCTACGTGCACTATGATAAGGACTGATTCAGTGAGTGTGCAAAAATACCAATAACTGATGTTTTAAGGTTAGGAGAAGATGGGCGGTATGAGGTTCGCGTTTGGCACAAATACACCGTAGGTCAGTAACGCTGCACTTGGTTGCATAATTATTCGGCTAAGGAAATTCTTATCAAACAAAAAGATCCTTCCTTACCTGTGACAAACTTTACTGTTATGTCGGCAGTGGCTGATGAATCAAGCTTTCGGAATACAAGTGGAGAAACTTCTGCCCATTTCCTGAATGCTTTCGTTAGAGTGCTCTCAACGTCATTATTAGATAGGCTGGCGCTCCACTGAACGATATTCCAGGTAATTCTGCCTGAAGACCCCACAGGCCACTTGGAACCTTGCAGCACATAACGACGGCGTCTTAATTTTCCATTGCGAACCACATTTTCGGTGGCTTTTCGCCGATTGAATTTAGCCAGATAATGCAATTTCTTCTGTGTGGCTATCTTTCTTTTCGGTAAAATGCGCCCAGTTTTGGAGGAGAAGAAAAATTCTGAACGTAAATTTCCAGATCTTTTTAGCTTTTGTGTAACTGCTCGTCTCAAGATCGATGATTTATGGATGGTGTTCTCCACCACTGGCGGGCGTGCATGTCTGGATGTGTTTTCTTGTAGGTTTTGAAGTTGTAAGCTACGTTGATTTTCCTAAATCGGATTAAATCAGAGCAATTTATGAACGTTATTTTGACGTGATGTCAGGCGATCATGACCCATGTCATTCAGTTATAGTACTGCGGCAGCAATCATGACCCTGTTAAACTTCAATATTTACAACTAGCACTATACTTACTGTAGATTGCAGTCGAATCACTGAAGTTTGTCTTGAGGCGGCAGGCCTCGTGTCAGATCCGCTAAACAGCGTCGTCAATAAAATTGCCACTTGATATATTTCTAACTCCATGTTTCAGTGTTGTCGTTTGATTTATTCCACTTAAAGTCTTCCAGTGTCGTTGTTGTGCATACCCGTCTCACTTGAAGTCTATAAAATCAACGAGTGACTTCAATTAAGTATTGGCGACGCGGCTTTCGCTGTGGGGATAATGTTACAACACAGGGTTTTATTGGCTGTTAGCATAATTCTCCCGCGGCTTATTTCCCAGGAGTCTGTGTGGCTTTATCTGATAGGTGGATCAAAACAGGCTCACTTTATTCGCATTTTACCTCTCTCTAGGCTTTCAATGAAACTTTTCAGCAAGGTAATAGAAATTTGTCTACAATTTCAGCCACCCACTAGAAATTATTGTCAATCTGGACTCCTGTTGTCAATAAAAGTCTTCTTTGTTTACATGTATATTTTTGTCCGTATATTCTCTCTCCCTTCATCTTAATTAATGTCCCTTACTGATTTGCTTGCACATGTCAATAATAAATATTGCAGATAGTATTGAGAGTATTTAATAGCGCATTTTTAACCTAAAATCAGCTCTTTGGGATAAGGCCTTTCACTTTAATCAAGATCGCAGTTTGAGGCCAATAGGAAAATTACTTTTTTGCCCCGATCCCCTTCCCCTGCTCCTTAAAAGTTTCGCACTCGCTTGCAGTTTCGTATCCTCTGTGTGCTTTTGGAAATGAAAGCCTGCTATGCAGGCTATGAAACCAGTATCATCATACTCTGGTCTGTAATAACAATTCAAGATCTATCGGTGACATTGTACACAAGTGTCCTAACCAATTAAAATGATGTGTTTGTTCTTACCAGCCTTATACGAAAGAAAGGAAAGAGGAGTACGGCAAGTGCAAAATGCGGAGTATGGAAAACAAGAAGAGTGGCAAATGAGGAGTGTGGACAATGAAGAGTCTTTTATTTCTGGGAGAGAAACCTTAAAAGTCTGTTAATAATTATGCACTAATTTGCATACCCTAAGCCTGCCTAAGCGCGGCAAAACGTCGAAACACCAATAATTGCTAACAGCTGGCACGAAACGGTAAAGTTAACGCTGAAACGTTTATCGTAGTGTAACATATTCACGACAAATTGCTTTTTGACTGTTGCATCTGAACATTTCAAACTGCTCATGCTGCAAGCCTCTATACCAAGAGGATCATAACTCTAATTGCAGTGTCCATGGTTTTTTACTGCACGTCATAAACACCGTACCTTTTCGGGGCTTCTGGGTTTCAACCGCCGTGAAGGTCCCTACTGTGAGGCTGCAGCCGTGGGGCAGTGTTTTCTATCCGGGCACCCGCTCTCTTGCTCTGTTCGAGCCCGAGCGTATTCATAAACTAAATCATAATGACCGATCAAGCCTGCTTTTGATCTGATCAATTAAACGTTAATTGTGTGGTATGCTAGCCATACAGCGATAACAGATCTTGTTACTCTAACGGGACCCTAACGAGGGTTCAAGAAACTTATTTGAACTTTTATTTGTGTTACTAGCTCGTAGTGTTATCAATATGACCGTCAAAAACAACCAAATACTTGTTCTTGGCCAAGGTTTGTGTGCGTGAATGCATCCCAAATTACCTACCCAACCTTTTTAAAACACCAAAGTTCCTAGTAGATTCCTGTGCCATAATTAGTTTGGGTTAGAATTCAATCAATGAGTTAGTGATGGGAAATTTAGCAGGTATTTGAACTGAGCATAAATGGTGGCCTTCATCGGAGCTGTTTATGACACCTGATAACACCTAAAATATTTACATTCAAAATTTAGAATACAGAAGGTGCGGAAAAAATGATAATGACGGCATATAGGAAGATAACATCAATCACCAGAAGATTATTTGAAGTACTTTAATATTTTAGCGGCAAAATCCACACGTTTGTTTTCTTGTTATACCAATTTTTAAAAAGTAGTACTGTTCCCAGTCAAAAGGAAAAGGAGGATAAAAATTAGAGATGCTTGAGTTAAAATAAGAGATCCTTTGAATTATAGGTGTACTTGTTTGTGGCATTACATAGTTGGCGGCTCGCAAAGTATGCCGAAAATCGATACCATACGTTGTGGTATGGCGCCCCAGATAACGTAAAATAGACTAGATATGGTGGGGAAAATCAATTTAGCAGTTGCAACTCTGTCAATAGTGAATCCCTCTTTCAAAGTTCAATCGGTATTCTTTTCATAGTAAGCTGACGCGCTGAATGGCCCGTTCTGAATAAAGAGGATCCCCCAAGGGTTGATCGGTAAGGCGGAAACACCCCTTGATGGATGACAGGTGGCACGGAGATCTACTGTAGGATATTTTCTTAAGCGACCATGCTATTCACGTTTGCTATTGATAAAATATGCTACTGTTGCGTAACGTTTCTCCCATGGAACTGCTAATACACAGGAGTGCAACTTTAAATATTTATGGGACGAGAGTCACTTCAAAATGTGATGAAAAATAGTACAAAATGTGATAAAAGGTTTCAGAAACTACTATTATATTTACTGTAGTCAAAATTTACCTACAACTTAGCAAGACTCAATTATTGATGATAAAAAAAAAAACACTCTTCACCTATTTAAAAACATTCGTAAATCGCCTCCCACACGCAGCACTGTGTTGTGGTTGTAGCTTCCGGTAACAACTCGGTTAATGCTAAATAAATATGTTTAGTCCGTCTACACAATGTCCACAGTATGGCGTTGTAGATATATGGGAAGTAACTAGAGCTAAAGAGCAACTTGGAGGATCCTCGTATGCTGTAAATATCTCAATTCTCTGTTCAACCCAGCTCTGGGTTAACCAGATGCCAGTTTGCCAGAATACTATTTTACTCACAATTATCGTGACGGAGCTGCTAAACAAAATGACAAATCCTTACGGCGCCAAATGCTGCTGTAGGGGTGGGGTCGAGGAATAACCTGAGAGAGCTCGCAAATATATGATCGCGTTATTTTGTGCGGAGGCTTGGAACTTAAAAAATTATCAAATTAGGAAAGTAGTAAGGTCAATATCGGGAATTATAACACCGTGAATGAGTATGGCTGTGTGCTCTCTTGCTTGTGCGTGACGTTCTTCAAGGCAGTGGCGTCAAGACACACCGTTCCCGTCAATAAAAAACATTTTTTAGCTGCCGTTAATTTTTGTACTAAATGGCTTAGCATCGAATGTTAGAGGTATGTTCAAAGTAACGCTTTTCAACAGCGATTTCGATTTCATCATGGAAACAGTTTATATGCTTGAGACTGAGATTGTTGCCGGAGACATCTATGATATCTTGCAAGGAATTGTTCCGCTACACACATCATTCAGATGTGTGTGTTTCCTCAACTTTCTAATCATTATCATAATTCACTATCGCGTTTCCTTACTAAGGTGTCTTCAGTTTCTAAATGGATAAAAGTGAAAGTGACTCTACACATGGCAACAACGTCCTAATCTGAGCTCAACCAATTATATAACGGTACAGGTATCACAGATTAATGGAGTTAATGGAGTGCATTCGTCAAGTTTCTAAGTAAAACTGGCTTGCGCTGGACCTGATCAAGTCATTTTCAGCTTTGTTTATGGACGTGTTCTCGTTCCCGCCAAAAAGCTGCGCAATGCTGAGTAATAGCAGTGTTGCGCAATATTTTGACGGGGAAGAGAGGCACATTCGTCATAGCGCTTTGCGCACGCTAAATCAATACGTGCTTTTACCGTATTTCCGGTCATCGATTATCGGGCGGAAGGTACGCAAGCTATTTCCTCTAAAGGGGTATCTGTAAAGCTTTGTCGATGGGGCCGCGTAGAAGGCCACACACGGTTTGTTGTCATTTGACTTTGCGGGCCACTGCAGTGCAACTTACCAAAATACCGCTTGTTGTATTAGCCACAAGGAAATACTATTATAAAGACTTCCGAGCAGCCAACTAACTACGCGACGGTCTACGCAAGTTTGTTTACAAACAAAGTTGTCCGTATTTCGAAAAGCACGTGCTGTCCGCTTCTCAACTGATCTACCATACTATGTTTACAAACACAAGATAGTGCGTATTTCGGAAACACGTATTCTTATTCAGTTAAGAGCTCTCCTTGGTGCTTTTTCCAGAGCCCATATATCAGGTCACGCGATCGATACAGAATGGTACTGTGTTTTTTTTTGTTTTTTTTTTTTTTTTTCATTTCAAGAGTTACGACTGGGAAAGGTCTCAAAAGTCGTAACTATTCTAAGCACCTTTACCACACAGCTAGACCAAAAATAACTTTTTAAATGAGGTGATCATTCCATGGGATCGTGTGAGCAACAAAGTCGCGTGATAAGTAAGTGATACGGGAGTAAGTGCCGACACGACCAGCTAAATCACATAGTTACTGAAACAGACCGTTACGAGAGCGTTTTATATTTCACTGCATTTGTGCAATGCCACACAGTTCGTAAGTGGTCGTTGTGCTTACTGACTTTCCGCAAAGCTAATATATTTTGCATAAATAACGACAAGCGCCACGTACCGACAAGGTCTGTGTCGCCTGCACTGGTATTTTTAGTAAAAACACTTGTTAAGGATGCAGGTGGTTTTCGTGGCCCACTAAGTGATTGCTCGTGTTGCTTGACCTCTCTTATCACTTCAGTGTCATTTCCACTATTTTACGAGCAAGTTCTATGCTTAAGGCAAGATGTTTTCATTGGTATGGACAATTCTAGACTAAGCCTTGTACTTTCGACTCCTAAGCCTAAACACGTAGAACTATCCCTTATTTTGTTGGCATTTTACTCATTTAATGAGACCTGAATGACTTGATATGTGTGTAAGTTCGATTTACTAACATACAGACTGAGTTGGGATGAGTGTCGTTCCCAGTATATTGCTTGCTGCAGGTGTAAAATTTATAGTAATTAATTCGTAAGTAATGCAATGTAAGACAGAACGGGAGATTGGTCAGCAGAGGAAGGGTTATAGTCTCACACTCTACGGGGCAGAACTGTGGCCAAAGAAAGCATTAAAGTAGAAAGTGCATTGGGAAGGATTCTTTATATAACGCAAAGGAAAATAAGAATATATCACAAAGAAAAGAAGACGCACTAAAAAGAAAAATTAGACTTGAAGGGTGAAAGGTACATTGTAACTACAATGCAATGACCTCAAAAAAATCTGACGCAGCATGTGGATTCTGGACTGGAACTGAGCAGAAACAGGACTTCCGGTAGAAGAGACTATCTCATAAAGTGAAAAGCTACTGCATGACAACCACCACAGCCTGCTCAAGGTTGCGTAACTGGTTAGTGATAGGATTTCCTGCGCGAGTGCTGTTACACAGTGAAGTATAACGAGAACAGCGAAGTCGGAAGGAACAACATCAAGAGCTGCCAGTGAGTGACAGACAAAAACAGGCAAACAAGCGGTCAGGGTGAAAGCCACGATAGGCAAAGAGTAAAACATGATTAATGAAAATCACTGCTAATAAGGTTAACTGAACCCTGAATAGTTGACAATAAGTGGTTTCCGCTCTGTGGGGCGTGGCTACCTAAGTAAGCCGGGCGCCTATTGAAATAAATTTGCGTAAAACACTAAAAGGTTACCGGGACCTGAGGAAGGTGAAGAAGACTGAATGCTGTCAGAGATCTAAGCGCGTTTCAGAAACTAAGCAGCTTTGCCCGAGAGTTTCCTCGCAAGGCCTCTCAAGGCTTTTCCCTTGAACTTTGGAAGGGGCGAAAGAGAATGGCAGTGTGTGCATAACCATTTATATAGATAGACGTAAGACCAGCTCATAGGGCCAGAGCTGGTTTTGATTTAAAATTTGCAGTAGGAAAAGACTGTTAATCCCAAACCAGAACTGAAACACTGATTTTGTTCTCACTTAAAACCATCAGCGGTGGGAGTTTGGTGAACTACGAGCAGTGGCAAATAGGCGGTGGGGTAAGAGTGAGAGACGCTAGGTGGAACCTATTCAGCGGGCTCTTAACCTTATTTATAGATCAGATTTATAAGTATTCAGCCGGTACCTGTTTACGTCATGACCTCAACATTCCTGCTCAAAAGAAAGGTCAGCTTGAACTAGCTGAATATTTGCTTGAACACGCGCAAACAAATAAGACTTTAATCTATCTTATTTCCTCGCCGCCAAAAGTCACCTTACCCGGTTGTCGGTGAGCTTTTGAAACACGGTCATGACGTCGCTGTTCATAATCAATGACGCCTTCAATTGTCCACGTGTCCGTGAAATGAGCAGCCATTTAGGATAAATCAGGTCGGCCTCAACTCAGTTTAGACTTTAAACCAAGAGCTATGAGTCTTGATTAGCACGAAAATCAACCAATCTCGAAACAGTCAAGGCTATTTTGATTTCGGCAAAAGAACTACCCTTTCAGCACAGTAGATATGCACTGAGGAAGTAATAGCTCTAGTCTGTTACATTTTCTGACTCAACTTTACGGAAACCTTTTATCAGGGATTAAAAATTGTTTGAAAATTAGCGATTAGCATTCGAATAACTGATTTTCATTTACCTGCAAATGGAGAGTACAAACTGAAATCCTCAGCAAGACGACACGAACAAGGATTGTGATCAATATGACAACCTTGGTTTTGTTTACTCACTTGTTGTAAAGGATAAATTGAACTGGATCTGAGTGGTAAAACGTGTACAATAATCATTAAAAATGCAAATTAAATTCGAAAAATATATTGGTGGTCTCGATGCAGTGTTAATATTTGCGAAATTTGTTACACTCACCCAACCAGGGGTCATTTAAAAGGATATGGTATATTGAACTGATTTTAACTGTAGTCTCGTAGTATTATTAACAACTGTCTTGGTTTCACAAAGTCGGCACAAAATACCGTTAAAAATGGTGATGATTCTCTACAAATTCTACTTTTGTTAATTTTGTTAGTAATAAACAAGATGTTCTGTACAATATTTGAACATTTGCTCGTTCGCTAGTGATTACTATATTGACTTACATTCCATTCACGCTTTTAAAGCTTTTTAGTACTTCTACAACAATAATTTAATCCTATACCTTCGTCACACACCGCAAACTGAGTGTGCCGCCTGCATGTTTTAGTTTTTCTGATACATTTTCTATAATCGTTCCACCAATCAAATCGAAGACACGACTACCGGATTTCCAAAATGCCTAGTTATGTGTACTGTGCGATTGTGATGTGTAAAATTTTAAGCCTGGATTTTTGAAAGTTTACAAATTGACAATATCTCGGAAATGAAATTTTACGGGAAAGTATTTGATGCCGAAATCTCACGCAAACCACTTTGGGAAAACGATTGTAAAAAATTTGTAAAAGTTCGGTACGTTGGTAAAATTTGTGTCAACTACAACTCCCATTAAAATCCACATGAAGGTGAAAAACGCTGCTTGAACGAAAATAATTCTCGAAACAGTTATCATGGAAAAGTTCCGAGTTTTAACCTTATCGGGGAAAATGTGAAACATTTCAGACCACAGACTCGCTGTTAATGAAATGTCCGTACTAAATCTGCACATTTTTTTACGTAAAGAGTTACAGAACTTTGCACTTTTTCCTGTTAGTAACAAATACTTCTTACGTTTTTTCAACAGATATTTCATGCAGTTTCGTTGTCTTTGTTATAGAATGTTTATGAAACGTTTGGACTGATTCTGGAAACTGAATGGCAACTGAAATAAGAAATAAAACACTTTAAAATCTCTGAAGAATAACTGTAAAACAACTTTAATGTTGGTAGCCACTGCTATTTAGCGATCTTGGGCGTTCGGTGACCCTTCTGGTTTTTTTTTCTCTATCATTTTCCTACGTTTTGAGAAAAAAATGAGAAAAATGTATATAACTTTATCTTAATTAGAAGTTTTAAATATTTGCCCTTCACACCATCGAATTCCGTTCATTTGAGCTCTTCCTTTTGGCAATGACCTTTCAAATGCGTCTTTGTAAAGCATTAAAGTTTTGTGAAAAGGATGGTAACATTTGAATTATGAACGCAACAGACATAGCAACATAGTTTGCCTCCATTGACTCAAATTTACTGGGAAATTTAATATTTTTGACTATTTTTTTGTATCAATGTCCATCGAGCCCGTGGTTTTACAAACTACAGATTAAGATAAGCCTATATGTCTCTTCGAGTTGTACACCACCAAAACACTGTTTGAAAACACGACTTGTTAATGCCGTCTGGTGAACGAGAAGTGAATGGTACCAGACACCTGTGAACTATGTCTGCTTACTGCTGAGCGTAAATAACATGCTCTTGAACGACGAAAAGTCTTATAGCAGCAGAAAATTGAAAACCTACCGGTGACACGTTTTTTTTACCACTCGTTTTTGCCCAGTTTCTAATACCCAACTCCTAAATTGTTTGCAATGCAATCTCCGCTGTGAACTTGAAGGGCCTTGAAGGACGTTTTGTCTCCCTTTTGGCGGCAAGAATGCAAAAACAAGTAAACTATTTCCACGAGAAAAGTAATCCGCCACGTTTTGATATATGAGAAAATGAAGCGACAGTACAAAACAGGCAAGCTGAAAAGCAAGGCTGGCGCGCCGCGTCAAAAATGGTGCGAAATTTGAGATGACGTCAAATAATCCTCTAACATTCTAACTTTTTAAGTTAAAACTCTCTCTTCAAGGGAGGGGTGGGGAACCTAAAACAAATATGTTTCAGGGATAGGGGCTTTTGATCTCCTATTTTCAATCTGTTAAGGGGCAACAAGTCAAAGTTTTCAAATTCAAAACCCGTGTGTGATGGACTTATTTTTGTTACAAATAACCTTTATTCAATCACAGCAAAATCATCACTATCAAAGCTAAAAAAATTAAAAGGTACATGATGGCCTCGCGGAAATTCTGATATATACGAAATTTATTTCGTCTCATTTTTCGTTTAAGCTGTTCAGCAGAGGCAGCACTTGTCAATTCTTGGGCCCCACTGTAACTAAAATTTCGTTTTAAATGATCTGCGTGAGGATTGCAGTAAGAACACTCGACAATTTTGATATGCTTTTTGAGTGACTATAAAATGAAGACCCTTTGTATAATGTACAAGATTAGTGTTTTACACTGTAAAAATGCTTAATAATCTTGTTAACATGAAGAGCCCCCAATATTAAGTCACTGAAAAAATGTAGAAAAAGGTCCAGGTGTTCACAATTCCAGCGCCCTCAGTGTTATCTTCTCCGTTTCCGCGCGACGGGGAGTGGAAAATTGTTGTAAATACGCAAGGGCAAGTTTATTGTTGTTTTAAAAGCAAATGATGCTTATTACTCTTGTTTATATGGAGCCCTCATTCTTTAGCCACTACAAAAATGTACAAAAAGATGTCCAGTTATACACAGTTCGAGTGACCTAACTGTAATAAGGAGCTTAAGCAACGACGACGGCGACGCCGAGGACGACGCCTAGTCAAAAATGAATTTATGCGCCAATGGTTCTTAAAGCGTGCTAAGGCAGAATATGCAATCGAGAGCGTTCAATTCCAAATGGGAATACGACGTAGAACTTGGTCATTTCACCATGTTGTTTTGCAGAGGACGGCAAAGAAATGTACAACGCTTTATAACGCACGTGCACAGCTATTGTTTTGCTCATTATAACCTTTTGTTTAGTGACGTTCTCGTTTCCGTCGTGGTGGTGGTTTGCTTCAATTAAGCTCCCTAATATCTTCTTCGTCTCTCAGATGACATTCCGCGCGCGCGACGGGCAATGAAAACTTGCTGTAAATAAGCTTGGGCAAGTTTGCGCGCTTTTGTTTTAAAAACAAATGGCGTTTCCATTTGATTAAAAAAGAATTGTGGGTGCAGGTCTCCAGCCGTTTCGGAGGAAATGAAGAAAAGAAAACGGAAACCAGACAGAAGAGGGGTGGAAATTACGTAAGGACACAAAACTCAATTATGATGACCATGCAAACCACTAAGCTCTTTGCGGACTGGCAACAGCCTGGAATGTTAACTAGCCAATCATCTAGGATTAAGTACGGATGTTCCGCATCCTTCTCAAGCACTTTTAGTTTTACCCCCAAGAGCAATGGCAAAACACCCCCGCCATACCTAGAATTTTCGTCCTCAATTTGACGCATATTTGGCAGAAAACTAAAAAATCTTCGGGCAAATACAACTTTGTATGGTGTTACGGACTGGCGGCTTAGCGCGCTGAAGGTGGAGGAGGCGGCTACAGTCATGAAACAGTTCGAGCCTTCAAGTCGCGTTTAAAATGACAGCAAAACAAATTTCAGCGGGAACGCTGTTTAAAGGGCCTCAAATAATTGATGTAACCTCAGCTTTAACACCTTCAACGGAGTTTCAAAGTAGTCGATTGTTTTGTGAAGGTCCAATAGGATGATGAGCTGCCTGATAACAGAAAATATATAAAGAAAAGTGTGCGTATGGAAGGGAATCGGTTAATAACTTGAATATTTCTCTTACTAGGGGACAAACGGTCCATAAAAGGCGGGTGGCGGACCCCTTGCTTCCTGATCACCCGCACATTGTTAAACGTATTGCAGACTGAGGGGACGCCGTTGCGCCCTTTCAAGTTTACGCAAGACGAACCGAAAACAGGTTTTGCAAGCCTGCGTAGCTTTCGGGATTTCGCGCTTTTGTTTTGGCGGCGAGGCCATGAACGTGAGTGGCAAAGCCGCGAGAGGATTGGTGATGACTCATGGCTCCGCCACCAAAAATCACTCGCTCGCGAATTCCGCCAACTACGCAGGCTAGGTTGTTCGGACACGAACTATTTTTCTTACTTCACAGTGATAACCAACTTTACTTCCAAAAGTGGCTGCAGGAAATAAATCGTCGGATCAGAATCAAATCTAATCCACACCCTAGACTCCACATTAGGCACAATTTCGGATACTTTTCTTTTTAATAATCACGTAAATTACATATTTACAGTTCAAGCATGAGAAATTATTCACCACCAATAACAAAGTCGATATCATTGCCTCCTAAAATTGTCTCTTTAAAGGTTACAACCGTTCGTGTTCAAATAATTTCATGCTGGATCACTAGCAAGGGAAAAACTTACTTTTGTTGCCAGTGCAATCAGAGGTTACATCTGACACCAGAACAGCTGAAGGCTTAGGTTCTCACTATCAATAAAGTTAAGTCAAGATGAGGCCGCCTCCTTCGCGACGCCATCACCAGGTTTGGGTGCCACTGGTGTCTGTTCCTTCACAGCCGACTGTGCGACTGCAGGACTTTGCCCAGCAGCCGCCACCTGAGCCGTGGCTACCGATTTCCTAATCTGTTGAACAGGAGTTGTAGCAAAATTTGAAGTGACAGGGGTAGAAATAGTCTGTGACTCCGTAGGTTTTGGAGCAGATGCAGTCAACACTGTCTTAGTCTTGTTGAGAACTGATGCCATTTGCGCTGAGGGTACCACTTTGGTCCCAGAAACCGCCGTAGACGAAACGACTAGGGTGGGTGCCGCCTTGGGGATTACCTGTGTACTAGCCACAGGATTGCCAAGCGTTTTACCAACCACAAAGGCTGTTCCGGTCTGAAGGTTAGTAACGGGCGAGCCAGAAGAGATGACCCCCGTGATCTGAGTAGCTCCCGCTCTTGCAACTGTTACTGCTCCTGGAAAACTTGACACCGCGCCAGTCTGCGGGTTGGTAGTCCTGCTTGCTGCCGGTCTCTGCACAGAGACCACTTGTCCGGGAATGGTCCTTACTGGCTGTGT
>Ga0126339_10000280_pt1 | contig 25468 bp, 8 predicted proteins | sample OrbTmetagenome_2_FD_92532 | JGI IMG/M metagenome (GOLD analysis project Ga0126339, IMG submission 92532) | Coral microbial communities from Petempiche,Puerto Morelos, Mexico - Orbicella T R C metagenome | ecosystem: Host-associated > Invertebrates > Cnidaria > Coral | place: Petempiche,Puerto...
ATGCTTTCTCTTAGTGTCTTTAACTCCTATACAATACACAAATAAAATTTGCATTTGACCATCTCCATCTGACCTCATAGCGCAGTTTGTAAAGTGTTTGTACGGGAATCGAAAACGCCATAGCTTGGAATGAAGCTTAATCCCAGCGGTTATGAGAACATTCACAATTATAATGCATGGATTTTTTTTCTTTATTATAGTCATTAGAATTCAGTTGTACATCAAGGCAGTCTAAATTCCTAATTTCTGATTGCTAATCATGTCTCAGTAGTTGTCTGCTTAACATTGTATTGATGTATGAAGGAGAAACCCGATGTTCATCAAGTGGTTTGCACTCTTTTCTGTAAGAGCCATTTTCTTAAGAGAACGTTTTAGACGCCAGAAAGTCAGGCAGAATTAGAACGTGAATAGAGTATGATCTTGACTGAAATTAGAATAGTGAGAACTGTATTCTTCTTTTTAAATTTCATTTGCTATTGATGTGAAAAATGCATGTATAGTCTGAATCAGAATTTGTTCCAATCAACCCGAACCAGCACTGTCATCGACTAAAAACGCAGCTTTATTTCTACGGTTAGGCCTTCCGTCCAGGCTAATCCGTCACGCAAACGGAACTTTTCGAAAACTCTCTTCAAACCGGAGGAATTTGAAAACGCCGCATTTTCGTTTTCATGTGAACGGCAAGCATTTTTAAAACGGAGCTCTTCGAACACGATGTAGTCACGAAAATCAAGTGATTTCCCCGACCGAGTTCTCCTCAAACACAACCCCAAATTCTTTCGGCGTCAGTGTGGACGGAAAACATTTGCTTTGCACTCGGGGTAATTATCAGCTCCAAGTAGCGTTTAGTCTCGGCCAAAAAAGACATTCCTTTGTATAGTGTTGTAAAAAGTTAATAAAGGGAAGACTACTTCAAGTTAAAAACCAAAACTTATTTAATTTGCACTTTTACTTGTCAAAGGTTGGCAGTCACTTCAAGGCAGCGTCAGTGGATCTTTCAAGTGCAATGACACGTGAGAGATTTTGTTTATTAATACCTTATAAGAACGATCTAAACGTTAAAATATTTAAGATGCACGTCGCGTGTCTCAGTTTTATTAAGTTTTTTCAATGGCATATTACACAACCTGTGTGTTTGTTTACGGTGCGTGTGTGAATTGGTACATGTTAACAAACAACTCTGAAAACTGCCACTAGATTAATTAGCAAAGCCGTTAAATGAGTCCCTTTACTTTTTGGTTTATTCGCAGCGTATTTATGGCCTTGAAGGAAACGTTAACCGGGTTTCTTTCATGCTTTACTGGTTTGTTAGTCTTTATAAAAAATAGCTTAGTGTATAATATGTGTTTGGTTCAACTTGTTTGTTGCGAATTTTCTCAAGATTATAGCATGTAGTTGCCAAGAAAAAAAAATGAAATTCTTAAATCTCACGTGTGAAGCAGATTATAAAAACATTATACACTCTCACTGTGTTTGCAAGATGTTCATAACAATAATATTTTCTAACCTTATTACGTGGTCAGTAACCCAAGTTGAGGTAATATGATTAGTTTTTTAACGGTTTTCATTCGGTTATTGCACGGTCGTACGAGATCTTTATAATTATCTTCCATGAAAGAGTCCGTAACAAAACTAAAATTAAGAAGGGTCCAACAAAAAAAAACACTTGCCCCCTTTGAAGCACAGAACAGTGAACACAAGATCTGAAAACAATAGCCAATTGTAATGAAATAGATAAAAAGCAATAACTTATTCAAATACGGGATTTGTTGCACGCCTAGCTCGTGAGCGGGTTTTTGTTTTGTAACAGGGCTTGTTGTTAATTTCCTGTGTCTAGTAATCGTTCTAAAACTTGTTCCTTAAGTCAAAATTTGTCATGCCTAAGGGATATTTTGTTCTTCAGCAGGCAATACGCGGTTTTATCACCAAGTTGATAATTTCTAGCGTTGGTGACAGGAAGCTATCAGAAAACTTAATCGCTTCGTAATCATTGCTATTTCCTGTGTTTCATTGCAGTTGAAACTTAATACTGCTAAATGTTATATGAAAAAAGATATAGCCATGAACTACCCTAAAGGCGAAAGGAATCCGTTCAGAGTTCGGGCGGCCATGCTCAGTATCGCCTAAGTGTGTTTATAAGAGCGATAACTAAACCACAACAGCACTCAATGATTAAAGTGATTTGGCTAAACAAGTTGCATAGAAATCAAACGCGAATCCTAGGACGCGAATTCACAGATTAGTGAAGGTTTTCTGCTGATTTAAGTTAAGTATGAATTTCCACTGGTTTAGAGTTTGTAAAGCACCTATATCTATCGCTTCGCTCAAAACCTTTTTTTTTCAAGGAGCTGGTACAATAAAATATTCAACCTTGAAAAGCAACAATATCTTTAACCGGAGGTAACATTGCCCGAAACATTTTCACTGAATAGATTTGCCTCTTGGCCTTTTTGTAGGTAAGGTGAAAAGAATAATTATTGCTAACTGTATTTTGACCCTATCGAAAATACCGACGGAAATGCAAGATACACAGTGTAACTCTCAATTTCACCACAAAGTGAGAAAACAAGTGTTTCACCGCCGGTCAACTTTATAGTTTCTCGTGTAATGGCTTCCACTCGAGTCAAATGCGGTCATGGCTCAGCGAACCTATCAAGTCATTCTCTTAATTCTGCTGCCAACCTTGACCGATTGGCAACAGAGGTTTTTTTGCTACCACTTCAAGTGGGCCCTTTGGTGCCACTTTAATGAGTGAGAATATGGGAGGCATAAAATTGGACACAATTTATTCCAATGTGTCGGTTCACGTTCGCAGCCTTAAGCTATAGACACAGCGACTAGGTATGTTTAAAAGACGGAACTGGACTCATATGACGGGATTCTTTAAAACGGAAAACTCGTTAACGCCATAATTGCTCGGAAATAGGGCTCGTTTTCAAGCAAAACACAGTATTGGGCCTCGCTCTAGACATTGAAGCGCCAAGTCAAGGAGCGCTTTTATCTTCGCGAATCAGAGCGCGTGCCAAGCGAGCCGAATTACCCTTATCACTCATAAAAATAAAAGTTCAAAAGCGACCGCCTTTATTGCAAATGCACGCCGTGTAGGATGATGGCTTGCTTTAATATCGTCCCTGGTATAATTACTTGACAAAGATTGGCAGATTTCAGTGAAAATTCTTTTAACTCCTGCCGTCCGCCGCACAGGGATCTCTGACAGTTTCCTCTAACTTAAGAGAATATACGAATTTAACACAAGGAAGTTTACACAAGAAATTTAACGTTTGCTGAGACTTTCGCAGTTTTTATGTACCCGCCTTGGGGCTGTTTATTTTAAGAAAAAGGTAAGGGATCGAGCAACGAACATGTTCAGTTTTAAAGAGTGCAAAAGTAAGACTGACAGGAAAAAATTACTTAGGGTTTGGGAATTTGTGTTTTATTAAACCGAGTAAGACCGATACAGAACTGAATTTTCTTGAAAGCTAAAAAGTTTCCTTATCTCTGACAACTAACACAGGGTGTGATTTTAAGTAGGAAGAATCACTGATTTTTTATTTGCCGGAGACGTTTGCTTCTCGTTGTTCGCTGCCAAGACAGGTTAAAAGACTTCGAAAATCAGTTTGATGGAACTGATTAAAACCCCACACGACGGAAAACTTGAAAAAGTGAAAAGCGACATTTAAAGATAACGGCAAGATTACATTAGCACAAATACAATTTCGTTTGGCGGCTTTCACGCGCGCTTCTCTTGAACGAGCGAGGTTCTTGTGTTTTTATTCGTGTGAATATATTCCGTTAATGGATAATTTGCCTCAGGCTAAATTTAAGAGAATAGTTCAATATCTTGTCGGTTATTGGGTGTAGTGACTATTAACCAGCTCTTCCAAGCAAAACCACCAGTAGTGATTTGACTGAGTGAAAACCGAAAATATGAAATCTTTTTAAATAACTGGGAGCACTGAACGTTTCAATCCTGCTGAGGCGGAGAAGAAATACGCCTTGAACTCCACTTTATTTCCTTTGTGATGCCGTTGATTTTTGCTATGTACTAAGCAAACAGAATAAACAGAATTAACACATACAAAAACATGATAAGGAAAGAAAGCGAAAATTGAATTTCTACCTTCACGGTTTCGAGGCAAACATTACATCGGTTGTTTACTTTAAGGAAATTTTTTTACGAACGAGTCGTCTCTCAGGTTTGGCGTTATTTCCTTTGTTTTTTTCTTTTTGTCAGCAGTAAGAAAAAAAATTGGAAAACTCGTAAACGAGAATGCTTCTTTGTTTTTCCAGGATGCTTTTTACGGAATGACAATTTTGGAGCAAGAAAAATAAATATTCAATTAGTGGCATATATATTATAAAGAAAGCTAGATCTTTGAATGCAAAGTTGTGCCTTTGAAGTAAGCCGACTTTTGTTGGTCATAAGCATTGTTTAAAAGCTCTTTAAGTTGACAGCTCGCTTCTAAATTTTGTTGACAAGGCTGAAATCCCATCAAGCTGTAACCAAATTTCAAGAGAACAAAAATTGAACATTATCGATTTTTCCGCGAGCTTTCGGGCGTCAAGGCCATGACGAATGGCCTTCATTTTTTGTTCGAAGTCTCAAATTAGTGGTGCGTTGTGGCTGAAATACCTAATTGCCTACCGACAGATTTGCAATAAAGTTCGTCTGAACGGATATTTTTGCTTCTCTTCAGGGCGAAATTTATGAGTTTTGCTAAGTGGAAACAATGTGAATTATAAATGGGTTCCCGCCGTTTTCGGCTCCTCCATGGCGCCTCCACTCTATAATCCTTGGGTTTATGATAAGCAACGAACATTACATCATTTGGTTTTGTTTTATTCTCTTCGAACCCCCGTGGCCTGTTTGAATGCAACAAGCCGCCAAACCCCGCGTCGATGAAACTTTTTTAATCTTGCTAAGCCGTAGGAGCGGAACTGAGAACATTTCAACTCACTTTATATAAGACTCAACAAGCTCATCTACTGCCAAGCTTACATGGATGAGCCGCCGAAAAGTACTGTACGCCGGTGGGCTTTTTCAAGAGCCTTCGTGCATTGGCCTCGTCCAGGGGACATTATAATGTATACCTATTGTTTTTTCCTCGGTTCAGCGTTTCCCAAGAGTCGGCAGTGGATGAATAATCGTTGTTGGAGTATCATATTGTTCAGAGAGGAATATATTGGCCCAAGATATCTTATCGGCTAAGATCAAGGGCTCGCGAAAGTCCGACTTAAAGTGTTATGTGATTTTGGTGCGAAATCTCGGTTTTGCGTTTTTCACTTGTTTACAGAAATGTTCCGGGACAGTTGTGTATAAAGCTTTCGTGTTTTGAGATGCCAAGCAAATCGTTTAACAAGGAAAAAGAATTTCATTGTAGCCAGTAAGCTCAGCCATTGTTTTGCCTAAAATACCAACCAGTGCAATATTCAAAGCGGGCAAGCCGAAGTCGGCGTTTTCTAGACGAGGTTTCTTTGGGTAGTGATTTGTCCCAATTACGGCCTTCAGAAGCTTTAACCTGCATAATAAAATAAATAGCAGTGAAATATGCACCTGAACTCGGTGAAGAATCGCTGACACCCTTCAATCTCGCATAGAGCGCGAATAACCTGTTAATTGTTAGCCGAGGAAATTGGTCGAAATTGATCCGCCATCTCAAAGGATACCGCCGTCTCGAATGGTGAGTAGCATCAATAATTGCCCATAAACAGTCTGTCAACGCCAGAGCACTGATATCTGAGTGTAATTTTAGTTCGGAGTCAGAATATACCACAAACCATGTTGCTTGCCTTCCAAAGAGAGGGAACATTCGCGACGCAACTTTGATTGGCATAGATATTGAGAGGCGCACGGCATAGGAGGACCTTAAGGCGGTCTTTGAAGGCGGGTTTCTAATTAGCAGCGCGCAGGCTTGTTAGAACATTCTGCCCCCATAAAACTAACATTAAAAGCGAATTTATGCTTGCTTCAACAAAATGTTTGTTCACTGGCGTTTCCGTGGAAATAATGGCCGAAAATGACAGGGCTGAGCTGGCGCTGTCGTTAGAATGACAGAGATTTCTTTTCGCCGTGTAAACAATCGGCCGGAGAGCGCGGCACGATGAAAGGTTAACACCTCGAACTATTTTATCGCGAAAAGCCACAGTATACCTCGTGTAAGAGATGCTAATTGTTTATAGCTTGTTACTCGGACAATAGGCTGTTTGCATCCTTTACAAGTGTATTGCTGAATCTTTTCTTATTTAAATAAAGGCGGTCTCTTTTGCGAGTGATGACAGTAGTTTTAGAGGTGGTGACAATAATACAACCCGATAACGGAAATACACAATAATATAACAAATGATTTGCTTTCAAGGGTCGCCCCGCGGATTGTTTATAAAGTGCTGGCCAATCGGAATGCGCGCTCGTCGGCGGCCGACTTTGATCATGGAAATCCAATCATAAAATGTCCCTTCTTTTGATTGTCTTCATTAGTTCGCCGCCCTCTCGCTCCTCCTCTATCATCTGCGATAATAGCACCTTATTTACGATAACAACATGGCAGTGAGAAGAGTATAAGCAACAGACTCCGCCTCTAGCCGCTCATTGGCGGTCGGCTCACTTTGTCTAATTACATTTAGTCTGTTTCTCCGCCACCGGTTCTCAAACCAGCTGAATGCTTTGTGTGAACGAACGCAGGTTTCATTTAGTCTTGTCTCCTGTACGCGTAACATCGTATTGAAACGTCGCAAAGCTCAAATCGTGCCCAACGCAAAAAATTCAACCTCAACGAACGAGATGGCCGCGACAGCCGCGTTAGCGAGACCGGAATATTTTCCATTTTCACATGTAGGTATCTTTTAAAGGATTTCCAGCGCCTTGTAAAAGTCGCTAAAAGTTGCGATTTGAGCGTATTATTTATTAAAATCCGTATAGCGTTTTCTGTGGCCTCGCAGCTTATCATTTGTGTTCTTGTTTCTAGGAATATCGCAAACCGTCTCCACTGGCGCTTTTAGCCGCTACATGTAGCCGAATCGGCCAGCCTGGAGCCCATCGAGACTACGAATGTCACGGGAAGTTTGCCGGCGGTGTTCTTCCCGAGCTGAGCCAACACGCAGTTAGCGTGAGCCAAATTATGAGCTGTCCCGGAGAGAGAATGCTGCCATTAACACCGCCAGCCGAATCTCACTTCTCTCCTTTTCAAGAATTCTACCTGTCTGCCCCTCCAAAGAGCCACGTCCGTCAAAACTTCGCTGTTTCTCACGGAAGCCCGTCGCGCGGGCCTGTTTCTCCTTGCATGGCAGCAGTGCACGCGTGCCCAGCATCGGCAAGAAGCGCTCAGCTATCGCTGGGCTGCACGGCAGCGTTCAAACCCGAGTGTAACGAGATCGGAGGACTTCACTGGTGGAGTGTAGAGCCGAATAAAACTGTTGTACGAAGCCCTATCTCCAGCGCAGTTCCGCAGAGCTTGGCGCTGAGTTCCGTAGCACCTTCAAGTCACATCCCCTCTATGAGTTATCACGGAAACCCCAGCAGTGCTGCAGCCGCTTATCACTTGACCAGCGCTTACAGTGCTGCACCTTTGTCTAGCCAAGTAACTGGGACAAGACGCTGCAGAAGGTGCCGATGCCCGAACTGCCAGCTCGCCGCGACAACGGGAAACACTGCAAAGCGAAAGCAACACATATGTCACATCCCCGGTTGTGGCAAAGTGTACGGAAAGACATCGCACCTCAAAGCACATCTTCGCTGGCACACTGGCGAGCGACCGTTTGTGTGTAACTGGCTGTTCTGCGGAAAGAGCTTTACACGCTCAGACGAGCTTCAACGGCATTTGAGAACGCACACGGGCGAGAAACGTTTTCAATGTGCCGAGTGCGGCAAACGCTTCATGCGAAGTGATCACCTTAGAAAACACCAAAAAACGCATCAGAACAATGTCAAGAAAAGCTCTGATAAAACGGACGAAGACAGCGTCAAGGACGAGCCAGAAACTAAAGACATTTCCATGGAGCTCAATATCGATGTTCAAGAGGGACAGAGACTTGCTCAGTTGAGCAGCGTGCTCACGTTGACGCCGAAGCAAGACGAAAATGACAAAATGGATATTCCAAATGCAGAGACTTATATTAATGTAGAACACTAACTTAGCCGACAATAGCCGGCCAACATTTGAGAACAAAAAACTCTGTGGACACGCGAAATATTTATCGTTGGAATCAGCCCGTTTAATTTCTCTCGCTCAGTAATATATATTAAAACTCGAGAAGAATTCATTGTAGCAAAATTTAAATAACCGAGTGTATCTAAAGCAAGGAATATTTTATTTGCAGGGTTTGCATATTTATACCCGTGTGCAGACCACACGTAAATTCAAAAATGCGGATCGGCCTTCGCGACAAGAAAACAAGATTGTACAATTCTATGTAAATAAGATTTCCTGCTTCGCTTGAATCTTGTATATAAATCGTAAAGGACAAGAGGAATAATAAACACATTTTATAGTTTATCTCAATACACGCGTGTGGGTTTAGAATTTTTAAGGCGCATGTTTATAGCTTAGTTGAGCGGGGAGCTTTTGAAGTCCTAGATACATATGAAAATAGCTCGAAGGGGAAAGTGCCTGCCATCCGGTCGCTTTTTTGATACCAGCGTTTGATTTGCTAAATGGCGCTCAAAAGTAAAATGCACTTATGACGCGCGCTGGTTCGCTCGGGTTTTTGCATCTATTGTGAGGCGGTTTAAATGCTGCTAAAGAAGTTTTCTAGGCGGTCTCTTTGAACAGCTTGTTTACAGAAATGTGGTGTTATTGCCAATTAGACTAGAGCTGCTAATTATCTTTTCGACGTGCTTTTGAGAAGTAATGCTTAAATTTTGAAGAAATCTGGCTCCGGCCCTTGTATTTGTCTCGACCGCATTTAATGATAATTTCCTTTAGCTTCCCTTCATGTTGTTCAATAGCTGCTCTCCGATTTTATCAAAAGAGGCATTCAGATTGTTTGCAAAGAAGTAAAAATCTACCACTGTAGCTGGTTTCAAAAATCGCTTAACCTCAGTTTTTTGAGGATTTGTGTTGTATCTCTTAGCTAGATCAATCTCTTGGAAAAAAAAACCCATAGTTAAAAGCTGTGATTTATTGAAGTGCTTCTAACAATGTCCGGACAAAGTAATTGATGTGTAACTCCGGTTGGACAGAGAAGCCGACTTCAAGGGATTCTTTTCGTCATTATGGCATGGACAAATGGCACAAGGGTAATTTATAGCATTAGAGACAAAAAAGAGCAGAGAGCTTTTTAGTTTTCAACAAGTGATTTTATTCAGATAGAGTAAAGTACATTGAAGACTGCACGACACATTTGCTCTTTTTGTTGTTGTTTGTGGAGAGTAGCTTCATAGGCGAAGGTTGAAAACATCACATCTGAAACGCAAAGTTTTGTATTGGTTAATTTAAGAAATGAAGTGGCTAAGGCTGCAAGAAGGCGTGGTTAGATTTAATGTAAGTGTGCTACAGGCTGACTAACGTTCAAAAGACGAAGAGTATGTCTTGAAATGTCACCAAAGCGGAATTACGTTTGTCTTTGTCCCTTAAAGCACAGAAGAATGTCATTCAAAACTGTAACGGGAAAAGAAACGCCATGATGCTAACACGCGTTGTAACCAGTTTAACTTGATTATGCCTTGTTCTCAAGAGGTTTGTTCACTGAAATGAAACTCCTTTCTTTCTGCAGCTGCTTAAAGAAGCGAGTGAGTCTAAGCTAGAACTTTTTTCACTCGCTCTGTGGCGTAATTTTTAAGCAGGGCTTGGTCAATTTCACCCATTGAGATTGCGCCCAGCGGCATCGGCGTCGCTCTGGTTAATTTCTTTCTTAGCTTTCAACACAATCAGAAAAATTTGTCAAGTTATTAATAAGATTTTATTTACAAGTCTGTAATATCCTTGGTTTTGCAAGACCTTGACTGTTAACACAGACTTTTAGCGCCGGAGTGAAGACATGTTTTTCACACGAGGTCTTAAAATTATACGCCATTTAACTTTTCACAATGGAATAAACAAATTGCTCGCCTAGGTGAAGACTTTTCTAACCTGAGATGTGCTATTTGAAAGCTCGCAGCTCAATGAACTAAATGTAACACTTCCTTATGACATATCAAGCCTCGGGTAAATTGATTGCTTTTTGCTAACCACTCATTCAGACATTTTACTTACTTCATAACACCCAGCGGCCATTGGCTCTCATTTGCATGTCTTTTACACTGACGCCAAAATAGCTCAGAAGGCGCTTGCCCGGCTTGTCTCAAACTCACAGGAGCGAATTAGCTTTTTGATTTCTAGTTTACTTTCTAAATTACTTCCTTTTTTGAATTTGTCATTGTGTATTGCCATTTCGCACCAGTTCTCTAATTAATGTTTGCCCAGTGTCATCCGGTATTTGTCAACCCGTGCGTATGTAACCACTTGGCGAACGTTTTTCAAAGCGCCGAAATCTTGGCGTATCAGCCGACAAAAAGAGATCACTGACAAAGCCGAATTCACTTTGTGGGTGTTTTTTTCGCACTTTATTTATCTCACAGCGTAACAAATTTATGTAAAAGCGAAACAAAACATGCAACCTGCAATGTGAAAGAGTACACCTTGTGTTGAAACGAGCCGTTCAACTTGTTTCGCACACTCTTTATGACTTACTTTTAGGAGCACAAAAGGTTAAGATATTTTTTTTCCAAAAAGAAAAAGCAACGATTTGAATTGGAAATCTCTCAAGTTTCCAAGTAAAGCTGATGTTAACGGTTTCTCGACCAGCTCTTCAAAGCCACTTAAGACAACATCCCTCGCGACCGATCTACATGTAAAAAACGTAACTAGTACATTCTTTCCTGCATCGTGTCACCGTGATTGACACAGACGACGGTGACTCTGCAAAGAGCTTTTCATAAACCAAGGCTTTGTTCATCTGCTAGGCAATTTTATACCTGTTTGAAATCAAATTCTTCAAATGTCATTCAGTGAATAGGGTTTCATGAATTAACAACGAGACGTTTTGTGGTGCACGCCGTTTTCGTGTGTGAAACTCCACGGGGCGTCTAGCGACGTCCCAGCGTGGTGTTTGTGCGAACTCCACCTTTTCACAGCTTGTACAAGAATTTCACGGCTGGTGACTGCACCGTTAGAATATATATCCATAAACCAACCTACTTGGCACCTAGTTATCCAGTTTTGTTTCACGTCGTGAATTGTCAGTCCGTGTCGCGGAGAGATATCTGCTTCGCACGACTAGCCTGCCATTCAGGTGTCGCCAAATTGCAAATTTCGAACTTGCATAGTCCGGATTCACACGTGGCTCACATTGAAATCGCTAACGCTTTTTAAACAAAGTTGACACTTGCTTGTGTAGTTTAGCTTAACATGGGATCAGTGTACACCACGCTAACAGCACGATACAGTTTTATTTGTTCAACTGAACTGTTTTACTAGCTTGCATTCTGAAGCATTGTCCAAAGCCTCAGCGGCCAAAGTAGTCAAACCACTTAGAGTGTTGACTTCGCTTGTGATCAATGAAGCCGTGTCAGTTATTCATGGTAGGAGAACTGAAAACGTCTATTTGAAAGCCTTACATTGTTTTTATTTACACCCTAGTATTACCCTTGATTATTGTAACCGAGACACATTGATAGACCGGCTCGTTCACTTTGAGTTTAAATGGCTACTCGCTTTGTTGTATAGCAGCGTCTTCTTCTCGATTTTCATCCATGTTATATGGGATCGAAGCGTTATAAATATCTGAATCTGTTTTATTATTACTCACTTTACTTCTTAGTACAACTGTTAAACTTGGTAAGGGGAAGTGTGCAAATAAAAAGTATATTAGGCGAAAAATAGTGAAGATGGTTCATATCAGAGACCCAACACTGTAATGGAGCGAAAGAAAGTACAAATGATTGCAAAGAAAGCACAAGGAGTTTACCTTACCAGATAACTACCTGCTTCCTGTTTTCGATCGAAAATCCAGTGAACAATAAACAACAATCTTTTGAAGGTTTGGTCGAAGTTCAAATTGAACGGCGCCTTCTGTAAACAGTTTAGGGCAGCCTCAAAGTCTAAAACGTCAATTGCCATCGGTTCCAAACTTGAAAGGATGGATCAAAACAATATCTTGAATTGTCCTGAGACAATTGAATTCAATTCGCGCTCGTTCATTTCCATTTTGGTGAACAATAAAAGCAATCGATATACTTCAAAGACTAGATTTAGGGCCTCTTTGATGCAGTTAAAAATATAGCTCAGAATAACTTAGCACTACGTGTATACAACACGTTGAAACAGCCATTGATTCAGCTAGAAATATTGACCGTTCTATTTTTACTAGAATTTGCCGCCACCTTTAACAACAATGTTTTTGGTTTTTTCACTGTAGGGTGCATTTTTACAGCTCATTATTTCCTTCGTCATAATACCAGTTTTCAAAGGCAGAAAATAATTCAGTGCTTACTTGAACCTGCAAACGCTGGCTCGGAGTTTTGTCGTCAAATCAGTGAAAAATTGTTGAGATCTCCTTAACGATGTAACTTTGTCTTTTTTAAAAATTTCGGTGTTGCCATGACTTGTTGCCGACGTGCGGTTGTCGGTGTATTACTGAGAGCGAATAAAGTGTCAGCTGCGAATAAAATAGCATATGAATTCCCTTGTTAAATTAAGAGCTTTACTTTTTTTTTTCCTTCTGGTATTTGAGCTTTACTTGAATGTAGCTGTAATATTCATATTGAAGTGCTTGTCAGCACAATATACAGTAGCTACCCGACGACAACATATGAGCTGCTTTGAACTAAAAGATTCCACAACAGTTTATTTTAGTTTAGTTGGTTGTATCCTATTAGTTGCTTCATGGTGCAGATGCTCGTTCTAAATTCAAGCTCTTTTTTTAGCCATAACAATCTTTTTTTCTTACTGATTTGCCTCGATCAATGATCTTTTCACTGTTCTTAAGGTACACGAGGTTAGATAACATCTCGCTGCAGTCTCAACAGTGACCCTGCCCTTGAATACGCCTCCGGAGCCAAGAATTTATCTTACAAATTTTTTAAGAGGCAACGCAGTTTCTTCATGAGAAATCGTTGGACTTACAACTGATTCCTTACAACCCTAACGTGTGGGTTAGTTCCATCTTTCAATCACGGTTTGTGATGGTGAAAAGTTCCTAGGCCGATATTTTTGAAATCCATTTTTCGATATTGTCGAAAAAGGAATTCAATGTACGAAAGAAACGCGGAACGTGGAACAGAAATTAATATTAACAGTCAGTTAAGAAGGCAATAAATTTTCTTTTCAACAAATTCTGTCAAAATATCAGTTGAAGAAAAACAATTGTTCTTTTAAAATGATCCGTGGGCCTAATTCATTGTATTAAAAGTGACTGTAATTTTTCGTAGCACTGCAGTTAGTGTCACTGTAAGCGACAGGAATTTATCCAAGAGACTCTCTTAACTAGGAAACTTATATTGATAAATTGACTCAATGAGACTATTGGAGAGCGAGTAATAAATTTGTCTTCGTTAAGTCTCACGCAAATGAAGACACTTTTCACTTTTCCAATTTCGGACGTTAACGAGCATCAGCAATGAACACCCCACGGCAGTAAGGCCAATAGATTTCAAGAATTTTGCAACAGACCTCAGTAAATTTCTACTAATAATATCGGATACATTATATAAAGTATAGATGTTTATACTGTGCTAAATGCATCTTGTATTGTACCAATTACACACAGGCTCGTATTGTTTTGTTCGTCGATGAACCAAAGACAAGAAGCTCCCTGTAAATGATTCCTATTGCTGATGTACTCTTGGTGTATTTTTTTTTTTTTTCTCAGTTGTTAACAAGGAGGAATGAAAAGGCTTTTTTAAGAAGTCTAGAATTCTCTGTGCATAACAAAGTTTGTTGTTTCAAATTGACAATTTAATATTTCCGCTGTCTAAGCAAGGCTACATCAAGGGGTGTTGGTCATATGATTGCATAAAATATAAATTGTGAAAACTTTTTTATTACCTTATGTGAAACGAAATTTACTTTTCTAAGAAAATTAAGCTTGTAACTCTCGGACTTTTTCATACTCTTTTGCTAGCCAAACAAGGGTGCAATACATTTTGCGGTTTTAATTAGAAAAGCACCATGTTTACTGTGTGTACACGTTATCTCACGTGCCAACTGACAAGTTTGTCGGCTTAATTAAAAATCAACAATGTTTGAGCCGATTTAGTTTTAGTTTATTCAAGTAACATTGGAGTAAACATAAAATGACACTAAAACTTGCTACTACTCTGTAATTGCCGATGGTTGATGCCTTAATTGTCCTTGTCATAAACAAAGCTCGATTTCGTTCAATGGAACGGCTATTTCATCTTAATTACGAACGAACTCTGCATCATTAAATTTACTTTTCAGGTAGCCTTTTACCATATATAGAATTTGCAGTGATCGCAGTGGGTGGTGTGTGTGAACTATTGCTAACTAATGGATCAAACCCCACCTCGCACAAATCAGATATGTTATTAACTACTTTCTTATTATTAAAAACCTGTTTTGTGTAACTTTCCGCCACCCGCCAGTGTTTTATCGTCAAGTGTTATTAACATCCTAACCCGTTTCCTGAAAAAGTTCATAAAAACGTACATCTATCTTATCTTAATTTCTCAGTTGTTATAAAACGTTTCTTTAAAATCCTTTTCAGTGTAAGCGGCTTTTGGCACTGTCGATGTTTCATTTCCTTTGTTGTGTCTTTCATTTATGTGTTTGACCACCTATTGTTGCAAAACCGAAGGTTCCCCATAAAATGTTATTAGATTTCTACAAAGTGGTAATCGCCTCATCTAAAATAACTCTTTCTACTAATTTTAACGCTTTATTAATTTCCTTGTTTGTCCTTCCAATGTAGACATTGTTATTTTTTTAAGCCATAGGAGTGAAATAGCTTGAAATTAATGGCAGATTGCGATTAAATGATTCCAAGCCGACGTTTTTCATTATTTTTGTAAATAAAAATAATTTAGAGTAGAAGAGAGCACTAATTGTGAAAACGATCAGTCCTACTTATTCTATATAATCCCATGTAGTTTGGAAAACTGAACACAAGAAGCAGTATTTAATAGTTGGAACAGGAAAACTTCGTTATCCACATTTATCACTTGCAAGGACGTGTAGAATACAAATTCATGGAATTACTAAAAGGTTATAGCTCTCTGTCTTAAAAGAAACTTATAAAATGACTTAAAGCAACTTAGAAATAAATAAAACTCACAGGAACTTAAGGAACTTATGCTGGTTATTGCATGGAAAGCAACCCTTCGAGGAAATAAAAGTTTCCGTGTTTTAACAGCCAGTTACACGATAATTTTGACAACTGTTGCATTACCATTTTCACTCTTAAAACGAGCAACACTTTCACGTAGAGTTGTTTGTTCTCCAATATTTTGAAAATTTAACTGTTAGAGGTCTTTACAAAAGGGTTGGAAGTTGGCAGTTTTGAAAGTACAACGATTACCATTGTTAAAAAACTGTTTCTAAGGATCGCCTTAACGAATTATTGAATGTTTGTAATGAGTTTGTACAAATATGTTGAATGCTTGGTAACTCTATCTGGACAAATAAACAACCATTTTGTTAACATTAACATAAGGAAGTAAAAACTATTCTTAGAAGAGAAATTTAAGGCAAATTGTGTACTCTTTAGCCCTGCCAGAGCCAAAATGTATATAAATATATGACCTTCTTTATTCGTGTATTATAATCAATTGTTTCAGAACTTATTGGAGTTTTGGCATTGTTCTGGGACACCGTGAGAGCAAAACCCTGAAACAAGTCTGGCGATATGAAATGTTTTTTCATTCCTTGAGTAACTTGACATTGTTGGTGCACTGTAGTGAAATATCAAAATGGCCGTAAGCATAGTATCTTGCCATAAACTGGTTGTGTGAGACTGATGGAAATAAAAAAAAATCTATCAATGTTTTTCTGAAAGAGGCTTAAGAAATTTACAGTGTGTGGTTCCTCAGTAAGATTGATCCAAAGAAAGCACCGCTGCCGCTTAAACTAGTTAAGGCAATAACTGAGTTCTTAGTTTCGATTTCGTTGCGTTTCATAGATCACAAGACGAAACGTTCAGAGTAAACATATTACAGAGATGAACTGGACAGTATACATACAGGAATATACCTATAGAGACACTATAATGAACAGTTAATCTAGGTCATTAATCGAAATGCTGTGACTTGAAATTGCCCAGGTTTAGAGAGACCAAAACTCTAACTCAACTACTTTGTTGTTACAGAAGTTTCACTTGGTCCCTAACAAAGAAACTTCACCCCTAAAACACAAAATACCTCGTTGTTAAGCCGGTTTTAAACCCGTTGTTTAGTGATAATCTTTTGATGTTACATATTTCGGTGTGATTATCAAAACTCCCTCTAAGGGTTGTGAGGGAAAAATTCACTGTTGTATTTTCGTACTTCTGTGTACAATATTGAACAAATATCAAAACGTTCCAGGTGACTCATAAAGAGAGATCGTGTTTAAGGCCAGTGCAAAATTGGCCAAGACGTATACGAACCTTGAATAAACTTTTACCCTAATGATTACTTCGATTTTTTTAAACTTTGTTTTTAAATGTCTTGCATTAGTAACTTCAGTAAAGCTTTAATGAAATGATATTGCTAAAAGTGTTGAAGGTATAATCGACCAATTTGATCAATACAATTTACAAAAAAATTACCAAAAGGTTTTATTTTTGTCGAACAATTTAGCTCAATCAATGAAATCGGAATCAGTCGAACACAGCTTTGTGTCAACGGTAAACAATGTTTCAAATCTCGACTGAGAAGAACTTATGTGAAAGCAATGCTTCTCACACTAGATGCACAACAGCTCGTTACCTGAAAAATTTAACAGAGTAAGTTTTTTTTCGTTTCGGACATTTTCTATATATTCCTTAACGAAGTTATCACTCAGCCTTTTAACGTTAAGCACACGGATTAGAGGCGTGAAGGTCTTCGTAAAACCAAACTGAACGCTTCAAACAATTCTACCAAAATTAGTTGGATGTTAAAGAGGAAATTTACGGTACACGAACCTGTTTCGTGCTGAAGTAAACTATAAAACACTCCCAGAAAAAGTAAACTTTAAACATAATTTACAAGCAAACTAACTAGAGCTTTCTGAACTTGGCAATTTCGATTGATTAGTTGCATGTACTAATGTACAAGGGGAAAATTTCAATACATGATCCTGTCTCTTACTGCAGTAAACTATAAAACACAACCAGAAAAGTAAGCTTTGAATAGAATTTAAACCAACTAGAAATTTCTCAACTCGGTAATTTCGATTGATTAGTTGCATGTACTGATGTACAAGAGGAAATTTTCAAAACATGAACCTGTTTTGTGTCGTAGTAAAAAAAAGTAAGCTTTGAATATAATTCAAACCAACTAGAGTTTTCTCAACTTGGCAATTTTGTCTATGCTTCTTCATTGATGCCGTTTGTTAGCATTTTCCGCCAAACTCAAATATATTCCATTTTGTGATTTATTTCTGAAAAGCGCGTGAATTGTATTCGAACGTCAAAAACTTGATGCATTTTCTATGTACACGAAAGTACTTTGTTTCGCGTAGCTGTTTAAGGCTAGCCCATGTTGAATTTGAATCTTTGATTTTCACAAGTAAGTTTAATTTTAAAATTCACGCATATATAAAATAAAAAGGCGGGCTGTTTTCAAACAGTAAGCACAGCAATCGGGTTATAGTTTATTTATCAGTTTTAATATTTGTTACTTTGTTTGTATCTTAGAATAGCCATGACAAGTTTCTTCAAATTTGCATTGAAAGAACTTTGATCTCAGATTTATAGACCCCAGCGCTACTCTGAGGACAATTTCCTACCATCTTTCTTGAAATTCGACAAGCACAAGGCAAATTCTGCCAAGCGGGCCTAATTGCTTTGCTAGTTTTTCTTTTTAAGTGTGAAGATGGAAAAACGGGCTTCTTCCGTTTGGTTGACAAACGCCGTCTCACAATCTTTTTACATTGTCTTCTAGTGACTCATAAAAGGCCAAATGTATTGGTTTACTTCTCCTTTCTATATTAACTGAATAGCAAGGAATTTTCTTGTCAAAAGCGGCCCATTTGAGGAACGTATATTCACCCCTATTCGCTGACTCCCACGTATTCTCTACTAGTGAAATCTTTATATTCTATATCAGCTTTTGGCTCCAGGTTATAAGTGAACAAGTTAACCTCAAAACTGCTTTATCTTTCTTCGATATTTTGGATATTTTAGATACAATTACTGAGATTTGCTTTCAATAGTCGCTGCGACAGATACCAGCCTATGTTTAATATCGTTGATTAGACACCACAGTTTCCCCAGAACTGAAGATTTTTGTCTCCGTTTTTTCAAAATGCCGCATTTCGTTACGCTCCGGTTAACTCCCGCTTGGTGGAGCTATTTGAAGTTTCTTTGTCAAATCGGTGACACCTTTAAATTTAGCCCTTTGTTCGTCAGCTAGTGATCAATATTAGACAATCCCGTGTTTGCCGCTTTCATTATTTTCTCTAACCTTAAAGCTGAATAAAACAATGGCCTGTGGACAGTTTTCTGTGAATCTTTTTGTTAAATCAAACCTCACCTTCTCTAACTGATTCAATATTTTTAGCCAAAGAACCAGCAATGTTGCAACTGTAGCCGTGTGATTTTATATGTATTGACGTAAAGTGTTTCAATATATATTAGCAATGTGGGTTTCGCCTCTGATATCTATTGTCTTGGGGGTACTTCTGCTATTCCAAGTTCAGCCACAAGTCGTATACACAATTTTTTTAAAAGAACAGTTTAATATATTGTCGAGGTATCGAAAGTTGGTGAACTTTGTACCATTTTACCACAATCATTTCCAACCATTTCTTCGTCGTACATGTTGGCCTTTGAACCATTCATTATTCATTCTTGCAAAATCGAAAATATCGATTCTGGTTTTACTTTTGTGCGCACGAGGTTCTTACAGTTTTAGTACCCCTGTTGCATTTTGATCTTCAACGTCTTCGCTGTTTTGTTAAGGATGTTTCACACCTTTTGTTGTAGAGAAACATTGACAGTAATACGCTTTCTTGTTTCAATCTTGCATCACAAAGAATAAATAAATGCACTTGTTTCCTGTTACTGTATTCCGCTTTTTTTTCGTCAAAATCTCCGGCCATTTATGAAATTTCGCCATTTGTTGAGTCAGTTTTTACATGCATTATGGATCCTACCGAGGAGGAACAATTTCTAATTAGTGAGGTACCCGTTCGAATCAGTTCCTTTTGATTGTCATGACCTTAACTCGCCAGCCGAGCACCGAACTTTTAAAAATCGTAAAACAAAGAATATACTGTATTTGGCTAAATTATCGGCTATTGTCCAAGGAGGAGTGATTCCTTGTTGCCTTAACTGATGAAGCAGTTTGAGATTTGTAGCTTAAACAGATGGGAGGGCACCTACACAAACACAGGGCGTATTTTGTTGTTGCAGACTACATACAACATTTATCTAATTTTCTTTAGTCTGTAGTAATAGTTTTTGCCACGAATGAATGTTGCTCAACATTGCTAGTAAAGCTTACCAGAAAACCATAGTTCCTCTTTCTTGCTGAATTAACACGGCGATACTTTCCAGCTAACTCTATATCCAAAGCGAAACACCAAACGGCCGATCAACAAAATGGTTTTGGGCGGTGCTCCATCAAAAGTGATTGTCTTTGGAAACGCGATGTGTGTCTATCGGTAGTTTCGGGCCGTTCATTTATCATAGCGCGGTGCAGCAATTTCCGATATTTTTACATGTGCCGTTAGATAACAGTTACGCATGCAGTTACGCACAAGGAAGGCTCATAATGAGCTTGTGGTGAGCTGTCTAACCACAAACACGTCCGAGTATGACTCGAGGGCAAAAGGTACTTCCTCAAAATGTTAGCCACAGAAATTAGATTCACCAGTTGGTAAAGCCTTCATGCATTTCCCAGAAACCAAAAATTAGTCCTCGCTAGCTTGATTTGCTGAATAGATTACTTGATTTTTTTTTGCTGCCGATGAAAGTACGAACAGGAGGTGAAATTGATAGCTTGGAGCAAACACAGCAGTAAATAGAATAACGAATTCTCCTAAAATCAAACGATGAGTTAAAATATCATATTTCGTTCATCCTTGCAGGTAACAAAAAGTTTCACAATTACTAGATAAAAAAAAACCTGAATATGGAACTGTGCTATAGGCAACAGATTTTCTATCTATTTATTTCAGCTGCAAAAGTACACATGTATGGTCAAGCGAAAAAGAAAGTATGCCCTCAAAAAAATATTGGTTGATGAACTGACTTGCATTTTGTCCACGTTGAGAATTTTCCAATGCTTACAGACATCGGATTTAAACGTTTATTTTCTAAGACACTAGAAAATCTTCGTAATACGTCCATATTTTCGTGTGGTAAGCTTTATGGGTTTTTTGAATAAATCGATGGAATCTTGAAAACATATTTTTCTCATAAGGTGCCCGACCAGTACATCTTGTGGTTAAGCTTAACAATTACGAAAACCTCTATACCTTTTTCAATTTTCAGTGGCTAGGAAACGATATTATTTTTGTGCTTTTTCAAATAATGTTTCAGTGACAAGAGAGAGGCTGTGATTTTAAGGTTCTGAATGACATGATGGCATTCTACAAGAGATGTTACAAGAAATATTCCTTATCACATAAAATTTATGTTACACATGAGGTTGACATAAACGACAACTTTTAGATGTTTAAACAGACATTTAGCTGTGTCATACATAGGACAAAACATTTGTTACTTTTTATGAGTTTATGTTTCACTTTTTTAATGTAAAAATCTACCTGACAAACTAAACGAGTCCAAAGTTGGGTAGTTTGCGAGACACATGCTAAACTAATGGACCTGTTAGCCTGTTAGCCTGCCGGAACAAAGAAATGTTTGGGTTACAAGAAAAATTCATCGTTCAATCAATAGCACAATAAAAGCAAATTTTATTCACAGCACACACCGACCTGAATTTCTTCCATTCGAATTAAACTCTGTTTGAGAAAATCTCTTGTTTAACATGTTTCGATAAACGTTTTGCTGATTACGTAAGAAATTCGCACGTTCGATTTCCATTCACTCACAGAAAGATGCAATTTCATGACAAGATGAATAGCTTCCACGCTGAACGGTTATTTTTGCCACAACGTCCCATAAACTAATTCACAACACCCCTTCCACACATCAGTGAAAAATTTAAAGTTGTGCTTCAAGATCATCGATGCACCACGAATTCTGTTTTTATTCCGAATCAGACAACAACTCTGTTTGATCAACAGTTAATGAAGATTCGAGCTATAGCAGAAACGGACATTCGCAATGCCGTCTTTTCTCAGAGGTGTAAAAAAAAAAAAAAACTCACAAATTGTTAAAGTAAATAGTTAACATACTAGAATTCTGGTTAGGACAAGTTGCGAAAATGTTTAGCAGGAAAACATATCGACGAAATTGCGAAATCACACGGATCTTATGAAAGAAGACACGCAATGCTCTTTTTTTTCAGAGGTGTAACAAAAACACTAATTGTAAAAGTAAATAGTTAACATACTAGAATTCTGTTTAGGACAAGTTGCGAAAATGTTTAGCAGGAAAACATATCGACGAAATTGCGAAAACACACGCATCTTATGAAAGAAGACACGCAATGCTCTCTTCTTTCAGAGGTGTAACAAAAACACTAATTGTAAAGGTAAATGGTAAATACACTAGAATTCTGTTTAGGACAAGTTGCAACAATGCTTAGCAGGAAAAAATGTCGACGAAATTGCGAAAACACACGCATCTTATGAAAGAAGACATGAACGACTGAACTAATGAATACGGCACCAGTCCAATTTGTCGCACCGATTCAAAGCTGGCTTTAGAAAAGCAAAACGAATTTGGCAGGACCCTCATCGTTTCGGTTAAAATAATACAATGATGATGTAAAACAGTGTAAAATTTGACAGAGATATAGAGGCACACTGCTGAAAGTAGGTTTTCTTTGAAATATCTAATTCAGAGACAAGTTTGCGAGTAAAACTCGCCCAAGTTCAATTTGCGAAAACAGCGCCAAGATAGCCATGTTATTTTACTCTCAACGGCGTTGAATTCACTAAAATAACACCGAAATGTCTTAAGTTATACGAAGAACCTTAATTTTTTCTTTTTGAGTGGATTTAAGCTTAAACCTATCTACCTTAACATTTTCCAGGGTCCAGTGCGAAGTGTTTACACAAGCTTGTGTGCCGTTCACAGCATGGAACCCGCCATTTTGAATATAGACGTGGCAAAAAGTGAAAGACGTGTGTACCTGAAACCAGCCACTATGTCTAAAAATGGACCTGATATTCTAACCGTGGACCGTTATAATACCACAAAAAATTCTGCTTCAGCGACAAAATAACTGTTTGAAAGCCAGAGTCTCCATGTTTGGAAATGAAACGTATTCAGTGAAGTTGAAGGTCTGTAATCAACTTGAGTCATTTAAAAAAAATACTGTAGTTCGTTGAATGTCGGCAGAAACGCTGCATTAAATTTTATTAAATGCAAGTCACTGATTGAAAATATGCTGAAATGGTGTATGGGGATTTCGGAAAGGACTGATATATTTTCTACAGAAAATAAACTTAAGATCAATAAACTTTGATTGCGTTTGTTTTGCTAAGGAGTTCCATTCTAGATTTTGAAATTGTTGCTTTTACCTTTTTAAATTTTACACCAAGAAAATGAATCAAGTAAAGGGTGACTATGCTTTCAAGATCTCACCCTTAAATTCAAACCCTGAAATAACGTAAATTGTACATACTTGGCAAGCTGCTTCTTGACATATAAATGAAACTTTCCCTGGTGTTCAATGAACAACGCACAGCTGTGTTTACCAGCGATGGCTTTCATTTCTACTGAGTTATCTGAAATTGTTCCTGTGTCATAATCTTGCTGTCAGAAAGACAGACTTCGAGTGATTATTTCCTTTTGCCACTTGAAGAAAGGAAGGCATTCATTGCGATAAGGTGCTAAATGGAACAAAGCCAGACAAGTGAGGAAATTAGCTGTGGTATAACTTCTTTAACTCCTCGTTTCTCCGAGATAATGATAAGACAATATGCAATTAAACGGCGACAGCCACTGACAACATCTTTGATACAAAGTTTTTTTTACAAATCACATTTGACAAACTGTCCAAAAAAGCACTATGCACTATTAATCCCTGCCTGTTGCCATTCAAGAACGAAATTTAACAGATCAACCATTACTCAGTTTTGTTAGTGAGTAGAGTAAAGAACATCTTGAATAAAATGCGTCAAAATCAGTATCTTTTGTCGCATGGCCTCTGACTTAGCACTTCGTCGTTAAGTCACAGACAGGTAGGTGTGAAATCAAATAAAAGACTATATTTACAGTGTCGAGTCATGACCACATTTTTATTTGGAAAATAGTTTTGCTAAATTGCTTTTATTGAAACTGTGCAACGATGACAACGATACCTCAAAACCTGTTTCAAATGGAACGTTATTTTGACGAGGAAACTAAACCTTTCCTTAAGTTCAAACAAGACCATAAACTAATGAGTATTCAACAAAACTAATAAAACTCTTCCTTTGCTCCTCACTGAGCATAAAACGTCTAGTTGGTATATCGTAAATGGAGCCGAATCATTCTGGTTTTCCGGAGAGTAGTACAGTGTGGTTAATACGTGAACATATTCTGACACTTGCAAATGTGTGTTCCAGACCGCCCACAGAAGGATTGTCATGTAGTTGATATTTCCGATTCCTTTTCATAAAACAATGTATGCAATTGTATCATCTTATCGTAAGATCTTTCTCACTGTGGGTCACATCGTGTCTCTTGAAAATATCTTCAGTTTGATTTTTTATAGAGTTGTGCGCGTGCATCAGTGCCGGACATGCTCTTTCGAAAATGTATATTGGAGGCCGCCCCTTCAAGAATTTTCATTCGGTTGAAATTTCCGATTTTTTTTTGTAAAATAATGCACTTTATCATCGAATGTCAGTATTATCTTAGGATCGTTTGATTGTAAGCCAAGTCATGTTTCTTTGAATCATTTATTTCAGTCTTTCCGGAGCCAACAGAAGTAGATAGCATGGATGGAAAGTGGAGGTGTTCAGTTGCAAATCGATATTAGAGGCCGCCTCTTCAATGATTTTCATTCAGTTGAAATTTCCGATTTTCTCAGTTCTCAAACAATGCATAAATATATTTTACACTACGATAATTTTTAATTGTAGTTCATGTCATGTTTCATTGAAAAATTTCTCTGACTTTGTTGATAATTTGTTTGTGTTGATTTTGGGCAACGATTTGGGTGGTTCATGGAGCAGACGAAACAATTCACTGATGTATCACATCAGTTTTTGTCTTGTTTGACTAATTGTTACTGTTCTTGTTCGACATTAAGACAGGTAACATCACTATAACTTTAGTTGAGTTAAGATTCATTCCAACATGATATCACAAACTTGTTTTGAATAATTGATTAACTACTTAATGGAAAAACAATTGTTTACTTCATTTAGATTTTCTCACGCTTCATGTTGTGCGAGCTAATTTGCTTAGTTCCATCTGCAGATGTGGCCTTATATTATCATTCTTACCCTATAAAATCTACCATATACTTGTTGAAATACTTAATTTCAATACTTTCATAGTATTTTAACTTGCTTAATAAAAGCTAACTTCGTCGGAGCAGTTTTTTTTATAAACAGTTAATAGAAGGCTTTGTGGAAAGTTAGTTCTTGCTTTTGCTTGAGACTTCAACTCTTTCAGCCAAAATCACTAGCGACGTTAAACGTGAGAAAATGTCTTTAGTATCACAAAAGGAATCTAAATAGAATCGATATTGAAAACCAACCACGCATTATAGATTGTATTTGCTTGCCGGATTCGTAATTGATAATCGATAGAGATCGGCAGTAGTCACTGGGTGACATTAAATTGAAGGTTCTAAAAAGGACATCAAAATTGACACGAGTAACTGCTGCCTCCAGTTTAAACTACTTCTTTTATTGAATTAGTGATATATTTTTATCTTACTTGGAACACTTAACTTGAATGGTCAGTATGTGATTTTTCTGAGCTGAATTAATGTTTCTACATAAGGTCTGAGACACAAATTATCCTTTTGTTTAAGACGTTCTTTGAGTAAGTATTGTGTTAAAGGGTGCAACAGACAAGCTACTATTAATGTAAGAGGCAGGTCAATAAATGTGACATATTTGATCTACTGTTCGTCGTTACTTATTATTAAAGTGAGCACGTAATTGTACAAAGTCTACTTGACTAAATCTTTCCAAGAGAGTTTTGTAAACTGTGAAGTAACTTTCTTGTGTTGTGTTTTTGCGTGTTATTTAACCAAATCTACCGTTGCAAAGTTGAA